>FPIC01027829.1_pt1 | contig 11696 bp, 11 predicted proteins | sample 1504481 | NCBI WGS metagenome assembly FPIC01 (sample SAMEA4475357, study PRJEB15587) | soil metagenome | biome: Soil; feature: Field | place: India | collected 2015-03-11 | depth 0 m
AAAGTCCGCCTCTCCAAACTCCCAGAAGGAGCCTCCTATGGAGTAAAGACCGCTCGCCGCAATATTTACAGAGCAAAAGCCTCCATGCGCCGCCCAGTTTACAGTTCCCAGCTGACCCGCAAACCATCCGTTTATAGCCTGCATCTGGTCCCTGCCTGTGAAGAAGGCAATCTTCTGAGGTCCCTTCTTCCTCGCCTCTTCAAGCCACTGGGTGGCTATCTCAAAAGCCTCCTCCCACTCTATTTCTTTGAACTGTCCTGAGCCTCTTGGACCTACCCTTAGAAGGGGCTTTCTCAGCCTTGCAGGGCTGTACTCTTTCATTATTCCAGAAGAACCTTTCGCACAAAGTACTCCTTTATTGGTAGGATGAGCGTCGTTTCCCTTTATGTAGGCAACCTTGTTGTTTCTCACATATACTTCTATACCGCACCTGCAGGCACACATATAACAGGTGCTGTAAGCCTTTCTGTCATAAAAGCTTCCACCTATTTCCATGGGGAAACCTCCTTAGTCTATTAAGATAAAGCCCTTTTCCCTTTTTAAACTTTCAATTTCCTTATAAGTTTATAACTATAACTTATTGAACTTATAAACCCTGCTTATAGTTATAACCTCACCTCCTTTAGCCAGCCCCAGTTTTCTAAAAACCACTCCACCGTCCTTTTTATGCCCTCCTGTAGGCTTACCTTAGGTTCCCACCCTAATAGCCTCCTTGCCTTGCTAATGTCCGCCCACGTAGCTTTCATGTCCGCCTTGTGAAAGTCCTTTAGCTCAAGGCTTGCCCTTTTGCCCGTGTATTTTTCAATAAGTTCTATCAGCTCCCTCAGACTATGCGGGTTGCTGTTGCCAAGGTTTATTATCTCATAGCCTAAAGGCTTTGTGGCTAAGATGGTGCCCTCCGCTATGTCATCAATGTATGTAAAATCCCTACTTTGAGAGCCATCACCAAAGACCTGTAGAGGCTTTTCTTCCAGAACCCACTTTATAAACCTGAATATGCTCATATCTGGTCTTCCCGCAGGTCCATATACGGTGAAGTATCTGACAACCGACACATCTATGCCATACAGGTAATGGTAGGTGTAGCACAGCACTTCAGCGGACTTCTTGGAGGAAGCATAGGGAGATATGGGTGTATTAACAGGAAGGTCTTCTTTAAAGGGCATAGGCTGTCCAGCATATAGAGAAGAAGTGGAGGCAAGCACAAACTTTTTCACGCCAAACTCTTTACAAAGCTCTAAAAGGTTCAGAGTGCCAAGCACGTTGGTGGTAAAATAAACATGAGGATTTTCTATGGAATACCTGACACCAGCCCTTGCCGCCTCGTTTATCACCACATCAAAGTCGTGCTTTTTGAAGACCTCCTTCAGAAGTTCCCTATCCTCTATATCACCTTTGTAAAAGGTAAAGCCTTCGTAGTCTTTAAGGTTTTTTAACCTGTATTCCTTCACCCTTACATCGTAGTAGTCGTTTAAATTGTCAATTCCTATAACTCTGTAGCCACGCTCTAAAAGTTTTTGTGAAACCTTCCAGCCTATAAAACCCGCACAGCCTGTTACAAGAAAAGTCATTAAAATTATTTTAACTCATGCGCATTCTTTCTGTGGTTGATGGCATAGGTTGGGGTGGTACAAAGGAACAAACTTACTTGCTCGCCAGAGAGCTATCAAAAAAGGGCATAGAAGTACATATGGCTCTCTCTTTTCAATACACACAGATGGTAGAAAAGCTAAAACCTTATGGTGTGAAGTTTCACTTTTTTGAAAATCACAACAAGTTTTCAAGGTTTAATCCGGCCAATTACTACAGACTCTGGAAGACTATAAAAGAGGGAAACTTTGACATAGTTATAGCAAATTCTCCTCATGCTTTAGATTTTGTGAGGGTTGTGTGGAGTTTTTTAAAACGAAAACCCAAGCTTATAGCCTACAAAAGAACGGGCAGAAGTTCCAGCTGGCTTTCAAAGAAGCTCAAATACTCGGTGGCAGATGCCATAGTGGTGGTGGATAAAAGGACTTATGAAAAGCTCTTTAAGGAAGGTTTTTACAGTGAAAGGTTAATTTACATTCCAAGCGGTATAGACTTGAGCAGGTTTAGACCTCTGGGTAAGGAGGCGAGAAGCAAAAAGCGTGCTGAGCTTGGCATAGAGGAAGACATGACAGTCTTCATAAACGTGGCAAACTGGATACCCCACCATAAGGGGCAGCCTCTTCTGATAGAAGCCTTTTCAAGGCTCAACTGTGATAGGTGTCTTCTGGTGCTGGCAGGCATTGATACGGAAAAGGAGGCTGTAAACTATGCCAGAAGGTTTGGCATTGCCCGTAAGGTTCTGGGTCTGGGTTTCAGGGAAGACATTCCCGAGCTTCTAAACATGGCGGACTTTTTCGTCTTTGCCTCTTACTTTGAAGGCATAGCAGGGGCTGTGCTTCAGGCTATGGCGTGCGGAAAGGTGGTTGTATCAACGCTTGCAGGAGGTATTAAGGACTATCTTGTAGATGGTGTTAATGGTATATCTGCGCAGGTAGGCTCCGTGGAGAGCCTTTTAGAGGCTATGGAGAGGGCTTTGAAGCTTTCACAGCTGGAAAAAGTCAGGCTTTCCGAGGAAGCTATAAAAACAGCCCGGCTTTATTCCATTGAGAGGACGGTGGAGGAATATATTAAACTCTTTGAAAGGTTGAAAGGTTCAGAGCATGCTAAGCATATACCAGTTTCTTCTCAATAAGGGGCTTGAGAAGAGAAGGGTTCAGGAGAAGTTTTTTAGCATAGTTCTGTCCGCCATAGAAGAGGGCAACAACACGGTTAAGCTCATACAGGCACCCACAGGCACGGGAAAAACCTACGGCTATCTCATACCCCTTATGGAAACAGGGCAAAAGGCTATTATATCCACAGGCACGAAGCTACTTCAGGAACAGCTCAGAAAGGACATAGAAAGCCTGAGAAGTGTCTATTCTTACCTTTACGGCAAAGACATAAACTACCTGATACTCAAGGGAAAATCTAATTACCTTTGCCTTGACAGATATTATGAGCTTCCACCAACTCAGAGACCTGCGGAGCTGGAGCTTGCCATAGGAAGTTCCTGGGATGGGGATTTTGAGTTTGTTAGCCTTGAGCCAGAGCTAAAAGAAAAGCTTAGCATAGACGAAGACCACTGCACGCCCCACTACAGGAACCTCTGCAAATACAGAAACGAGTGCTATTACTGGTCAAGGCTCAAAAGGATGGAGCAAAAAGCTGACCTGCTGGTCATAAACCATGCCCTTCTGAGCCTTAAGGACTTTGACGCAGAAGACAGAGTGCTTGTGATAGATGAAGCCCATGAGCTTGACAAGTATCTCACTTCAAGCCTTGGTATGAGCCTTTCTCTATATACCTTAAGAAGGGAAATAATGGGAAGGGTCAGGGAGTTCATCCCCGGTGCGGACATTGAGCTGGAGGAGTTTTTTGCCAAGCATTTTGGAGGGCTCTTTAAAGGGGATAAGGAGGAGGTGCCTTTAGAAAGCTTAAAAGCTTATGCGGAAGCCTTTGAAAGGGAGGTGGTCCTTCCTCTCAGGAGCTTCTTTAAAAATATCAGGGAGAGCCTTATATCTGAACTTACAAATTTCACAACAGAACGCATGTTTGTTAGCCTCAAGTTTAAAGACTACCTTTTGAAAACAGGTCTTATAGACTGGGACAGATATCTGGACCTGAAAGCTAACTACGAAGAACCCACGCAGGAAGAGGAAAGGCTAATAAAGAAGCTAAGAGACTATGAAATACTTTCTAACAAGCTCCGCAAGGCTTTTGACTTTGCAAAGGTGATGAAGGAAGACCCGCAGGAGTTTGGATACCTTGTGGGGCGGAAATTCAGCAAAAGGCTTGGCACCTTTAACTACTATCTTGAGGTATTTCCTGTTTTTCCCGCCGGTCATGTGGATTTTACAGGCTACAGGGCTGTTATAGCCACCTCCGCCACCATAGACCCGGAGGATATGGCTTCCTGCGTGGGGCTTAGAGGAGAATACTACGAGCTTGAACATGGCTTTGACTACAGCAGGGTGGATTTTCTGGTGTATATGGTGGAGCCAAGAAGGGAAAGAGAAAAATGGGAGCTGTGTCTAAAGGAAGGCTACAGATATCTGAGAAGCCTGTATGAAAAGGTGCTTGTTCTTTTAACTAACAAGGAAAACATAAAGCTGTTTGAAAAGGAGGGGGATGTTGCCTTTCAGGGTGAAGAGCCTCTATCAAGGCTTGTGCAGGAACTAAGAGAAGGCAAGATAAAGGCTCTTATAGGTCTTGATAGTCTTTGGTTTGGCGTAGATGTGAAGGGACCAAAGGGCATGCTCATGGCAAAGCTTCCCTTTGAAAGCCCTGAGGACCCTATAACTTTCCACCGGATAAGGTTTTTAAAGTCCATAGGAGAAAACCCCTTTGATTATCAGAAAAGGAAAGCCCTCATAAAGTTCAGACAGGGCATAGGAAGGCTTATAAGAAGCAGGGAAGACTATGGCACCATTGTGTTGTGCGATAAAAGAATATTCAGGTTTAAAGAGTTCCTGAGGGCGGTGCAGGAACTGGGGATAAGGGTCAGAAGGACTGGTTCCAATTTTCATTGACTAACCGTCGGATTATACCAAAGGGCTAAAAGAGGAGCTTATCAAAGATGCATAGAGCCATTCAGGTCTCATGCCCTTTGACAAAGAGGAATTATCAAAAAATTGCTCATAGAATATAGAAAAACAGCAAAAGCCATAGCCGGTCTTCAGTGGTTTTTGTTCTTTACTCAGGGTTCCTTCAACAGGAAAGCAAACATAAAACATATAAGCCCTAAACTCTCTGAAAGATACAAATACACGAATGCGTCCAGAAACCTGCCTGACGGGCGGTTCAGTTGCCTGAAGAGTAAAGCACGGGGCTTACTCGCTTAGAACTCCTATGGGGTTTTGAGTGATAGTCCTAATCCCTCCACGTAGGCAAATGTCTTGGGAACCACTAACAGAGTGGCTCTATAATAAAAACATCATGGAAGTAAAAGCCTTTTACTGGAATGGAGAGTATTTGGAGCTTCTTGACCAGAGAGAGCTTCCGGAAAGGGAAATATGGCTTGAGCTTAGAGATTACACGGATGTGGCAAAAGCCATAAAGGATATGGCAGTAAGGGGCGCTCCTGCCATAGGCTGTGTAGCCGCTTACGGCTTCCTTCTGGGCATTAGAGCAGGTGAAGACCCCCAAAGGGTTTATCAGACCCTCAAAAATACGAGACCGACCGCCTATAACCTCTTCTGGGCTTTAGACAGGATGCTGAAAGCCTTGCAAGAAGGCAAAAACTTGGAGGAGGAGGCTAAGAAAATAGAAGAGGAGGACTATATGGCAAACAAAAAGATGGGCGAACTGGGGGCTCAGCTGATACCAGAAAGAGCAAGGGTTCTGACCCACTGCAACACAGGAGCCCTGGCAACCGCAGGCTGGGGCACAGCCCTTGGAGTAGTGCGTTCCGCCCATTATGCCGGTAAGGACATATTCGTATGGGTAGATGAAACAAGACCCTACCTTCAGGGTTCAAGGCTTACCGCCTGGGAGCTTTTGAAGGAAGGCATTCCCCACAAGATAATTACCGACTCAAGTGCGGGCTATCTTATGAGAAAAGGACTGGTAGATTGCGTGCTTGTGGGTGCGGACAGGATAACAAGAGACTATTATGTGGCAAACAAGATAGGCACCTATGCCCTTTCCGTGCTGGCGAAGGCACACGGCATACCCTTTTATGTAGTGGCTCCGAAAAGCACCTTTGACTTAAATTCTCATGGAGAGGACGATATTAAGATAGAGGAGCGGTCAGAGGAGGAAGTGAAGGTGATAAAGGGGGTCAGAATAGCTCCAAACAATTCGCCTGCCCTTCATTTAGCCTTTGACATAACACCACCTGAGAACATAACTGCCATAATAACGGAGGAGGGTATAATAAAACCATGAACCTCTCGGATATACTGAAGGAATTAGATAAGGGCAAAAGCTACGAGGTTATAACATCGTGGAAGGAAATACCCATTAGAGTAAATTTACCCGTAAGATGGGTGTCGCCTCAGGAAAGGTTTGTCAGTTTTGATTTCAAAGGATGCAAGTTCAGGCATGTTTTTTCTGACAAAACCCCCATATACATAAAATTGAAAGAGCTTTTTCTGCTGTGCAGGGTCTTCAGCAACATAAGAGATGAGCTTGTTTTAGAAGTAGATTCCTCTGTGCCAGCTCCTCCAATAGTCATGAGAGAGTTTGTAAGGGTAGAGCCAAAAGATACAGAACCTGTATATGTCTCCTTTTGCATAAAGGATAATTGCACCGCAAAATTGAAGGCAGCAGACATAAGCGAGTCTGGAGTTAGCGTATACTTGCACACGGAAGAGGCAAAAAAATTGATAGAAATTCTTTCTGAAATAACCACAGATGCGGAAAAGATACATACTCCCTTTGAGTTAGAGATTGAATTACCAAGAGAAGGCAGTATATCCGCGGTGGGTGAGCTTCGAAATGTTATAAGCATGGATGACGGTGTTCATGTAAGGTTAGGCTTCAGCATAAGTATTAAAGAAAATGACAGAAGGAAGCTAAGACAGTATATAATGAGAAGGCAGAGAGAAATACTTGAACAGCTTAAGGCTTTATGAAAATACTTCTGAGGCTTGCCTTTAGATATCTCATATCCAGTAAAGGCTCCACACTAATCGTGTCTTTGATTGCCTTCTTTGGGGTGGCTCTCAGCGTGCTTGCTCTTCTTTTAACCATGGGTGTGTTCGCCGGCTTTCAGAGGGCTTTAAAAGAAAAAATTCTTTCCTCTTCGCCTCACCTGATAGTAAGCCTGCTGGGGGAGGCAAATAAAGACGAGCTGTATGAAAGCCTGAGCAGGATAGAGGGCGTGCGTAGAGCCTACTTCCTCATAGCCTATCAGGGGCTTGTTTCAAGGGAAGGAAGGGTCATGAGCGTTAGCGTGAGGGCTATTGACAGCAGGTCCTCCATGGAACTTTATGGTAAAAGCCCTGTGGGGGGCTTGCTCATAGGCAGGGGTCTGGCAGACATCCTCGGAGTGAAAGAGGGCGACGAGATAATGCTTGTATCACCTACGGGTCTTCGCACCGCCTTTGGCTTCATGCCAAGGGTAAGGCTCTATAAGGTGGAAGGCGTTTTTCAAAAGGGGGTTTTTGACCAGGACTATGCCACGGTGGTCATGCCTGTGGAACAAGCTAAGGAGTTTTTTGGAAACACATATCAGCTCTATGGCTTTGAGGTCTATCTGAGAGACCCCTACGAGGCTAACGAGATAAAGGTCAAGGTGGAGAGGCTCTTAGGAGACAGTGCAATAGTAAGGTCGTGGATAGACCTCAACAAGCCCCTTTTTAATGCTCTGCAGCTTGAAAAGGTTGGCATTTTTTTCGTTCTTCTTCTTATGGTGGTGATAGCCTCCTTTAACATAACTGCCCTCCTATTTATGAAAGCACGCGAGAAGGTAAAGGATATAGCCATTTTGAGAACCTTCGGATTAAGGCAGAGACAGGTTTTTACTCTCTTCCTCCTTCAGGGTTTTATGATGGGTGCCTCTGGCACGGTTTTGGGGCTTTTGCTTTCCCTTACAGGAGGTGAGCTTATAAACAGGTATAAGCTGGTGAGGGTGCCCGCGGAGGTTTATCTTATGGACCATGTGCCCGTTCATTTTGAGCCTTCAGACGTAGCCTTTACCCTGCTTGGTGCCTTACTTCTTTCCACGCTTGCCAGCCTCTTACCTGCCTACAGGGCAAGCAGAGAAGATATAGTAAGGGTGCTGAGGAATGAGTGAGGTAATAAGGACGGAGGGATTGAAAAAAGTCTATCCTAACGGCGTTCAGGCACTAAGGGGTGTTAGCTTGAGTATAAAAAGGGGTGAGTTTGTGGGGCTTATGGGACCATCAGGCTCAGGGAAAAGCACCCTGCTTCATATAATTGCAGGGCTTGAAAAGCCCACGGAGGGCAAGGCATACCTTTTGGGTTATGATATAACTCAGCTATCTCAGGACCAGCTTGCCCTTGTAAGGCAGAGACATGTGGGCTTTGTCTTCCAGTTTTACTACCTTCTTGAAGACTTTACAGTCCTTGAAAACCTGACCCTTGTGGGTGAGCTGGCAGGTATTAAAAATGCGGAAGCCAAGGCAAGGGAAATACTGGAATATCTCAGGCTTTCTCACAGGCTGTCTCACAAGCCTTCAGAGTTATCTGGAGGAGAACAGCAGAGGGTTGCCATAGGGAGGGCTCTAATGCTTGAACCAGACATAATACTGGCGGACGAGCCCACAGGAAACTTAGACCTTGCGGAAGGCAGGAGAATATTTGAACTTTTTCTGAAACTCAGAGAAGAGAAAGGCATTACCTTTCTCATAGCCACTCACAACGAGGAGTTAAAAGGCTACTTTGACCGCATATACAGGCTAAAGGATGGACTTTTAGAGGTATAATTTTATGCATGTATTACCTTCTGCTGACGCTCTTTATCATAGTAGCCCTATTGCTTGTGGTGGTGGTTCTGCTCCAGAGGAGCAGAGGAGATGTGGGGAGTGCCTTTGGTGGTATGGGGCAGGGCGTTTTTGGACCTGGTGGCGTGGATACCATACTTACAAAGCTCACCTACTGGCTTGGCTTCAGCCTGATGGCTCTTGCCATGCTTCTTGCCCTAACGCACCCTTCAAAAAGGGGTTCTCTCATAAAGGATGACACTCAAAGACCTCCTGCAAAAACACAGCAAAGTGAGCCTCAAAGACAAACTCCTCCTGCTGGCACACCTTCTGAAAAGAGACCATAAAGAGCTGTATCTTATGCCAGACCTTCTCTTAGATGAAAGCCTGGCGTCAGACTATGAGCTTATGTTAAAGAGAGTTGAGGAGGGCTATCCTATACAATACATACTTGGTGAATGGGAGTTTTACGGAAGGAGCTTCTATGTGGAGGAGGGCGTGCTCATACCAAGGCCAGAGACGGAGCTTTTGGTGGAACAGGTGCTGAGAAGACTGCCCGAGGACAAAAATATAAGGGGCTTTGAAATAGGCGTAGGCACAGGTTGTATAAGCATTACCCTTTTGCTTGAAAGAAAGAAGCTGTTAATGTTTGGCAACGATATAAACCTGAAGGCTTTAAAGCTTTCAAAGAAAAACGCCCTCAGGCATGGCGTCTATGACAGGATGTTTCTCTTTGCGGGCGATGCCTTCTCAGCTATAAAGAAAGTCTTGTTTGATTTTATAGTGTCTAACCCGCCCTATATACCACAGGCAAGGTGGGAAGACCTGCCGAAAAGCGTCAGGCTGGAAGGATACAGGTCTCTCATAGGAGGTAAGAGGGGGGTTGAGTTTTATGAGCTTGTTTCAGAGGATATGGACATGTATCTGTCAAGAGATGGCTTCTTTGCCTTTGAAATAGGGCATGACCAGGGTCCTGAAGTGAGGCATATATTTGAAAGGAAAGGCTTCAAGGTGGAGGTTATAAAGGACTACGCAGGACAGGACAGGATGGTGGTAGGATGGAGGTGTTAGGCTTTTTACTGGGCACCGTATTCTTCATAGCCTTAGAGGCTTTCTTTGCCGGCTCTGAAATAGCCCTTGTTAGCGTGGATAGGGGCAGGATTGCAAACCTCTACAAGAAAACAAAGCAGGAGTTTCTTAGGGACTTCCTTGAAAACCCTGAGGACTACATTACCCTCACCATGCTCGGCTATACAGTAAGCATAGTCTTTGCCTCCACCTTTTACACCCTTGCGGTTATTAAACTCAGTGAATATGTGCCTTTCATAAAGGGCTTTGAGGTGCTCTTTTCTTCAAGCCTGGTAGTTCTTACGCTGCTTCTTGGCGAGCTTCTTCCTAAAAACCTCTTTCAGGAGCATGCGGAAAGGCTTGTTTTCCCATCTTTATTGGTGCTAAGCAGGCTCAAGGCTGTAGCAAGACCCTTACTTTATGCAACAAGGGTTATAAGCAGGGCAGTTAGAAACCTGTTCATAAGCCACAGAGGGGAAGTATTAGAAAAAGAGGAACTCCTTTACCTTCTTGAAGAGGTGTCCAAGGGGGAGGAGGGTATGCGCGTCGCTTACAGAATCCTCAGCATGAGGGAGCTTTTTATAACAGAGGAGATAAAGCCCATACAGGAAGTGGTCATGGTTGAGGAGGGTGCAGGTGTTCAGCAGGTGCTTTCCATAATGAAGGAAAGCGGTTATCGTAGACTACCCGTCTACAGAAGACGTGTGGACCACATAATAGGCTATGTGGACCTCTTTGACCTGTTAGAAAACAGACATGCAAAATATATAAAGGAGCTTATACGTCCGGTTCACTACTTTTCAGAGTTTACTACCATAGACAAGGTCTTTGAACTTTTTAAGAAAAGCAAGGAGCATATGGGAATAGTGGTAGATGAGCGTGGAAATATACTAGGCATAACCACATGGGATGACCTTCAAAGCTATGTATTGGGTAGCTATACGGAAGGGAAACATACAGAAGAGGAAATAATAGAGATAGAAAAGGACAAGTGGGTGATGGAAGGTGGCACGGAGAGGGAAAAGGTGGAGAAAGCTCTGCAGTTAGAGTTGCCAGAGGGACCATACACCACCTTAGGAGGTTTTATATGTTTTTATCTGAAGGGCTTCCCTTCAAAGGGGCAGGTAATCCACTATGGAGGGTATAAATTTAAAGTGCTTCAGATGGATGAAAGAAGGATAATAAAAGTCCTGGTGGAAAAAGATGTATGGAGGGAAAAGAAGCCTGAAGGATCTTCCGCAGGAACTAAAGCCTAGGGAAAAGCTCCTGCAAAGAGGCGTGGAAGGGCTAACAGAGGAAGAGCTTCTGGCAATAATACTGGGGTCTGGCACTAAGTATATGGATGTGCTGAGCCTTTCAAGAGAGCTTTTAAAGATGGGCTGGAAGGAGCTGTCAAAGCTAAGCGTAGAGGGGCTGAAAGAGAGGTTTAAAGGCATAGGTGATGCAAAAGCCTGTCAGATAAAGGCTCTTATAGAGCTATCAAAGAGGATAAACGACCCCTATGAGGGCATATACATAAACACGCCGGAGGATGCTTATAAATTCCTGAGGGAAAAGATGGACGACAGGAAGGAGCATCTTGTGGCTCTTTATCTTTCGCCCGCCAACAAGCTCATTGAATATCATGTGATAGCAATAGGAAGGATGAACGCCCTTCATGCAGAGCCGAAGGAAGTTCTATACCATGCCATAAACAGCGCCTGCCACGGCATCATAATAGCCCACAACCATCCAAAGGGGGAGCTAAAGCCTTCAAGGGAAGACCTTGCCTTTACACGCAGGCTAAAGGATGCCTGCCAGCTCATGGGCTTCGAGCTTCATGACCACCTTATCCTTAACAGCAAGGGTTTTATATCCTTGAGGCGGGAGGGCTTTATGTGATAGGTTTCCTTCAGAGGCTTGGACTGGCAAAGGCAGTCTGCCTTAACTGTGGAAAGTGCTTTTATGGTAAGGAGCAAGGGTATATATGTATGGATTGCCTTGACTTTATAAAGCCCTACCATCCCTTTGACTACTCAAGAAGAATACCATACATATCCTCCTACCGCATCTTTGCCCTCTACGAAGGCGTCTTAAGGCAAACCCTTATAGCCCTTAAGTTCCAGCCTTCCAAGGCTCTTGCTATAAATCTGGGCACTATAATAAAAGACCATTTGTTTGAGTATTTAG
>FPIC01020816.1_pt1 | contig 11649 bp, 11 predicted proteins | sample 1504481 | NCBI WGS metagenome assembly FPIC01 (sample SAMEA4475357, study PRJEB15587) | soil metagenome | biome: Soil; feature: Field | place: India | collected 2015-03-11 | depth 0 m
GGCACCCCTTGTGGGTGCCCCTACATGGGTAAACCCTACCCTCTCCCACGGCCGCGCCCTACCGAAATTCCTCACCCAAATACTTTAGGGCGAAGTGGGTGCTCTTGACGAACCCTTAGGAGTTCTCCTCCCGCTGGGATTTGGTCTTCTCCCTTTGAACAGAGGACTCGATCCGGAATTGAGAGGCTGCGGCCATCGCCGCGCGGACCATCACCACTAGCCCCAGCGCCGCCCCCGCGATCATACACGCAGCGGTCAAAATCGGTCGGGTTCCCAGTCGGAAATCCAGCCACAAGCCACAAAGCATTGCGCCCACCACAGCGACCACCGGGATAAAGCCGATCTGGGAGAGCGCTCCCGCCAACGTCAGGTTCCAAACCCGGATCCACCATCGCCCAGGCGTTTTCATCGTCATCCTTTACACGTGCCCCTTTTCACAAAGAGACAGCCCTAATATGATACCCTCCTCTCTCACGTTTGGCAAGGACAGGAGCTAAAAATCCGCCCTCGAGATGCGTTTTTGAGCAGAGCTCCTCCTCGGCGATCCTCCTAACCACAAAAGCCCATTAAAAGGCCTGAGCTGCCAGCTGAGCCAGCAGGTAAAGGGGATATACAAACACTGTGAGCAACAGCACACCGGCCACCGTAAACCAGAGGGTGAAACGGGCCGGACGGGTGATCGGGACCGGTTTCGCCTCCTCCGGCGAACGGTCCACATACATCGCCCGGGCTACCATGATGTAATAATAGAACGCGACCATCGCATTCAGCACCCCAGCGATCGCCAGCCAGAGCAACCCGCTCTCGATGGCGGCCGCGAAGACAAACAGCTTGGCGAAGAAACCGACCAGCGGGGGGATCCCCCCGAGAGAGAGAAGGGCCGCCAGCATGGCCAGGGCCAGCCCCGGGGAACGCCGGGAGAGCCCGGCCAGATCCCGGATCTCCTCGCTGCCGGTCACGTTGGTCATAATCACGGCGACGGCGAAGGCGGCGATGTTCGTTAGGGTGTAAATCCCCAGGTAGAAGATCGAGGCGGCAACCCCCAGCGGGCTGGCCGCAGCGATCCCGATCAGGATGTAACCGGCCTGAGCAATGCTGGAATAGGCCAGCAGCCGCTTGAGATTTCGCTGCGGGATGGCCAGGAGATTCCCCACTGTCATGGTGACAAAGGCGAGGGCCGCCATGATGGCCACCCAGTTTGCTTGAGCCGCCGGGAACGCTTCGATCATCGCCCGAATCAGGACCGCGAACCCGGCCGCTTTCGAGGCCACTGAGATGAAAGCCGTCACCGGCGTCGGCGCCCCCTCATAGACGTCAGGGGTCCAGAAGTGGAAAGGAACGGCGGAGACCTTAAAGCCGAAGCCGACCAGGACCAGCAGAAGTGCGGCCATCGCGGCGGGAGCCGGCAACCCGGCCATGGCCTGGGCGATTCGCGCATAAGCGATCTCCCCGGTGAAGCCATACAGCAGGGCCAGGCCATACAGCATAATGGTCGAGCTGAAAACACCGAACAGGAAATACTTCAAACCGGCCTCCGCCGAGCGCGGCGTGTCTCGCAGATATCCGGCCAGCAAATACAGAGCGATCCCCACCGTCTCCAACGCCAAATACAGTGTCACCAGGTTGACCGCTGCTCCCATGAGACCCATCCCCAGGATGGAGGCCAGCAGAAGCACATAGTATTCGCCGCTTTGACGAAGCGGACGGAAATCCATGGAGATGGCTACCGTGAGGATCCCGGAGAGCAGGAAGATCGCGCGGAACAGCATCGCTGCCAAATCCGCCCGCACGGAGCTCCCAAAGGCTTCGTAAGGAACAGCGGTCCCGCCGACGAACTGAGCCGCTTGGATCCCGGTCACCCCCAGAGCCGCCGCCATCCCGCCGATGGCCCAATAGCCCAGCTCCCGCTTGCGCCCTTCCGGAAGCCACGCATCGACCGCCATCATGAGCGCGGCCGCCACCACCAACACGATCTCCGGCAGGACGGCCCAGAGATGCGCCCACCACGATAACTCCATCGGTCACTCCTCCTCTATGTGCGCTGGGATCTCTAACGGATGGAAGCGACCATCGCCCCCTGCAGCAGGGCGGCGATGGGTTCCACACCGGTTTGGATCAAATCCGTCATCACCCGTGGGAAGACCCCGATCAGAACAAACCAAACCGCCAGCGTGACGATGGCTACCTTATCCAAGACGGTCACATCCCGCACATGGGGGTATCGGCTCCGATCCAGCTCCCCGAAGAAGGTGGCCTGGAGCGCCCGAAGGATGTAGGCGGCCGACAGGGCGATGCTGGGCGCAGCCAGGATCGCGACCCAAGGATACCACCACGCCGTATCCCGGGCGGCCCAGATCCCCGCAAAGACCTGGAATTCCGCCACAAAGCCGGAGAACCCCGGCATCCCCATCGCCACCAGGCCGCCCAAGATGAAGCCCAGGGTCGCCATGGGCATCGCCCGGGCGAACCCGCCCAGGTGGGCCAGGTAACGGGTATGGGCCTGATCGTAGACCATCCCCACCACGGCGAACAGAATCGCCGCCATCACCCCGTGGGAGAACATCTGGAGCACCGCCCCGGTCAGACCCGTCGTGTTCATCGCCGCGAAACCGATGGTGACAAAGGCCATATGGCCGATGCTGGAGAAGGCGATCACGTATTTGAGATCCTCCTGCACCAACGAGATCGCCGCGGAATAAAGGGCGGCCACCACCGCCAGGAAGACCACCACCGGCAGCCAGTAGATCGCCCCCCCAGGCATCAACTCAATCCCCACCCGCAGCGCGCTGTAGGCGCCGACCTTCATCACCACCCCAGCCAGGAACATGGAGCCCGCTGTCGGCGCTGCGGAGTGGCCATCGGGCACCCAGTTATGGAACGGCCACAGGCCAGCGGTCACCGCGAAGCCCAGGAAAACCGGAAGGAACCAGAGGTAATCAAAGCGCACCGTCTGGCCGAACACCTCAACGGTCCGCGCGAAGGCGCCGCGGGCCGCGAGCTCCCGCAACACATCCATGTCGAAGGTGCGGATCGGGGAGACGAAGTAAAGGGCCAGAGCGCCCACCAGGGCGATGATGGAGCCCACCAGGGTGTAGAGGACCAGTTTCATCGCCGCGTATTCTTTACGGGTGGACCCCCAGATGGCGATCAGGAAATACTTCGGGAAGATGGCGATCTCATAGAAAAAGAACAGCAGCACGAGGTTCCGAGCCACGAAGACTCCCATAATGCCGCTGGCCAGGAGCAACATGAAGGCGAACAACTCATGGGGGCGATCCTCGATGTTCCACGACACCAGCACCCCGGTGAAGAGCACAAGGGCGGCGAGCAAGACCAGAGGAAGGCTCACTCCATCCACACCGACATAGTAGTGGATCCCCAGCTCGGGCAGCCACGAGATCCGCTCCACAAATTGATAGCCCCCAGCGGAGCGATCATAGGCCAGAAAGGCCCAGAGGGCCAGCAGCAATGTGAAGCCGGAGACGGCGGCCGCGAAGACCCGCGCCGCCTCCTTCTGATGGCGCGGGATCAGCAGAATGAGAAGCGCCCCCACCAGGGGTGCGAACACGATGAAACTGAGAATCGGGATCGGCACCGATGGGATCGTCATCCCTCACGCTCCTAAGATGGGATCAAGGTAGCCAATGCAAATCATCCAAACAGCCGCACCAAGGCGGCGTTCAGGGTGGGCACGATCCACGCCGGCCACAGACCTGTAAGCAGCATGAAGGCCATCAAAGGAGCCACCGCCAAAATCTCCCGCGCGCTCATCTCCGGCAGGCGCGCCCAGCGGGGGTTCAGCGGCCCGTGGAGGACCTTCTGGATCGCTTTCATAATAAAGGCTCCGGTGATCAGCAGCCCCAGCATGGCGATGGCGGTGAGGGCGGTGAACACCGGCCAGGACCCCTGCACCACCATATACTCCGCCACAAACCCGGCCAGGCCGGGCAGGCCGACCGAAGCCATCGCGCAATAGATCAGGATCCCCCCATACACCGGCATCCGTGTCCACAATCCGCCGTACGCCTCCAGGTCTCGCGTATGGGTCCGGTCATACACCACCCCCACCAGGGCGAACATGGCCGCGGAGGAGAGGCCGTGGGCGAAGAGCTGCAAGGCCGCCCCGTTCACGGCGATCAGCGCGTGGTCTCGGATCGTCGGGTTGCCCAGGGCATAGCCGGCCACAGCGATCCCCAGCACCACAAAGCCCATGTGGTTCACCGAGGAATACGCCACCAGCCGTTTGAAGTCTCGCTGGCCCAAGGCGGCATACGCCCCGAAGACGATGGCGGCGGTCGCGAGCAGGGCCAGGGCGAAGGCGAAACGGGCGGATTCCGCCGGGAAGAGCGGGAACACAACACGCAGGAAACCGTAAGCGCCCAGCTTCAACAGGATCCCGGCCAGGATCATCGACCCTGCCGTCGGGGCTTCCGTATGGGCATCCGGCAACCAGGTGTGGAAGGGCCACACCGGCACCTTAATGGCGAAGGCCACCACGAAGGCCCAGAAGACGATCGCCTTCACCACCTCCATAGGAACCCCCACCAGCGTCCCCTGGAGCGCAGGCCAGCGCCGGCTGATCTCCAGCAGATCAAAGGTTCCCCCCTGGGTTCCACCCAGGGCCGCCCAGATCAGCTGGATGCCCAGCAGAAGCCCGAGGGAGCCAGCCATGGTGTAGAGGATGAACTTCAGCGCCGCATAATGTCGTCGCTCGGGCGCCCCCCAGTTGTTAATTAGGAAATACATCGGCACCAGCCCCAGCTCCCAGAACAGGAAGAACAGCAACAAGTCCAGGCTGACGAAGACGCCCAGGATCCCGGTCTCTAGAGCGAGGAAGAGCGCGAAATAGGTTCGCGGATCTTCGGTGATGTTAAAGGAGATTAAGACCCCCAGAGGGGTTAACAGGGTGGTCAGAAAAATCAGCATGACGCTCAGGCCATCGACCCCGAGGTAATAGCTGGCGTTGACCTGCGGGAACCACACCGCCCGCTCCACGAACTGGAAGCCGGGCCGATTGGGGTCGAAGTTCAGCCAAAGCCAGGCGGACAGGGCGAGCGGGATCAGGCTGAAGAAGAAGGCCAGCCCCCGGTGCAAACGGATGCTGTCCCGCGGGGTCAGGGCAATGATCCCCGCGCCCAGCAACGGGATGAAGGTGATCAGCGTCAGGATCGGAATCGGTTGCCCGAAAAGCGTCATCGTTCGTTTCCCCCACATTGAACGGAGTGGATGTTCAGAACCCCAGCAACATCGGGGCCACGGTGTAAAGGACGATGAAGCCCAAAACGCCCAGGACTACCACCAGCAGATAGTTCTGAACCAGGCCGGTCTGCAGCGCTCGCAGTTCGCGCCCAGCCGCCTTCACGGCCTCCCCGATCCCATCGCCGATGCCGTTGACCACCACCCGGTCGAAGAGGCGCAACGCGCTCCCCATCGACCAGACCGCATCGGCGACCCCGTGGAGGAAGCCGTCGATGAGCACCCGATCCATAAAGAAAGCCACGGCCCGCTCCGCCAGCCATAACGTCGGGCGAACGAACACAACCTGGTAGAGATCATCGATATACCAACGGTTCTTCAGGAAGAGGTAGATCGGCCCGAGGCGGACCAGGGGATCGGGCTCGCCGGCGGCCAGGGGTCGACGGGCGTAAACGGCCCAGCCCAACAGGAGCCCTGTCAGGGCGATGAGGGAGGAGATCACAACCGGCACCGGATTAAACGGCAGCGCTTCAGGATGCTCCAAAAGGGTTCCGCCGACGAACTCGTGGAACCAGTTGCCCCCGGTGAGGGCGGACAAGCCGGGGAACCCTTCCGGTACCCCCACGTAGCCGCCGAAGATGGCGAAGAAAGCTAGGAAGACGAGGGGGAAGATCATCGAGCTCGGGCTCTCCTCGGCATGGGCCGCCGCGGCCGTTCGGGGCTCCCCGAGGAACGTCAGAGCGATCTGCCGCATGGTGTAGAAGCCAGTGAGGATCGCTGCTGCCGCCAGCAGCAGGAAGACCAACAGCGGCAACAGCTCGCCCTTCTCAAAGGCGCCGTGGAAAGCCTCCCCCAGGATCTCATCCTTGCTCCAGAAACCGGCGGTGATCAGAGGGAAACCCGCCAGGGCCAGCCCGCCCGCTACGAAGGTCCAGAAGGTCACCGGCATGCGCCGGGCCAGGCCGCCCATATTGAACATATCGTTCGGATCGAAGGGCTCCTCATGGCCATGCCCATGTCCTGCGTGATGATGTCCATGCTCCACCGCGTGGATGACCGAACCGGAGCCCAGGAAGAGGAGAGCTTTGAAGAAAGCGTGAGTCAGCAAGTGGAAGGCTGCGGCCACATAAGCGCCGATGCCCACCGCAGCCAGCATATAGCCCAGTTGGGAGATCGTGGAATACGCCAGCACCCGCTTGATGTCGTTCTGGGCCACCCCCATCGTGGCCGCCATGAACGCCGTGAACGCGCCGATGAGCGCCACTACCCAAAAGGCCGTCTCCCCGCCCAGGCCGTGCTGGCCCGCCTGGAGCAACGGGAACATGCGGATCGTGGTATAGACCCCTGCCGAGACCATCGTTGCCGCGTGGATCATCGCGCTGACCGGCGTGGGCCCTTCCATCGCATCCGGCAACCATACGTGCAGTGGGAACTGCGCGCTCTTCCCCACAGTGCCGGCGAAAAGCAACAGGGAGGCAAGGGCCGCCACAGAGAGCCCGGCCACATAAGAGGGCGTCTCCGCCAGCGCCTTCAAGGTCTCCGGGTTGCGCAGGATATCGTGGAAGTTCAGCGTCCCGGTCTGGGCGTAAAGGTAAGCGATGCCCAGCAGCATCAGCACGTCGCCCACCCGCGTGGTCATGAAGGCCTTTACGGCGGCGCGGTAGGCCGAAGGCTTCCGGTACCAGAAGCCGATTAGAGCATAGGAGCAGAAGCCCATCACCTCCCAGCCGATGAACAGCATCAGGAGGTTGTCGGCCACCACGAGAAGCAGCATCGCCGCTTCAAACAGGGAAAGCAACGCGAAGAAGCGGCTGTAATGGGGGTCCCCCGCCATATACCCCACGCTGTAAATGAAGATCATGAGCGAAACTAGGGGGACCATAAACAGCATCACCGCTCCCAGCGGGTCCACCAGCACCCCGAACTCCAGAGGGCGAGGTCCAACCGGAAGCCAGGGGATGCGGATGGCGATGGGCTGCTCCCCCAGATGCTCCATCCGGATGGCATTCCAGAACACAATCTGGGAGAGGACGAAGGAGATCGCCACCGAGAGGATGGCGATGGTATGGCTGAGGCGCTTCCAACGGTTGGTGAACAACGTGATCAGGCCGAACGCGATGAAGGGCGGCCAAGGGATCAGAGCGACCAGCAAGGGCAGAAGCGTTCCCTGGGTCTCCATCCGTCTCCACCTCGGAGGGTTAGCCTTTCAGGAGGTCGATGTTCTCCACATCAACGGTTTCGCGGTTGCGATAAATGCTGATGATCAACGCCAAGCCGGCAGCGGCCTCCGCGGCGGCCACCACCAACACAAACAGAGCGAAGACCTGACCGGTGGTGGCGGTGGGGTGCAGATACCGCCAGAACGCCACCAGGCTCAGGTTCACCGCGTTGAGCATCAGCTCGATGGCCATCAGGATCGCGATCGCGTTCCGTCGGGCCAGCACCCCATAAACGCCTATGCAAAACAACGCCGTCGCCACCAGCAAATACCAGGTCAACGGAACCATAGGCAAACCTCCAGGCCGGATGCAACGTGTTCAAACGGGTTCAAGCTGCGCGCCGCGACGATTCCGCCCCCATCCCATGCCTTTTCCACTCTACAGGAGAGCGGGAAGTTCAGCATCAAGGGAAAGAATCGGCCTTCCAGCCAGCGACCGCGCAAGCCTGGACCGTAGGCACCGCCCTATCTCCCAAAGATACCGGCTATCGTTTCTCACGGGCGATGAAAATCGCCCCGACCAACGCGGCCAGGATCATCACGGAGGCCAACTCAAAGGGCAACGCGAATTGGTTCGGGTCCACCAGGGAGCGGCCCAGGGCCTCGATGGTATCCGCTGGGACTCCGGAGGCTGTCTGAGGCCATGGGAAGCCTGCCACCACTGGAGCGAGGAGGACAAAAAAGAGCCCGGCGATCACAGCGGCGGCCAGGCTCTGGTTGTTCAGCGGGGGTCCCGGGTTCCGGGCCATCCCCCGGGTCAGCATCACAGCGAAAATAATCAAGATCGAGATCGCTCCAATATAAATGAGAACCTGAACCCCGGCCAGGAACTCCGCTTCCAAGAGAATGAAGAGACCGGCCACCCCAAGCAGGGAAAGGATCAGATAGAGGACCGCATGGAAAAGATGCCGGCTGAGGACGGTCAGCAAGCCCGCCCCCAGGGTCAGGATCGCGAACAGGATGAAAACCGCCTCGATGATGCTCATCGCCCGCACGCTCCTTCGGGTCTATTTAATGAGCCGCCACCGCTTCCGCGGCTTCCCATTCCTCCGCCTCCTTGGAGGCGCCAACCATCGCCGCCATCCGCGCCCGATGTCCCAGGTAGGCCGGTAAGGCCAAGGCGCCGATCAGCATCGCCGCGTTAAAAGCTCCCATCCCGGCCGCCCAAAGGCCGCCGCTCACCCCCGCTGCCCGCAAGCCTTTATCCACCAAGGCGACCCCGATGAGATTTAAGATCATCAACGGGGTCAGGAACTTCCAGTTCAGGTTTAGCATCTGATCGATCCGGATCCGAGGGAGCGTTGCTCGCAACCAGAAGAACAAGAAGATCCCAACGCTGATCTTGATGAGGGTCCATAGATATGGCGGCAGCCAGGGACCGCGCCATCCGCTCAGGAACAGAACGGCGAAGAGCGCAGAGACCACTAAGGCGTGAACGAACTCCCCGAGAAAGACGAGAGCGAATTTCATCCCGCTGTATTCGATGTGAAAGCCAGCGACGATCTCCGACTCCGCCTCCAGCAGATCAAAGGGGGTCCGCCCGACCTCGGCCACGCCAGACATCAAGAAGACCAACGCGGCTAAGGGGAGCACCAACAGATAGGGGACATCTTGGGCGAGCACGATGCCCACAGTGGACATCGTGCCGGCGACCATCACCACCACCACAACGCTCAGCACGGAAGGGATCTCATAGCTGATCAGCTGGGCTACCGCCCGAAAGGCCCCCAACAGGGCATACTTGTTGTTGCTGCCCCACCCCGCCATCAGCACGCCCACGAGCGCCCCTGCCCCCACCGCCAGGGCATAGAGCACGCCGATGTTCAGATCCGCCCCGATGGCCCCCGGGCCGAATGGGATGACCACAAGCGGCGCCAGAGCGCACGTGGCGATGATCAACGGCGCCAAATTGTACACCCAGCGGTCGGCCCCTGCGGGCATCGTGTCTTCTTTCGTGAGGAGCTTGATCCCATCCGCCACCGGCTGCAGGATCCCATAGGGGCCTGCCACGTTTGGGCCGAGGCGGTCTTGAAAGCGAGCGACGATCTTCCGCTCCACGTAAGTCAGAATGGCGAACCCGATGAGGCCGAAGTTGGCCAGGAGGAAAGCTTTAATGAGCCCGATGATCAGGGCGATCGCCCACTCGGGAAGCCCTAGACCCTGCAACAGGCTGTGCAGCCAGGCTCCGAGGTATGGGAGTAGGTTATAAATAAAATCGTAGATCTGGGCCATATGCGACCTCACGATACAAGATTCGTATTCATCTATACCCACTCCAGCGCGCCCTTTCGCCAGGCGTAAAGCAATCCTCCTAAAAGTAGAAGGAGGAACAACGCCATCTCAATCACCGCGTACAGGCCCAATCGGTTATAGGCTACCGCCCAGGGGAAGAGGAAAACGGCCTCCACATCAAAGAGGACAAAGATCAGGGCGAAGATATAGTATTGGGCACGGAATTGGACCCACGCGTCACCAACGGTTTGGACGCCGCATTCGTAGGTCTCAAGCTTAAGAGGATTGGGCTTCTTCGGCCGAAGCAGCCACCAGAGGAGCAGCGTGGCCCCCAATAAGGCCGCAGACATCAGAAGATACAGGCCAACCACAGCATACCCATACAGCACGGCCTGCCTCCTTGTTGCGTGGATCACAAACACGTGGCGATTATAGCATGCGTCTGAAGCGAGAGCAAGGTGGCCAGGGAGTGAGGCAGGGCTTCTTAGCGATCGCACATTCGGGTCAAGCGGATGGCTCCACCTCCCCAATCCCCCTTCCCACGACCCCTAGGGCCGTGGGAAGGGGGATCAAAAGGATTTTGGGGTTGATCCGGGCGCCAAAGGCGCCCGGATCAACCCCCATGGAAACTCCAAAAAGCCAGAGTCTAAGAGTGCAACGCCGAAGGATGAGGATCTGGGTTCTGGATCCATTTCTGACCGCGGAACGCAGGCTGTGGATCGACGGCTGGGCGCGCCACAGCCGGCATTCGCTCTTTGCGTTCACGCTTTCTCCCCCATCCGGGCCGTTTTCCTCTTTCCGCCCAGACGTCGTGCGGGATCGGGCAGAGCGCCTGGCCCGACGGATCCGGCGTTACCTCACCGGCACCGCCGCCCGGGATCCTTCGCGCCAGCCGGCAGGCCTGCCCGATTTGGTGATCATGACAGATGGCATGGACGGAGCGGTTTTCGCTGAAGAGACCGCGGACCTGCTGGCGTCGATCCCCATTTGGGTCTACTGGCATGTCAGCGCGCTGGCCTGCCCCGAGATCTCCTCGCCGGAAGCGCAGGCGGTCGAGATCCACACCGCCCGAGCGGTCCGGCGGTGTCTGTTCCATGGGGAAAGCCAGCGCCAACGCTTCCTCGCTGCCCTCTTCCGCTATGATGAAGGGCTGGCCGCCGCGATCGAGCAATCCACCGCGGTGCTGCCTCCGGGCTTCACCCCTTTCCCCACCCCATCCGAGGTCCAGCCCTCTCGCGAGCCGTTAGCCCTCTGGATCCTGCGGGGCGAACCGGAGGAGATCCCCCGGATGATCGCGGCGATGGATCATCGGGATCTGTGCCAACAAAGCTTCCGGTTGCTGCTCCTGAGCGAGCGGCCGGAGATCGAGGCGAACCGAGTGCGGCAGCTTCCCCGCCCCCTGCGCGCCCGGATCCTGGGGATCCTGCACCCGGAGGACCCGAAGGCACGACGGTGGATATCGATCGCCCGCGCTGTGGTCGAAGGAAGCCTCCGGCTCCACTCCCCCATTCACCTGATGCGCATCGCTTTTGAAGGCCCATGGCCGCTGCTTCCATCGGGCTCGACGCTCCTGGATCAGCTCCCGGAATCGATACGATCTCTGTGTGCTTACAGGGACCCGAAGGATCTCGCCGAACGGCTCGCTGCCGCGCTGCAGGGCGTCCCCGGGGATCCTCAGGAGATCCGCCAGGCCCTCACGGCATGGACCTGGCCAGTGCTGGCGCCCCGGTACGATGAGCTCTGCGAGGCGGCTTACGCGGCGTAAGCCGCTTCCGCCGATGACGATCCCGTGAAGCGCCAAAGGCCTGCCGCCACGAGCCCGATCCCTATCCTTTCTCAACCAGCCCCTTCAGCTCATAGAGCTTATGAAGGGCTTCCAAGGGGGAAAGGGACTCGGGGTCCAGGTTGCGGAGGGCATGGACAACCGGATGCTCGGCGAAGAGCGGCAGGGGCGCTGCAGGCGGAGGGGCCTTCGGCCGCACGGCTGGCTCCCCTCGTTCCAG
>FPIC01069698.1_pt1 | contig 11630 bp, 7 predicted proteins | sample 1504481 | NCBI WGS metagenome assembly FPIC01 (sample SAMEA4475357, study PRJEB15587) | soil metagenome | biome: Soil; feature: Field | place: India | collected 2015-03-11 | depth 0 m
ATACCATGGTGGACCAGCTGAACTCCTTTGCATCGGAAGTAACCCGTGTGGCGCGCGAGGTAGGTACTGAGGGTAAACTAGGCGGTCAGGCACAGGTAAAAGGCGTAGCCGGAACCTGGAAAGACTTAACAGACTCGGTAAACCAGATGGCATCTAACCTTACCGGCCAGGTAAGGGGTATTGCAAAAGTAGTAACCTCGGTTGCAAAGGGTAACCTGAAACAAAAACTCTCTATTAATGCACTCGGTGAACTTGCCCAGCTTACCGATACTATAAATGAAATGATTGATACCCTGGCGGTATTTGCTGACCAGGTAACCACCGTGGCACGCGAAGTGGGTGTGGAAGGCCGCCTGGGTGGACAGGCCAGTGTACCTGGCGCATCTGGTACCTGGAAAGACCTTACTGAAAACGTAAACCAGCTTGCTGCTAATTTAACTACACAGGTACGTTCAATTTCTGAAGTTGCCTCTGCGGTAACCAAAGGTGATCTTACCCGAACTATCAATGTAGAAGCAAAAGGCGAACTTGAAGCCCTGAAGGACACCATCAACCAGATGATTGCCAACCTGAAGGAAACTACGCTTCGTAACCACGAACAGGATTGGCTGAAGTCTAACCTTGCCAAGTTCACACAAATGCTTCAGGGCCAGAAAGAACTAAATACGGTAACGAAGAAAATTCTTTCTGAGCTTGCACAGGTTGTTAATGCACAGCATGGTGCCTTCTATATTATGGACCAGCCAGATAGTAAGAATCCAAAGCTTAAAATGCTGGCCTCTTATGCATTTACCAACCGCAAGGCACTAACCAACGAGTTTGGCATGGGCGAAGGTCTGGTAGGCCAGTGCGCCCTGGAGAAAGAGCGTATTTTGCTTACCAACGTACCTTCTGACTATATCCAGATTGGTTCAGGCTTAGGCTACTCTACACCGCTTAATGTGATTGTACTTCCGGTACTGTTTGAGGGCGAGGTAAAAGCAGTAATTGAACTGGCTTCTTTTGATCAGTTTAGCCATACCCACCAGATTTTCCTGGAACAGCTAACCGAAAGTATTGGTATTGTATTGAACACCATTGCTTCCAACTCCCGTACCGAAGATCTCCTCACTCAGTCGCAAACTCTTGCTGTGGAGCTTAAAACCCAGCAGGAGGAGCTGCGCCGCACCAATGAGGAGCTTGAAGATAAAGCCCAGCTACTGGTGAAGCAGAAAGAAGAAGTAGAGCGCAAAAACAACGAGGTAGAAATTGCCCGTAAGTCGCTGGAAGAAAAAGCGGCTCAACTCATGATTACTTCCAAATACAAATCAGAGTTTTTGGCTAATATGTCGCACGAGCTGCGTACACCCCTTAACAGCTTATTAATTTTATCGCAGCAGCTATCCGATAATCACGATGGCAACCTAAGTGGCAAGCAGGTTCAGTTTGCCAAAACTATCCACTCGTGTGGTAACGACCTGGTTAACCTGATCAATGATATCCTGGATCTTTCTAAAATTGAATCGGGCATTGTATCAGTTGAAAACGCCCCCGTTCGCCTGGAAGACCTCAAAGACTTTGTTGAGCTCACCTTCCGCCATGTAGCAGACCACAAACACCTTAACTTTACTATTACTTTAGATCCTGCTCTGCCTACCCATATCGAAACCGATGAGCAAAGGCTAAGGCAGATCATTAAAAACCTCTTGTCAAACGCTTTTAAGTTTACAGAAAAAGGCAGCGTAGCCCTGGAGATCTTCATGGTTGATGATAAGAGTGAGCTTAAACAGAAGAGCTTAAAGTATGCTGAAAAGGTAATAGGCTTTGCTATTCGCGATACGGGCATTGGCATTTCTAAAGAAACCCAATCTATTGTATTTGAAGCCTTTCAGCAAGCAGAAGGCTCTACCAGCCGTAAGTATGGCGGTACCGGCCTGGGCTTGTCTATTAGCCGCGGTTTAGCTGGCTTACTGGGTGGCACCCTGGAACTGGAAAGCGAACTAGGTGAAGGCAGTACCTTTACCCTAATGCTTCCGGATACTTACAAGTCTTTTGACCTGCCCGGCATAGTTGAAGAAACTCCTGCCTATCAGAATGGAGCAAACAGCCCTGTAAAGCATACTGAGTTAAGGCTTAACGCTACCGGGGCTAAAATCAAAGCAATAACTGAAGGTAGTGTAATTCCATCACCGGTGCTTACCGCCCAAAACATCACCATAGAAGATGACAGGGCAAATATACAGCCAGGCGACAGCGTAGTAATGATTATTGAAGATGATAAGCCTTTTATCCGTATCCTACAGGAAGAAGCCGCTAAAAACAAACTCAAAACCGTTGTTGTAACCAAAGGCGCTGAAGCATATGACCTGGTAAAACGCTTTAATCCTACTTCCATTACCCTGGACATAAACCTGCCTGACATTGATGGATGGAAAGTGCTTTCGCGCCTTAAAGGAGACCTTTCTACACGTCATATACCGGTAACCATCATTTCTATAGATGATGATGAGAAGAACATTAGTTTCCGTAGAGGAGCAAAAGAGGCCCTGATTAAACCTATAACCAATACAGATTTAAGCAAGCTCTTTAAAAGCATACAGGCCGATAAAGACAAAGTAGAAAAGCATGTATTACTGGTAGATGATTCTGCAGAAGAGCTGGACCGCATGAAGGAGATACTGACAGAAGAAAACACCATTATTACAGTAGCCATGCATGGTAAAGATGCAATTGAGCTTATTAAGAAAAACAAATACGATTGTATTGTACTTGATCTTAAGCTTAGCGATATGAGCGGTTTTGATCTTATTGACACGTTAGAACCACTTAAATTACTGTATGCTACGCCTGTAGTTGTATATTCTGCCAAAGAGCCTACTTCCAAAGAAGAAGCACGCCTTAAAAAAGTAGCGAAAAGTGTTTTATTAAAAACGGCAAATTCTCTGGAAATTCTATATGATCAGGTAACCTTCCACTTGCATAAGCCTTATAAAGACTTACCTGTGGAAAAACAAAAGATCATTGCAGGCCTGGCCCCCACCAAAGCACAGCTAAAAGGAAAGAAAATATTGCTTGTAGATGATGATGTAAGAAATATTTTTGCACTGGTAACCGCTCTCGAGCATTATGATCTTGATTTGCTTACTGCCGAAAGCGGAGAAGAAGCCCTGGGCCTGTTAACCAAACATAAGCCTGACCTGATCCTGATGGATATTATGATGCCGGAAATGGATGGTTACGAAACCATGCAGTTGATCAGGAAAAGCCAGAAGCACAGAGATATTCCGATTATTGCAGTTACTGCCAAGGCGATGAAAGGCGATCGTGAAAAATGTCTTGAAGCAGGCGCATCTGACTATATTACTAAGCCGGTAGACATTGAACTTCTTGTTTCTATGCTACGGTACTGGGTTTAAATACAGATCTTTAAAAGGTGCATAATGAATTATGATTCGCATGTTCAACTAGTAAACCTGGATATGGAAATAACAGGCCGGGCTAAAATACTGTTGGTAGACGACAGGGAAGAAAACCTTATGTCGCTGGAAGCTATATTGGACAGTAATGCTTATGAGTTTGTACGGGCTAAATCCGGCAGGCAAGCACTTAAGCATCTGCTACACGATAGCGATTTTGCCCTGATCCTGATGGATGTGCTGATGCCTGAAATGGACGGTTTTGAAACGGCTTCGCTTATTTATGAGCGCGAAAAGCTGAGGAACATCCCCATTATCTTCCTTACGGCTATGAACATTGAGGAAAATATTTATAAAGGCTACCAGGCTGGTGCAGTAGATTACCTGAGCAAGCCTATTATACCCGATTTACTTAGGGCTAAAGTAGGCGCTTTTGTGGAGTTAAGCCTCAAAACCAAAAAGCTTATTGCCCAGGAGCAGCAGCTTAGAACCATCAACCTGCAACTCGAAAAGGAAATAGCAGAACATAAGCAGTCTGAAGAAAAAATAAAGCTTTTAAACAAAGACCTGGCTGCAAAGCTTGCAGAGTTAGAGTCACTGGATGCATTTACCTACTCTGTATCGCACGATTTGCGCTCACCGCTTAATGGCATTTCCGGCTTGGTGCGGGTTCTTAATACCCGGCATAAGGAAGGATTAAATGAAGAAGCAAACACGATTCTTAATATGATCCTTACCAGTGTAGAGAACATGGAGAACCTCATCAGCAGTCTTCTGCTTTTTTCAAGGCATGCTACTGCTGCATTAAAAAGAGAGCATGTAGAAATGACTACTCTGGTTAATGAAGTGGTAAGCGAGGTTTCTACCAATAAACCTAATGAGCAACTACGGCTTATTGTAAATGATATGCCGGCCGCAAACTGCGATCCGGATATGATCAAGCAGGTGTGGATCAACTTTGTGAGCAATGCCATTAAGTATTCGCAGAAACAAAGCGAACCTGTAGTAGAAATAGGTGCCCTGGAAAAAGAAGGTGAAACTATATACTATGTAAAAGACAATGGCATAGGCTTTAGCATGAAATCGTATGACAAGCTCTTTAACATATTTAAGCGATTACCCGAAGCTAAAGATTTTGAGGGTACCGGGGTGGGCCTTGCCATTGTAAAAAGGATTATAAGCTGCCATGGCGGTAAGGTCTGGGCAGAATCTGTACCTGGCGAAGGAGCTTCTTTTTATTTTACGATAGAGTAACTGACATAGAACATATACAAAAAGGGCGCTGTTAGCGCCCTTTTTACTTCTTAAAAGTTAAGAATTGTTTCTTCAATAATATCGCAACACTTGTTCATCTGCTCTTCTGTAATAGTTAACGGGGGCGCAAAACGGATAATATCACCATGTGTTGGCTTAGCCAGCAGTCCATTCTCCATCAGCTTTATACATACATCCCAGGCAGTGCGACCATCAGTAGTTGGTTTAATAACAATGGCATTAAGCAACCCTCTGCCGCGTACAGTTGTAACATGACTGGTTTTAGTTTTAAGCTCGTTCATTCGCTGGCGAAATAGCTCACCCATTGTCATTGCATTTTCAGCAAGGTTCTCATCGCGCACTACTTCCAGTGCAGCCATAGCAACAGCACAACCCAGTGGATTACCACCATATGTAGAACCATGTTCGCCTGGCTTAATGGTAAGCATAACCTCATCGCGGGTAAGTACTGCCGATACAGGATACACACCTCCGGAAAGGGCCTTTCCTAAAATTAAAATATCAGGTTTAAATCCATCATAATCACAAGCCAGTAATTTACCAGTACGGGCAATACCGGTTTGTACCTCGTCTGCAATAAACAGCACATTTTTAGCACGGCACATCTGGTAGGCTTTAGACAGGTAACCTTCGTCTGGCACTACAACACCGGCTTCACCTTGTATAGGCTCTACCATAAAACCAGCTACATTAGGATCTTCAAGAGCTTTGGCAAGAGCGTTTAAGTCATTATAGGGTATAATTTCATAGCCTGGCATGTATGGCCCAAAATCATTGCGTGCTACGGGGTCTGTAGAAGCAGAAATTGCTCCCATGGTACGGCCCCAAAAGTTATTTTCCACAAAAATAACTTTTGCCTGGTTAGCGGGTACACCTTTTACAGTATAAGCCCACTTGCGGCATAGCTTAATAGCGGTTTCGCCACCTTCTACGCCAGTGTTCATGCCTAATACTTTATCGTAACCAAAGTACTCGCACACAAATTTTTCATATACTCCTAATACGTTGTTATGAAACGCGCGCGAAGTAAGCGTAAGCTTTTGGGCCTGATCCGTAAGGGCTTTGATAATGCGGGGGTGGCAGTGCCCCTGGTTTACTGCACTATAAGCAGACAAAAAATCGTAGTATTGTTTACCTTCTACATCCCATAGAAAAATACCTTCGCCACGGTTAAGCACTACCGGTAATGGATGATAGTTGTGGGCTCCGTAGCGTTCTTCTAGCTCTATAGCCTGCTTGCTGGATGTAATTGTTTCTGTCATGGTTGTTGGTGGTTTAGTAAGAAAAGTAGTTTGCCGGGCAAAGAGATATTACACGTATTAAACGTTCTCTTTAAAACAATTCCAGCGTTGATGTGTTTCAAATGTAGCACATTTGAAACACATTTCCATAAAACAGTACTTATGCAACCTCCTGGCCCTGGCGGGTTTTACAGGCAATAGGCAGCATAAAAACAAAGGCAGATGAAAAATAAACCTATACCAAACATTTCTCCTTCTCCCAGGCCTGGGCTTGATGAGGGCGATTTTTATTACAACGAGCAGGGTTTTTTCATATTTACAGCACAATATCACTTAAAGAGAGGCTACTGTTGTAAATCTGGCTGCTTGCATTGTCCCTATGGCTATAAAAAAAATATAGGTAATTGCAGAGGTAAGGTTTGATTTTTAGAATATTATTGCGACCTTTGCGATCCTATTTTGAAAGAAGTCCTGATGTCCGCTGCCTGAAAAGCAGCCCTAAGGTTGGGAAATCTAAGACGTACAGGATACATATTTAAAGAAGATATAAATTTACAATTATGGCTAAAGTTTGCGACCTTACCGGAAAAAGACCACAAGTAGGAAACAACGTTTCTCACGCAAATAACAAGACGAAGAGAAAATTCTATCCAAACCTTCAGAAAAAGAGATTCTACATCCCTGAGGAAGATGCTTGGATCACTCTAAAAGTTTCTACTTCTGCAATGAGAACCATCAACAAGAATGGCATCAATGCAGTATTGAAGAAAGCCAAAGAACAAGGCTATATCGTTTACTAATAAGGTATTGAGCTTATAGCCAGGCTTTAGATATAAAAAAAGAGGCATACCCTTGGGTATGCCTCTTTTTTTATATCTGCCTTCCCTTTTGTTAACCAGTTAAATCTTGACTTCCGGATTGGGTACCTTTTCTTTTTGAATTACTGGAGCCTTTTTACGAGGCTCCAGTAATATGCTGTACCGGTTACCGGAACGGATATTACGGATCTCCTTTTTGCTAAAGTCATAATACAAGCCAGTTTCAGGGTCAGAAAATGAACTTACCTTGTTGGTTTCCGGACTGTAACTCAGGCTGCCCACATGCTCCATAGGCATATTGGTTGAGTAAACCGGGCTGTGCTTTGGCAGAAAAGGAATTTTCACATCCTCCTGGGGTACCGTATTGCTTTGTGCATTAGTACTTAACACTGATGCACCTGCTAAACCAATGGTTAAGAGTATCTTTTTCATAGCAACAGTATTTTGAGTGGATATGCATAAAATACGATAGCCCAACTACACAGGTTCGTACAAAATAAAAGCACTACCTGGTAGGGTAGTGCTTTGTATAGGAGCGCAAAATGTACTAAACTTCTCCGTGGAGCCAGGCTTTTTTATCCAAAAGCTCTTCTTCTGTTTCACGGTAGTCCGGATCATCCACACAGCAATCTACGGGGCAAACTGCTGCGCACTGAGGCTCTTCATGAAAACCGGTACACTCTGTACATTTATGTGTAACAATGTAGTAAAACTCATCTGAGATAGGTGGTTGAGGCTCTTTTCCATCTACCACTACTCCTTCTTCTAATTCCACCTGCTTCAAACTGGTGCCACCCCCCCAGGTCCACTCCACGCCACCTTCATAGATAGCGGTGTTGGGGCACTCGGGCTCGCATGCACCACAGTTGATGCATTCGTCTGTGATCATTATAGCCATTTTGTATATCTGGTTTTCTTAACTAATAATTGAACTATATCTTAGCAATTCTATTTTCAACAAAAATACAATCATTAAGTTTCTGCTACAAACTTAAATTTAAATCAAGGAAATTCAGAATGAATATAAATAACCGTATACAAGCCTTTTCCGAACTTGGCGAAAGACTACAACACCTGGATGATGATACACTGTATCGCTTAAGCCGGCAAGCTGCCAATAAAAACAATTGGTTTACAGAAAGCAACGTGAAAACCGCTATCCAGAGTTATGCAGCCATGTTAACTCCAGAAAAGCTCAATGCCTGGGTAAGCCAATACAACTTTAACAACACTACCCCCCGCAAAGTAGGCCTTATCCTGGCAGGCAACATTCCTTTATCAGGCTTTCATGACATGCTTTGCATATTAATGGCTGGCCATGAGCTACATGCCAAGCTTAATGCCAACGATCCTGTGTTGCCAGCCTTTTTCAGAGATCAGCTTATTGACATTAACCCGCTTTTTGAAAGCTGGATCCACTTTCCCGAAAGGCTGAACCATGTTGAAGCTATGATTGCCAATAGCCTAAACGACAACTCATCACGCTATTTTGAGCAGTACTTTGCCAAAATGCCACATATTTTGCGCAAGAACCGCAATTCTATAGCCATACTTACCGGCAAAGAAAATACAGCGGAGCTTAAGCAGCTTGGCGTGGATATATTTGCATACTATGGCCTGGGGAGCCGCAATATTGCTAAGTTATATGTACCCCAGGGTTATGAGTTTACAACTCTCTTTGAAGCGCTGGAAGAGTGGAAACATGTAACCCACCACCATAAGTACAATAACAATTACGACTATAACAAGTCTGTGTACCTTGTAAACAGTATTCCCCACTATGATAATGGTTTCCTGATGCTGAAAGAAGACCCTTTACTGGTATCACCTATTTCGGTTGTGTTTTACGAGCGTTACGCAGATGAAGGAGACCTTGCTCTTAAGCTGCAGATGCACAAAGACCAGATCCAGTTTATAGTGTCTAAAGATGCATGGTACCCCAAAAGCCTGGATATGGGCCAGGTACAAAGCCCTCAGCTTTATGAATATGCCGATAATATAGATACCATGGCCTTTCTGGCAAGCCTGTAAAAAATTACACAACCCTACTTATATACAGAGGGCAGCCTGCTTTAGGCTGCCCTCTGTATGTTTAAGCATTAACAAACTTAAAAATCAAAAAACTCTGGCTCTTCTGGCTTCTTTGCTTTGGCTGGTTCTTTCTCCTTTTCTTCACGGGCTATTTCTTCCTGGCGCCGGGTTTCTTTGCTCTTAAAAATATTAAGTATTTCGTTTTTCTCTCTTACCAGCCCTTCTTTAATCTTCTCTTTAGCCTTCTGCTTATCATAGGCAATTTTAAAGTCATCAGAAGTACCTTTTAGCGTAAGCAACAGGTTCATTCCACCGGCAGCATCCTGCTCTGCTGCCTCATATACATCTACCTTATCATATTGTGCCCGCCTTAGGTTAGAAAGAGGTATACGCAGGCTGTAATCCATGTGCTGGTCAAACGTGTGGGTACCCATTACATATATAGTAGCAACATTAGAGCGGATCTCCATTTCTGGAATGGTAATTTTCCTGTTTTCAATCTGCAGGCTATTTTTAAGTTCGGAAAAGCGCATATTAGCCAGCTCTTTACGGTCTATGAAGCGAGACAGGGCCTGCATAGGCTCAAAGTTATTGAGCTCACCATTGTAAATGGTACCATTAATATTAGCCAGCAACCTGCGGGCGTCGGGCTCAAGCTTGCTGTTCAATACCAGGAAAGCATCCATATCAGCTGTAAACTGCCCCTTCAAATGCTTATCCTGTAAAAAGGTCTGCTCAAAGTTTTCAAATGCATAAAAAGTACTATCAATATACAGGCGGTTCATGCTGGCTTTGGTCTGTATTTCAATAGCCTCCTGTTGGCGCGCATCAAGGGTGCCGGCAAACTTTACCTGTCCTCCCATAGCTTGCATGGACACACCTCTGAAATGAGCTACTTTATTTTTAAGCGCTAACTGCCCTCCAATGTTCTTTCCTGAAAAGCGCCTGAACTTAATATTACGTACGTGGCAATCCAACTCAAAAGCAAGTTGCTGTGGTAGTAAAAACCGGTACTCTTCTTCTGCGCCTGCTTTTTGCGTACCCGCATTGGCCGATAGCAGCTCATCAAGGTCCAGCAGGGAAGAGCGGAAGCTGGCTTTTACATTCATACCCTGGTTAGGAAAAAGAACATACGATATAAAGTTTCTGAAATAGCCGTTCAGCATAAAGTCGCTACGGCCTACATTGCCTTTAAAGTCAGTTATGGCTACATCATTGTTGTTAAATATAAAATTACCGCTCATCCGGCTAAAGGCCAGGGGCTTTTCGGTAAGCATAAAACCTAACTCGTTTATCTGAACCTCGCCTGATGTTTTTATTCTGTTGATGCGCGCAGGGTGGTTCAGATCATCCAGGCGACCTTCAAAATTAAAGTCTATCCCTAATTGGCCAGAGGCATTTTTAATCAGATCAATAGGGTAAAAGGCTGTAACAGATGCAGCATCTGCTTTTGCGTTAAGCACCATTTTTACATAAGGGTCTGCGAAGTTCTGCAGGTAGAAATCAGCCTCAAACAGTTTACCATCCAGCAGGCCTCGCACATTGGCAAGCTTTAAAGAGCTTGTTTTTGCACTCTGTGCAGAACCATTACTAAAGGTGCCGGCAAGGTGTGCATTTTCTATGCTCTTTTTAAGGTCAGGATGGTAAATAGAAGCATTTCTGCACCCGAAAGAAACCTGTATGGCAGGAGAGTGCCGCTGAGAAACTTTGCCTTTGATGTCTCCTTTAAAATAAGCTTCCCCTTTGCTCCGGTATGCTTTTACTTTGTCGTAAAGGCTGGAAGGAAGTAACGAAAGCAGCGTTTGTATATCTGCATTTTTACCTTGTACTTCCAGATCCACCAACGTTTCTTTGGCTACCTGCACAGAGCCTCCAAACTCAAAAACAGCTTTGTGGATTTGCGCTTCTGAAGGAGCTATAGATAGTAGCTTGTTTTTAAGATGGTAGCTTAATTTGGTATTAAGTGCAATTTCTTTGTCTTTACCATATACTTCACCTTCTATGCCAAGCTTATGTACAAATACATCTCCTTTTACTGAGGTATGCAGTTCATCGCCTTCCATCTGCAGGCGTGAGGCTACATCTCGCACCAGCACACTAAAGTCCTGCTTATCGGGTGCAGACTTATAATTAAGCAGTACATTAACCAGGCTAATGTTTTCCAGGTTAAAGTTTACACTACCTCCTTCGCTCCCTTCTTCTTCTTTAAAAATAAGGTAATTTTCGCGGCCATTTTCATCTATCCGTATTGTTACTTCACCCTGCTCCAGGTATACACGGTTAACTTCGTATTTACCTCTTATAATCTTAAAAATACTAAACGTGAAGTACAGCTTATTAAGACGGGCCAGCGGGGCAGTGCTGCCAAGTATACTTTCCTGTGCCTGTACATTTTGCAGAGTAAGGGCTATCTGGGGAAACTTTGCCCAAAGACTAAGATCAATCTTTTCAACATCTACCTTGCCTACCAGGTGCTTATTGGCTTCAGTTATAAAAAGGGCAACAATTTTATCTTTATAGAAATAAGTAAACGCTCCGCCTGCTACTACAAAAAGCAGTAGCGCCAATGAGGCATACAGAAATATTTTTTTAAGATAGTAAGTAAACTTCATGGGCTGCCGAAGGAGTAATAACAGAACTCAAAAGTACGCAATTAAATAACCTCATTGTTAAAATTTCTCTCCTTTTTATTGGTCTATGTAGCTGCATATCTGCATGGTAAGGTGTAATATCTGCTGGTAAAATATTGCAAGTAGTACTCATTACAATTAATTTATAGTATTTTTGCACCACATTAAGAGGGGTGCCTTAATACAACGGGCTGAGATCATACCCATAACACCTGATCCGGGTAATGCCGGCGAAGGGAA
>FPIC01108875.1_pt1 | contig 11606 bp, 15 predicted proteins | sample 1504481 | NCBI WGS metagenome assembly FPIC01 (sample SAMEA4475357, study PRJEB15587) | soil metagenome | biome: Soil; feature: Field | place: India | collected 2015-03-11 | depth 0 m
CCTCAGCTGAGGCAGGAAAAAAAAGTTTTAAAAAGTACAATATCGTATTTATTGCTTTAGTATATTTGTTATAAATAGATCCAATATGGCCAAAACTTTACTGATTATATTTTTATTTTGCTCAGGTATTGTGAATTCCCATGCACAAACTCCCTCAGCCAATCACGATACCATTCCTCGTGTTAAGAAAGATGCTGCCCGTTCACAGGTATCAACCCAGGATATTAAAGATGAAACAGACCGTGGTAATCTGGCTACTATTTTTCCCAACCCTGCCAGCGGAATAGCTTACCTGGATTATGCTGTGCCTGCAAATTCAAAATCTGCCAAACTTGTAATATATAATATTTTGGGTAGTATTAGCAGGGAAATTATGCTTCCTAAACAAGATGGAAGAATAGAAATAAACACCGCACAGCTAAGCCCTGGGGTATACTTCTATTCTCTTGAATTAGATGGAATTAAACAATCTACAAAAAGGCTGGTAGTTAAACATTAAGCTTTTCGCTATACTAGTAACTTGTTTTCCATTACAGATACTGCCTTACCTTTTAATAGAATCCTGTTATTTATTAGCTCAAGCAGCATATGTCCACCCCGGCTGGAAGCCTGGTAGGCCATTATGCTGCTTTTTTGTAGTTTCTGTTGCCAATATGGCCCCAATGCGCAATGTGCAGATCCTGTTACCGGATCTTCATTAATGCCCACTTGCGGGTAAAAACACCTTGAAATAATATCAAACCCTACTTCATCTGCGCAAGCAGTAACAATAACCCCACGACTATTTATTTTTGCCATTTTTATAAAATCAGGCTCAAGGTTTTTTACAGCTTTGGCAGAACTAAGTTCCAGTACATAGTCAAATCTATTTTTCCCTATATAGGTTATTTCTACAGGTATTGACTGCAGTAAAAGTTCAGGTGCTTCTGTAGGAGCAGGGGCTTCTTGCGGAAAGTCTAATGCTATAAGTCCGTCGTGCAGGCTGGCACCAAGCGCACCGCTAAGGGTATTAAAGATAATTGATTTATCTTTTGCAACCACACCCTGCTCGTACAAAACATGGGCAGCAGCGAGGGTGGCATGGCCACATAACTCTACCTCTGTAGCAGGTGTAAACCAGCGCAACCTGTAACCTTCTGCAGTTGCCTGTACAAAGGCTGTTTCAGATAGGTTTAATTCGTTGGCAAGGCGCAGCATATAGGCTTCCTCAAGAGGGGCATCATGTAAGTATACCGCAGCAGGGTTGCCGGCAAAAGGCTTGTCAGTAAATGAGTCAACAATATAAATTTTCTTATTCATATAGTATTCTTGTATGGGTTTTAGCCCAAATATAGTATTTTCACTCTTTGATATAGCATTTGCATGTGCTACTTTATAATATGGTTTGAGCCTATGTTCTGTTTTAATTACTGCTTTTAATTAAATTGTATTTAATATGTTTAGCTATTGGGAACAAACGTCTTTTCTGCAGTGCGATTACCTGATAATAGGTGCTGGTATAACCGGGTTGTCTACAGCGGCTTCTGTGCTGGAGCAGCAGCCAGGTGCGCGTGTTATCCTTTTGGAAAGAGGTTTGCTGCCCACTGGCGCTAGTACCCGAAATGCAGGATTTGCTTGCTTTGGTAGTGTAACTGAGTTGTGGCATGACTTTGCCCTTATGGGTGATACCAGGGCGCTTGCCTTAATACAACAACGTTTTGAAGGTTTGCAGGCATTGCGTAAACGGCTGGGAGATGAAAATATTGGTTTTGAATGTAAAGGTGGATATGAGCTGCTTACTGATAAGCAGGCTCATTATGTAGATTGCCTGGATGAGCTAAATGCCAAACTGGAACCCTATTTTAACCAGCATATTTTTAGCCTGGCTAATGAAAAGCTTACCCCTTTTGGGTTTGATGCTGGAGAGGTAAAGCATTTGGTCTATAACCCACTTGAAGGGCAGGTAGATACAGGTAAGTTAATGCGAAACCTGATGCGTTACGTTAGTAGTTTGGGGGGAATTGTATTAAGTGGCTGTATGGTTGAAAGCTTTGAGGAACATCCTGATCGTGTAGAGATATTTGCTACTCAAGGAGGGGGGCGGTTTACTTTCAAGGCGCCCAAAGTAGCATTTTGTACAAATGCGTTTACACCGCGTTTCTTTCCGGATTTACCCATTACGCCTGGCAGAGGATTGGTATTGGTAACCAGCCCCATTAAAGATCTTTCTTTTGAAGGTACCTTCCACCTGGATGAAGGTTTTTATTATTTCAGAGATCTGCACAACAGGGTTTTATTAGGTGGAGGGCGAAACCTTGATTTTGAAGGAGAAACAACTACCGAAATGGGCATTAATGGCTTAATAGAAAGGGATCTTCGCCACAAATTAACTCATCTTATTTTGCCTGGTAAAAACTTTTCTATTGATTACACCTGGTCGGGTATAATGGCATTCGGTCCTGAAAAAAGCCCTGTAATCAAGCCTGTTTCAGATCGTATTGTAGTTGCGGCACGCCTTAGTGGAATGGGAGTAGCCTTGAGCAGTACTCTGGGAGGTATGGTGGCAGGCATGTTACAGGATCATGCCTATACGTATAGCAATACTCTACATACCTAAGCCAGTCGAGTACCATTGGGCACTGTTCTTTCAAGAGTGGTTAGTACTACTTCGCCACCTTCTAAAATGAAGCCTGTTACTAATACTTCCGACATAAAATTGGCCACCTGGCGGGGAGCAAAGTTAACTACACATACAACCTGCCTGCCAACCAGATCTTGTTTGGTGTAAAGGCTGGTTAATTGCGCGCTGGATTTTCTAACTCCAATTTCTTCACCAAGGTCTATCCATAATTGGTAGGCTGGTTTTCTGGCTTCCGGAAAATCTTCTACCCTAATAACTGTACCGGCCCTTACATCTACTTTTTCAAAATCTTTCCAGCTAATTGTTTCTGCCATACATTTGGGATTTGTAGTTAAATGCAAATATAAAAAATGGCTGCTTGTTAGGGCAGCCATTTTTTATATACTTTCATGATTTGTTACGATATTTTAATCTGCCTGTTTTTGTTTAGGTGTGCTTCAGATTTTTTAGGTAGCCTGATTTCTAAAATACCATTTTTATAATGGGCAGAAATAGCATCAAGCTCAATAGTTTCTGGCATGCTGAAGCTACGTCTAAAGGTGCCGAAGTTAAACTCTCTCCGGTTATAGCGTCCTTTTTCCTCAGTGTGTGGTGCGTTTACTTTCGCAGTAATGGTCAGGAGCTTTTCCTGTGCTACTACATCAAAGTCTTTTTTACTCAGACCAGGTGCTGCAACATCTATCCTGTAATCAGTATCGGTTTCAAAGATATTAATAGCGGGTACAGAAATTACAAAGTCCTGACCTGCGAAATCTGCTACATCATTGCCCCAGTGGTTGGCTAATGCATTGTTGCTCCAAGGGCTTCTGTTAAAGTTGTTAAATCTTAGCAATGTCATATCTCTATTCTGTTTATAGGCTTGTTTTACTTCTGGATTTGCAAGTTAAATGCCAATACAAAAACGGAGAACTCACACTTTATTTTTCGGACATAATGTCTTTTATGAGCTATATTTTAATGCTAAATAAGACATTATGGCTGATGTATTGCTCTTATATACAGGTTAGCTATATGTTTTCTTGCTAAAGTGTAAATTTCTATACCAGGTATTGAACCGCATAAGGTTGCTTGCGTATCAATTAAATATAGCTTAACTGCAAAGCATTTTTAAATCTAAATCTGTACAACTATGAGTTTTATACTAAGTTTATTATTATCGGCAGTAGCCGTTTTCATATCAGCATATGTATTGCCTGGGGTATCTGTAAGTGGGTTTGGTACCGCCTTGATTGTAGCTATTGTATTAGGGCTTCTTAATGCTGTATTAAAGCCCATCCTTGTGGCTCTGACTATACCGGTTACTATACTTACCTTAGGGTTGTTTTTGTTAGTTATCAATGTAATCATAATATACCTGGCAGCGGCTATGGTTTCCGGTTTTTCTGTAGATGGTTTTTTGTGGGCTCTAATTTTCAGTATTATATTATCTCTCTTAAATTCCTTGTTGGGTGGGTTAACACCAGCGAGGTAAAAAAAAGAGGCTGTATACACTATACAGCCTCTTTTTTTTATTCTTCCTCCATTATTTGAGGCTTCCCTTTAACACCCTTCAGCATTTCCGCATCCATACCAATATGGAACAGTGCATCGCCTCCATGCACCACAGGCCGGTAATTAATACCTATGGCGTATCCTGCTGTATTACTTTTGATTATATGCTCAGTTTCTCCATAGGGATCTGTGAGGTAGCCAATTTTCTGGCCTTTTTTTAATTTAGCGCCTAAATCAACCAGGGGAGTAAATAGTCCTGCGTATTTTGCCCGTATCCAGGATGTTTCTTGTAATAATACAGAAGTACTGGGTGCTACAGGTTTTTTCATACCCAGGTGCGCCATCACCCTATGGGTGCCTTTTATTCCTTCTTGGATAGCAAATTCATCAAAACGCATTGATTCCCCTGCTTCATATACAATAACGTATTTACCTAGCTTATGAGCTGCTTTTCTGAATGATTTATCGATAAGGGCGGAGTCCATTAGAAAAGGGGCGCCAAAGGCCATGGCCAGTTCCCTGTTTTTTTCAATATCTACCACACACCGTACCTGAGGATAATTGCTTCGGCTTGCACCACCTGTATGAAAATCAATACCATAATCAATCTGTGGCACAATTTCGTTCATAATAGCATGTGCTACTCTTTGTGCCAGCGAACCGCGCAGGCTGCCGGGAAAGCTCCGGTTTAGATCTTTGCCGTCTGGAAGATCGCGGGAGTTTTGCAAAAATCCATAAATGTTGACCAGGGGGATTACGATTACTGTGCCTGCATCTGGTACAATGGACTTATCGCGGATCATTCGCCTGAGTATTTCAGTACCATTTAACTCATCGCCATGAAGGCACGCCGTAAGCAGCAGAACCGGCCCATCTTTTTTGGCACGGTAAACGCGTATAGGCATATCAATAACTGTATGAGTGGGCAGCTTATGTATAAAGAGGTTAACTAAAGCATTTTCGCCCCGGCCTATGGAGCTTCCATTGATCTTTATATACTCTGGCATTCGTAACGGTATAGTCGATAATTCTCTTTTATCGTTATTAAATAAGTATTTATATTAATTTGTAAACCTAACAAAGCTTTCACAATTAGTTAGCTCAAAGTATGCTATGCGAGCTTAACAACTTCTGTTTTTTATAAGTATTATGAGAAAGCAGTATTGTGTTTGCTATATTATATACTATAACATTTTTCAAACTTAATAATTATATGCGCTAAAAGCGTAATTTTACAACTTTATACATTGCAGAAGTAACTTTTAATCTAAAAAAGACTGTTTTTTTATTAAGATCATGGCAAAAAGGCACTCTGCTTTATATATTTTAAATAGACAATACGATATTTAATCAAAAATGAAATTAGGTAGATATTATACTTTAAGAGTTGTAAAAGAGGTTGATTTTGGGGTATACCTGGATGCAGATGGTACTGAGCTTTTACTACCTGCTGCTTATGTGCCAGTGGGTACAAAGCCCGGTGATGAACTAGAAGTGTTCTATTACCGTGACTCTGAGGAGCGCCCAATTGCAACTACCTTAAGGCCTTATGCTATTGTAGGGGAGTGTGCTTATATGGAAGTAAAGCAGCTTACCAGGGTTGGGGCTTTTCTTGACTGGGGTATTGCAAAAGACTTGCTGGTGCCCTTCAGCGAGCAGCCCTTTAAGCTTATGGAAGATATGGTAGTGCTCGCTTACGTGTTTCATGATGAGCAGTCTGATCGTATTGCGGCTACCTGCCAGTTAAATAAATATATTAACAATAAGGAAATTACTGTACAGGAAGGTGATGCAGTAGATGTGCTAATAGGAGAGGAAACAGAGCTGGGCCATAGAGTAGTAATTAACAACAGGCATTGGGGCATGTTGTATTACAATGAAATATTTAAAGAAGTAGCACTTGGCGACCGTATTGGAGGTTATATAAAAAAAATACGTGAAGACGGTAAAATAGATGTTGCTCTACAAAAACAAGGCTATGCGGAAGTGCATGATGCTACTGAAGTTCTATACAACCGGATAAAAGAAAATGATGGTTTTTTATACCTGACAGATAAATCAGAGCCTGAAGAAATTTATGAAGAGCTGCAGATGAGTAAAAAGACCTTTAAAAAAGCATTGGGTGCCCTGTACAAAGCCAGGAGGGTAACAATTGATGATAGAGGTATTTACCTTGCTTGATGAGTACGGTTAAAAATTTTAATTTAAGCGAACTTAACTTGTTTAAGTAGAATTAGTTTAGGTAATACCTGAAAACAGGTGAACCAATTGAATAATTATGAGCAAAGCGTCCAGAACTCCTGAGAATATTATTTTTGTTTGCGAGGGCAGCAAATGTAAAAAGCGTGGTGGTAAAACCATGGCAAAAGCCCTTAAAGATTATTGTAAAATGGTAGGGAAAGATCAAATGGAGGTTATTAAAACAGAGTGTACCGGGCGTTGTAAGCTTGCTCCCGTTCTGTGTGTGCAACCTGCAAACAAATGGTTGTTTGAATATAATGAATACGACCTGGATAAAGTCTTTAAAGTAATTGAAAAATAACCTGTTAAGCTTCGTGAAAATAAAAGGGGCCTTTCTATATGAAACGCCCCTTTTATTTTATCAGAAAGCCGGATTATTCACCTTTCTCTCCGTATTTAATTTTAGGTATTTGCTTATCGATCGTCCAGCGGCCAATACCCTCTTCTCCAATAACATCAAACAACTCCAAAGCTCTACGGGCAACGTACTCCTCTTCGCGCTGTTCATTTAAGAACCAATCCAGAAACTGACGTGTAATAAAGTCTTTTGCTTTATGGCAACGATCTACAATATTATTTATTGATTCTGTAACTGCAACCTCTTGTTCCAATGCTTGTTCAAAAACATCCCTGAATGAAGCAAATTCGTGGCGTAAGTTTGAAACCTCTGGAGATACAGCTGTGCCGCCCATATCATTTACATAATGAAAAATTTTAAGCATATGCTCACGCTCCTCATTCGATTGCTTGTATAAATAGTCTGCGCTGTTTTCAAAACCATTGCGATCGCACCAGGAAGCCATTGACAAATACATGGCAGAGGCAGCTGCTTCTTTGCGGATCTGCTCATTCAGCAGCATTTCAATTTCTTCTTTAAGTGAAGTTCTAAGTCTTAACAGGTCTTTCATAGGTTTGATATTTTAAGCTTTTATGCGTTTTCAATGTGAGATGGTTCTATCTGCTCTGTATAGGTTATAAGATAATACTAATATGTAGCGGATTGAACACTGTTTAGCAGAGGCAATATTGGAATATAGTAGTGATTTTCACTTAAACAGACAGAATCATTAACTCATACATCTGTCTGTTTCTGCATACTATATTCACAACGGAAATATAAAAATAAATGTTTATTACAGCCTAGTAGTAGTAGTAATAAGTACAATAAAATAGCCTTTTAAGCCTAAGAAAGGGTAAATTTGTATTTAGACTGATTCCAGAAAGAAGAAATTGGTAGCTTAGAGAGCCACACGGTGCAGCCTCTCGTTAATGATGCTATTCAGCTCGATCATAACTTTAGCACCTTGCAGCAATTCTCTGAAAGCTATAATCTCTTGTACAGTTAAAACATATACATGCTCACAAGCACAAAGGGTTACAATTTCTACATCAGATGAACGCTTTGCATCCAGCATCATATATTCAATATCTATTTTTTCAATTATCTTTTTAAGCCTGAACAGGCAAACGATCGAAAACTTAACAGACTTGTTGTTGAAATGTACATAAAAGCAGTTTTCTTTATCAGACTGATGAATGCTACCAAAAGCGGTACTGAAGATTTCGAAGGTTTGGGCTTGAAGTGTGCTTAACTCTAAAGTATTCATGTGCTGCAGAGAACCAGGGTACAAAATTTTGAATGCTCACAAATGTACTTCTTATTTATAATTAGTCCAAATAAATAATATCATTTGGCATACATTGATTTTGGTCATAAAAAAACCTTAGCCCATACTCGCGCTAAGGTTTTGTAAATATCTAGAAAGCTGCTATATCAATCTTCAAGCGCATTGCTCATGAAAGTGTTTTTTGTAAATAACCAGAGCAGGAAAAAGACCAATCCCCAGGTGAGGTAAATCTGGTAAAAATCACGTGTGTCTTTATAACGGTTTTCCTTAATTTCTACCTTTTCGTAAGCATCAATTCGTTCAAAAATTTCTTCAAGTACCTTTGCATTAGAGGCTCTGAAATACTGTCCTTCGCCAATGCTTGCAATTTCGCGCAGGGCAGTTTCATCTAAAGTGTTTTCGATGTATTGAGTGCGGCCAAACATATCTTTTCCAAAAGGAACACGACCATCTTGCCCTATACCAATGGTATAAACCTTAAGGTTATAGGCTTTGGCAAGCTGAGCAGCTGTAATGGGATCTATATTGCCGGCATTATTGTCTCCATCGCTCAGTAAAATAACTACTTTAGAGGTTGAGGTTGATTCTATCATGCGGTTAGTGGCTACAGCAAGGGCACTTCCGATGGCTGTACCTCCTTTCTGGATCATCCCAAAATCTATATTATCCAGGTAAGAGAAAAGTAACTCATGGTCTGTGGTTAGAGGGGCCAGCGAATACGCTTCACCGGCAAAAACAACAATACCTATGCGGTCTTGTACCCGGCCATGTATAAAATTGCGAGCTACTTGTTTTGCAGATTCCAGGCGGTTTGGCGGAAAATCCTCTATTCGCATGGATTCTGAAATATCCATTACAATAACAATGTCAATCCCTTCAGAAAGCTGTTCTACCACCTCGTTGGTACGCTGAGGCCTTGCCAGAGCCACCATAACGAACATAATGAAAATGGCAAACAGCGTAGGAGGAACATACCTTAGCAATGAGGTATAGCTCCATTTCTGGTCTTTTTCAAAAAATGCAACTTGAACTTTTTGCCTGAAACGAAAGTAAAACAACCACCTGAGTATAAAAATAAGCGGTAATGCTAATATTAGGTAGAGGTATATCGGTTTTTCGAATACAAAGCTGTTCCAGGTAGAAGGGGTAAACCAATTCCATGAGAGCCATTCCCAATATGTATTAGTGTGATCAGCCATTGCGTAATTGCTCTTTTCTACGAGTATAAATTTGTCTTGAAACATCAAGCAGGTGTTCCAGGTGTGAAGCCGGCACTACCAGATCATTACTTCCATAAATACTTGCATCAATCAGCTGCAGGGTATCTTTTAATGGATAGTCAGGCAGAGTAGCCACAATTTCTTTAGAGGTAAAAGCGCTGTATGTCTTGTTATTATCAAGCCGCTCCAGGTGTTCTTTCCAGATAAACAGTATCCTTTCCAAAATTTCGTTAGATTTCCTGGATTCCCACTGTTTTACTTGTTTTCTATAGGCCAGCTCGTAACGCTTTTGCCTTAACCTTAAGGTGTTAATGCTATAGTAGCGTTCCAGAGTTTTACCAAAAAGCATAAATACAAGCACCAGAAAGCCTGCAATAAGCAGGGTACCTATTATTACATAAGGATAATTAAACTGCTGGCTAACCGACATAGGAGCAGTATTGCTAACCAGGCTTACCTCGGGTGGCAAAGTATCTACAAGAGCCGTAACATAAACATGTTGTGCAGGGCTAAACAAAGGTATGGAGTCGCTGCCTGCCAGCTTAAAAACCGGTAAGGTTACGCTTAAGCGGGGTTCTGTTTCAAAGCTTACCAATGTATATACAATACTATCCAGGCTGGTGGTAGCATCTGAGCGTGTAGGGAAATATTCTTTTGCCTGAAATTCAAAAGGGCTGAAATCAAAAGTAGAGTCGGGTAAGATGATCTGTTCATTGATAGGATGCCGGTAGCTGAGCGAAAGCCGTACAGGTTCACCTACTTTAATTGTATCTTTTAAGAAACGGGCTTCTGGTTTAGGGCCTGTTTCCTGTTGTGCATGCACCTGGCTGCTACCAAACTGCAGCAGCACACTTAATAGTAATACAAAAAGCTTTTTATGCATTGTTATTTGGATCTCTTCATACCCTGGTTTCTAATCTTAAATAACTTGATCAGGGATGGTATATAGTCTTCTGATGTATCAACGAACAAGTAATTAGCCTGGTATTTTTTACAGATAGCTTCTAGCTGTTGTTTGTTCTCAGCAAAATGCTTGCCTATTACATTGGTAAAAAAGCTGGATGAGGTATTAACCCAAACCGTTTTACCTCTTTCACGGTCAAATAAGGGGATAATGCCAAGTTTAGGGAATTTACTTTCACGTGCATCAGATATATGAATAACAACCAAGTCATGCTTACGTGCCAGTGCGCGTAAGGCAGGCTCATAATTATCGTCTATAAAATCTGAAATTAATATCAGGATGCTTCTGCGTTGCAGTAGGTCAAGTGCATAGCGTATTGCCTTGGAAAGGTTTGTTTTAGCTGAGTTTGGGGTTAAGGTGAAAATACTGGTTATAATACTATATGCGTGGGAAAGCCCTTTACCAGGGCGTATGTATTTTTCTTTCTCATCACTAAAACAGATCACACCCACCTGGCTTTGCTCCTTTACTGCAGATAAGGCCAGTACGCCACAAATTTCTTTGCTAACATCTATTTTTTTTAGGTTCTGCCTGCCAATTTCCTGCGAGGCACTAACATCTAGCAGAAAAAAAACAGTTTGTTCTTTTTCTTCACGAAAGGTTTTAACAAAAGTGCCATGGCCTTTGGCACTAACGTTCCAGTCTATAGTGCGCACATCATCGCCATACTGGTAGGCACGCACATCGTCAAACTCAATTCCCGATCCTTTAAATACAGAGTGGTAATCGCCCTGCATCTGCATATTGATGGCTTTGCGAATGCGTATCTCGTATTTCCGGAGTTTCTGAATAATATCTTTCATGGTGTTGTGCCTCTGTAGTGAAAGGTACCCGAAGGCGCATAACAAGTTCAAAAAACAAATACTTCCCTTTCTGAGTTTGCTCAGGCTTTCAAAAATAAAACATATTTGCTTAAGTTTGGGATGTGAAAAGATATTTTTTCTTCCTGCTCTTGCTGGTGCTAGTTGCTTGCCAGCGCGAAACCAGCGATGCTGATGTAAACGGTGTGCTCAGTAAAGATAAAATGGTGCACATCCTTACGGATCTGCACCTTGTGGAAGCCCAGGCTGGTGCTTCGGGCCTTAACTATGACTCTACACTGATATTATATAATGAACTGGAACGACAGGTGCTGGCAAAACATAATACAGACACAGCTCAATACAGGCGTTCGTACAGGTATTATTCTGATAATGTTGAAGATCTTGACAGGATTTATGCCAGGGTAATTGATAGCCTCTCTGTACGGGAAACTACCCTGCAAATGCCCTGATATCTATTTATAGTAAATTTTATACATGAGAAATAAGGTTGTAATTATAACCGGGGGTTCTTCGGGTATAGGAAAGGCTTGTGCCCAGGTATTTGGCGAAGCAGGTGCACATGTAATAATTACAGGCCGTAATGAGGCAAAGCTATTAGAAGTAAAAGCTGAGCTTGAA
>FPIC01073918.1_pt1 | contig 11552 bp, 8 predicted proteins | sample 1504481 | NCBI WGS metagenome assembly FPIC01 (sample SAMEA4475357, study PRJEB15587) | soil metagenome | biome: Soil; feature: Field | place: India | collected 2015-03-11 | depth 0 m
GCAAAGACAAACACATCGTCAAAACCTCTACCATCAGTAAATGAAAGAAGATAATTCTCAACATTATCTACATTGGCAGTGTTGACATAATAAAGGTCAACCCCATGCTTTTTAGCATCTTCTTTAGTATATATTGAGGCTGCTCTTGCGAGCCTTTCCTGGTTTATATCTGTCACAACAAGCAGCTTTGGTGGCCTTGGACCGTGCACAGCATAGTCAATAGCCCCAAGCCCCATTGGACCAGCACCTGCTAAGATTGCCATAAAACCGTTTTCTAATGTACCCATTTTGTGTATATACTTGCCTGCCTGGGTGTGATAACTTGCATGAAATGCGCCAATAATGCATGACATTGGCTCTGCCAGTGAGCCGTAAAAGAAAGCATCACCCTCATACTTTAAAAGACAGTTTTGCTCCATCACCTCATTCGGAATAATGATGTATGTCGCATCACCACCAATGTACTGGAACGAATATCCCGGTGCTGCATACGGATTGTCTTTGAGGTTCAGCGCAGGCTGAACTGTAAATTTGTCACCTGGCTTGAACTTATCCTGCCACTTTTTACCTACCTCTACTATCTGCCCGCAAAATTCATGACCTATTATAACCGGGTTTTTGTCTATGTCTTTTGGTACTCTTTTGTGCTCACTTCCTTGAATTGCTGCCTTGTAAGAAGACATGCAAAGACTATCAGAAATTACTTTTGCCAGGATTTCGTCTTCTCTTATTGGTGGAAGTTCAAATTCTTCAAGTCTCAAATCGTTTTTGCCATATAATCTCACAGCTTTTGTCTTCATTTTTATATCCTCCTTTACAAATCAAAATCTTATCTATAACATCAGGGTTGTTACAAGATAATGATAATACATCTTAGCCAAAAAATCAATAAAGTCAAAAATAAATCAAATTGATATAGACATAAACACAACACATATTGTATAATTGATTTTAGATAGAACAAAAAGACAACATGTTAAAGCAATATCAAAGGGGGTTTTATAATATGAGCTGCAGGAGATTAGAAGGACAGGTTGCGATTGTTACAGGGGCTGCCCAGGGACTTGGCGAGGCTCTGGCAAGAAGACTTGACAAAGAAGGATGCAAGGTTGTTGTTGCGGATATAAACTTGGAAGGTGCTCAGAAAGTTGCAAGTGAGCTATCTGAAGCTATTGCTGTAAAGTGTGATGTTACAAACGAACAAGAGGTTGAGGCAATGGTCGACAAGACCATTGAAACTTTTGGCCAGCTTGATTTGATGGTTGCAAATGCTGGAATACTAATTGCAAAGCCTATTACAGAATTTTCGCTTGCTGAGTGGAAAAAGGTAATCGATGTAAACCTCATTGGATATTTCTTGTGCGCAAGAGCCGCAGCAAGGGTTATGATTCCCCGCCGAAAAGGAAATATAATCCAGATAAATAGTAAGTCCGGAAAGAAAGGGTCGTACAAAAACTCTGCATACTCTGCATCAAAGTTTGGTGGAATTGGTCTTACACAGAGCTTGGCACTTGAGCTTGCAGAGTATGGGATTAGAGTAAATGCTATATGCCCGGGAAATCTGCTTGACTCGCCTTTGTGGGTAAACAGCCTTTATGAGCAGTACGCCAAAAATCAAGGACTTACACCAGAACAGATAAGAGAAAAGTATTTGAGCCAAGTGCCACTCAGGCGCGCCTGCACATATGACGATGTTGCAAACGTGCTCGTATTTTTAGCATCTGATGAAGCAAGCTACATGACAGGGCAGGCTATAAATGTAACAGGTGGTCAGGAAATGAGATAAATCTTTAAAAAGGAGAAAGACTTGAAACATGGCACAAGTTGAGTTTGCTCTTGAAAAAGAACTAAATCATGAAGATAAGGAGAGAAGACTTGAATCTCTTTTAAAGTTTTTTGAGCTTGTCAGGCAAGGCAAGATTTCATTGCCACCAAAAAGTAGCGTCATTAACAATCACATACATACATTTTACTCATTTTCACCATACTCTCCTTCAAAGGCAATTTACATGGCGGCAAAAAGCGGTCTTCCAACTGCAGGTATAATGGACCACGACACCATAGCAGGTAGCGATGAATTTATTCGTGCTGGCAAAATAGCAGGTATTGCAACAACCATTGGTGTTGAGTGCAGAGCTGACTTTTCAAAAACCTTGCTTTCTGGCAAGAAAATAAACAATCCTGACCAGCATTCTATTGCCTATGTTGCAATTCATGGAATTCCACATAACCAAATTGAAACTGTAATGAACTTTTTTAAACCGTATATCGAAAGAAGGATGAAAAGAAATAGGCTGATGGTGGAAAACATCAATAGTCTTCTTTCAAAGTACGAAATTGTTTTGGATTTTGAAAAGGATGTTGTGAGTATTTCAAAATATAGTGAAGGTGGCACTGTTACAGAAAGACACATACTTTTTGCTCTGGCAAAAAAGCTCATTGAAAGAATTGGCAAGGGAAAAAGATTGATAAATTTTCTCAAAGATGAATTGAAGATTGAGATTAGTAAAAAAGTAGAAGGTTTTCTGAGCGATGAGCAAAACCCTTTTTATGAATATGACCTGTTAGGGCTACTTAAGAGCGATTTTACCCCCAAATTCTATATAAATGCCACAGATGAGTGCCCTGACATAAAAGAGGTTGTAGAGTTTTCAAAAAACATAGGTGCGATAATTGCATACGCCTATCTTGGTGATGTTGTTGAATCTGTCACAGGCGATAAAAGAAGTGAAAAATTTGAAGATGAATATCTTGAGCTTTTGTTTGAGGTTTTGGATGAGCTTGGCATAAAAGCAGTGACATACATGCCATCAAGAAATACTCTCTCTCAGCTAAAAAGAGTCAAACACCTTTGTGAAAAGTATAATTTTCTTCAGATAAGTGGTGAAGACATAAACTCACCCCGCCAAAGTTTTATATGTGAAGCATTAAAACAGGATGAGTTCAAGCACTTGATAGATACTACATGGGCTTTAATTGGACATGAGATAATGGCAACAGAGGACAAAGAACTTGGATTTTTCTCAGATAAAATGCAAGAAAAATTTCCAAATTTAAGGGACAGAATTGAATATTTTAAAAATATTGGTCTTAAAATGTGGTCAAAACCAAATTAAAAGTGACACTTTTTACCATAACAAAAGGCAACAAGCGGTCAAGAACACTTGTTGCCTTCTTATTTTGCCATTTTCTTTAGTAGTTCTTTTCTATATTTTTCGCTCTCCCAGTTTTTGATATATTCCATTTCATCCTCTGACATAGTTTTTATAGTAAGACCAAACTTGTTTATTTTGGTTATCACATAAAGATAAGCAAGCAAAGTCTCTTCAGTTGCAAGTGCCTCTGAATAGGCTGCATTGTATACAACTCTACCTTTTTGCAAATCTATTTCTATCTTTGGATTTTCTGTGTACAGGTTTGAGTTTATATAAACAAGCTGGTCAGGATAAAGAGGATATTTTTCAAATAGTTCAACTTCAAACTTTTCTGACTTTATAAAATCCAAGATAAACCTTGTTCTGCTCTGGTATTTGTTATCATCAATTTGCTTTAGCACAGCAGAAGGATATCGCCCTCTTATTTTGAACCACCTTTTTATCAAAAGGTTAACCTTTTCGTGCACCTCATAGGCTTCTTTCAAATTATCTGAAGACACAATAAGTCCATGATTTTCCATGAAGATTACCTTTGGTCTTTTATCTTCAGCTGGAAACTTTCTGAGCTGGTTTGCAATTTCAATGGTCAACGAAAAACCAGGATTGATATAAGGTATCCAGATAAAGTTAAAATTTTCATCTTTAAATATTTGGTAGCACAGCTGCCTGCCTTCACGTGAACAAGCCAAGATATTAGCATATACTGAATGAGAGTGGATGACGTACCTGTCAAGGACTGAGTGAAATCCTACCTCCACCGATGGTCTTAAAACTTTCCCAGGAAAACTTAAAATGCTCTTTTGAGCAACTTCTAAACTCTCTTTTTCATAATCTTTATTCTGCGAAAGATTGACATTCTCATAAAAGCTTTTTATTTTTTGATAGTCTACAATCACATACCCGTCATCCTCTGTCACCTGGTCAAGCCTAAAACCAGACGCTTTTATCGCCATATACTGAGAATCAAGCTTTACAGAAATGTTTCCCCCGCCACCCTGAACATAGTCAATCTTTCTGCCAATCTTCTGGCACAGCCATACAAGTTCATGCAAGCTTTTACTTTTTTCCATCTCATCATCCCTTTCAAAATATTTTTTCACAGTTTAAATGCTCTTTCTATCTCTTCAATTTCCTCTTGGCTTATTAGCACAACATCACCCAACCTCTTTGCATCTATGATGGCCTTTGCAGTAAACTCCAGCACCTCAAGTTTGTCAAATGCATCTAAAAGGTCTTTACCAACAACAATTACACAGTCATTTTCTACAATCACAGCTGGAGTTTCTTTAGAAAACACATCTGCAGTCATTTTTGGCTGCATAAACGATGAACCAAACGGAATCTTTTTAACGTTTCTGAGAGAAATATAAGTTTCGGGTATTGTTTTTGAATCAAACTCGTTTTCTGTCACTGCAAAAGCCATTATGTTCGGCGGATGAGCAATGATTATCGCGTTGACATCAGGATGCTTTTCATAGATATACTTGTGCAACAGCACTGACCTGCTCGGCCTTTTCCCAGCCTCCTTGTACCCATTTTCTATCCTAACAATATCTTCTGGCTGGATGTATTTTCTATCAACCATGTATGGTGTTATTATAAAGGAGTTATCACTGAGCCTCTGAGAAAATGTCCCTTGAGTGCTTGTAAAAAGTCTCTGGTCATATGCCCTATGGATAAGTTCACACATCTTCTTTCTTGACAGCCTTTCAAAACTCGAATATGCCTTTGGAATGAACTCATCCATTTGAATATCCTGTTTTGCTTTTGAAATCTCAATGTCTTTGGGCCTTAAAGGTTTTGGCTCACCAATAAGCCTTGCTCTTATCTCAAGCTGAGCACAAAAATCAAGCGTTTCAAACGCCATAAACGCTTTGAAAAGGTTTTCTGCACCTACAACAATACCGTGGTTTGCCAAGACGGCTGTTGATACTCCTCTTTTGAAGGTCTCAGCTATCTTCTGACCAAGCTCAGTGCTTCCAGGCAAAGCATAGCTTACTAACTCAACCTCACCGCATATTAGATGAACATTCGGAATCAGTTTTGTATTTGGAATTTTGCGTGCAAGCGAAAACGCCATAATCGCTGGCGGGTGCGCATGAATTATTGCTTTTATATCAGGCCGTGCGCGGTATATCATCTCGTGAAACGGAAGTTCAACAGAAGGCTTGTGCTTGCCAATGATTTCTCCATCTTCTTTTACCTGGACGATGTCGCTGCTCTTTAAACTTCCTTTGTCTATCCCAGAAGGTGTAATCCAGATATCGCCGTTGTCATCTTTAATTGATATATTCCCACCAGACGTTGTTGTCATACCATAGCCGTATATCCTCTCCATTATCATAACTATCTGGTCGGCTGGATGTAGTAGTTCAAAATTCATAATTTATGCTCCTTTCCTCAACTGATATTTGTGCAATTTTGCTTTTATGTTTAATTGTGCCTGATTTTTGAAGCTGAAGTTAATTAGTTTTGTTTTTATGTGTTTTTATATTTGATTTTGATGTCTTTTATTAATTATTATAATACAACTCAGATATTTTGTCACTATCGTTTATTTAAAATTTAAACTAACCAAATTGCTAATTTAATTTACAAATTGTTTATGAAACTATTAAAAGTATGCAAAAATCATTTCAAAACAAACCACTTCCGGAAAGCTTCACAACAATATTTCTCTTGCGCAAAGGTTTTTCGTGTGCTATATTTTTAGCTAAATGCGACAAAGCTTCTGCAGTTTTTGAAGCAACTTTTCTAAAAGGGGGCGCAAGATGGAAAGCAATATTCTTCTTAAGAAAAATCTAAACATCTGGATGGCACTGTCCTTAGTTGTGGGAATGGTAATTGGTTCAGGGGTATTTTTTAAAGCAACACCTGTTGCAAAGCACTCTGGAAGTTTCACTTTTATTTTTTTGGCCTGGTTTTTGGGTGGAGTGATGTCACTGTGCGGTGCGCTTGTTGCTGCTGAGTTTTCAGCAAGATATCCTCACACAGGCGGGCTTTACGTCTATCTTGAAAAGATTTATGGAAATGAAATCTCATTTTTGTTTGGCTGGATGAACACTTTAATTTATACACCTGCCATACTCTCTGCATTATCTGTGTTGTTTGCAGACCAAGTATCAAGTATGTTAAATGCAAATCAGATATTGCATGACATTTTAGCTTTAGGTATCTTGACAGCAATAGTTATCATCAACGTTATAGGCAACAAATATGGCGGAGCTCTTCAGCTTTTGGCAACAGTTTTGAAATTGATACCTATTTTTTTAATTATTTTCTTTGGATTAATAAAACCTGCAGCAGCTGGCAATTTTGATACTTATTTTTATCATCCCCGAAACTTTGGTCTTGCCGTTTTATCTACATTATGGGCTTATGATGGCTGGCTTTCTGTACCAAATGTTGCTGGAGAGATGAAAAATGCCAAAAAAAATTTGGTATTTGTATTGATATTCGGAATGAGTTTTGTTATGTTGGTTTATCTTCTTGTTAATATTGCTTACATCAATGTCATTGGAATTGAAAAGCTTGCAATGGCTGAAAATGCTATAAACATTATCTCTGAAAAGTTATTTGGTCAAATTGGAAAGGCTCTTATTTCACTTGGCATAATTATCTCCATTGTTGGAACATTAAACGGCTTTGCCCTGACAGGTATAAGAATTCCATATGCTATGGCAGCAAACCAGAAATTTGTGGCAAACAATATATTTTCAAGACTTCATCCTCGCTTTGCAACGCCTGTGAACTCAAGCATTCTTGTTTATGTTCTTTCTGTCTTGTATATATTTACACGAAGTTTCAATAGGCTCACAGACCTTGCCATGTTTTCAACGTGGATATTCTATGTTCTGTTCTTTATTGGGATATTTATCAAGCGAAAAAGAGAAGGTAAGAATGAGGATGGTTACAACACATTTTTGTATCCTATAACTCCACTTGTTGCAATCTTCAGCGGTCTGTACATTCTTGTAAACAACATATTTTCAAACCCTACAGATTCAATCTTTTCCATCTTAGTTACTATTCTTGGTTTACCTGTGTATGTAATCTTTGTTAAAAAGAAAAACTAAAAAGGCTCTTTGGGGTTTTCCCACAAAGAGCCTCTCATGTTATTTTATATTTTTCATCATCTCATCAAGTTCTTTGAACTTCCTCCCAAATTCTTCCCAGTTACCTTCTTTCAAAGCTTTCTTAGCATCCTCAAATATACCTTTTAACTTTGAAAGCTGCTCAGAAAAGCTTTGAATTTCCTGAGCACCTTGTTGCCGTTGAGGCGTTTGCACCTCTTGGGTAGTTTGTGCAAACTGCTGTCCAATTAGCTGCGTGAGAGCATCATTTAAGCTGCTTCCCATTACAACTTTGCCGTTGCAGGCAGCAATCACTCTTTTTACCTCTGGCAAAGCTGATGCGTTGTCAGATGCAATATATATTGGTTCGATGTACAAAATCTTTTGGTTTATTGGCAGTGCCAACAAATTGCCTCTTATTACCTTAGAGCCTCCCTGGTTCCAAAGAGACAAATCTTTTGATATCTGCGGGTCCTGGTCAATCATATTTTCCACCTGCAGCGGGCCATACACAGTTGAGCCTTTCGGGAACTTGTAGAGTACAAGCTTGCCATAATTTTCTTGGCTACTACCTGCTGCAAGCCATGCGATCATTGTATTGTATTTTAGCGGGGTAAATGGCACCATCAAAATCATTTCTTCTTGTTGCGAATCTGGAAGTTTCATTACACTGTAATACGGTGGAATGTAATCAATAGACCCGTCAGGCGTTTTGTGCTTGCCAAAGTCCCACAGGTCTTCTTTGTTGTAGAATACATTTGGATTTGTCATGTGATATCTTTTTAGGATGTTTGCCTGGACAGTAAAGATATACTCGGGATACCTTATGTGCTCGGCAATATCTTCTGGAATGTCTCCTTTTTCAAAAAGCTGAGGATATATGCTCCTGTAGACATTTACAATGGGGTCGTTTTTGTCCACAACGTAGAACTTCAAGGTACCATTGTACGCATCAATCAAAACCTTTACAGAGTTTCGGATGTAATTAAAACCTTCTTCGGTTGGCTCTGAATATGGAAAATAACCTGTTTTTGTGTATGCATCCAAAACCCACACTAAACGACCCTTCCCATCAATCAGGATATACGGGTCAGGGTCAAACTCCAAAAACGGTGCAACCCTTTTTGCCCTTTGAACAATGTTTCTGTTTATAAGGATTTTGCTGTTTGAATTTATGGCAGAAGAAATAAGAAGCCTAAAATCTTTGTATACATATGAAAATATCAGCCTATTAAGCGGTGTAAGTTTTATTCCTCCATTACCAGTGTATCTGTAGAGCTTGTTTGAATCACCTTCCGGGTAATCTATCTCATCAACCTTTGTGTTGACTATTACATACGGGTCTGTCTTTTCGCCAAAGTAGATACGTGGCTGGGTAACCTTGGGTGCACCATCTAAGCTTTTTACTGGGATGTCCTTTATAATGAACTTTGGCTGACCCTCTGGTGTCACCTCTGTCATAAGACTCATAACAACGCCGTAACCATGGGTATACTGGAATTTCTGATTTATATATGTCTTTGTAGGAATGCCATCGTAGTTTATCTCTCTTGCAGAGATAAACACAGATTTTATCCTGCCGTTTATGGTGTATTTTGCTATGTCTGCATCATTGAAGATATAATACTGTTTAAATCGCTGAATCTGGTTTTGAATGTCTAAAGTGGTTGGAAAATCTGTTATTCTTATATTTTCCACTGTCGCCCTGTTTTGCTCCAAGTCTTTTGCAGTTATGTTGTTGGATGTGTCAACAGGGAAATATTTTTCTTCTATGTTTTCTAAATTGTAAGCAAGCCGTGTAAACTTTATATTCTTTTCTAAAAACGGTCTCTCATACACCTGCTCGTTTGGAGATACAACAAAATACTGAAAAGCCGTAGCAACTAATGTCCCCAAAATTCCCCAAACAATATATGAAAGCATGACTTTCCCAACAGTTGAATATTTTCCTTTTATAAAAAAGTAAATGCTAAGCGCAATAATCACAGCCAAAACTATATAAGATAGCTTAAAGTAATTCATTCTAATATAATAATCTGTATATCCAACTCCCACAACTTCTCCAAAGAAAGAGTACAAAAGTCCTTCCATTTCGTACTTTAAAGTAAATATTTTTACAACAAATATGAGTATGAGGTTGAAAAATATATGGAACCTGACCTTTTTATCAGATAGAATATTCCATGAACTTGTTCTGCTAACAAATGAAACTGTATAGAGCATTAAATATAATACCACTGTGTATACACATACGAATATCATCAAGAAAAAGAGGAAATTCACCACAGTCAGATAAAATGGTCTTTCGAACACATAGTAACCTATGTCTTTTTTAAAGATTGGGTCTTTGATATTAAAAGGCTTAGAATGTGTCAATGTTAAAAACTTTATATAGAGATTATTTTCTAAATACTTGCTTGTAATAAGTGCTAAGAAAAGAGAAAGAATAATATTGAGGATGTTTTTCTTCAAAAAGCCAATTTTCCCTACAATTCTTTCTACATTCTTTTTCACAATTGCGTTGTTTGTAAAGAACACAAAAAACAATATAATAAAAGAAATTATTTGTACGGAAAGTTTTACATAGAAATTTTTCCAGAATACACTGACAAAATTCTTACCAATCTCTCTTATCTGGATTAGCTCTAAAAACAAATCAAACGCGATCGAAAATGCAATGGCAATCAAAATCAGCAGCGCCAAAACAAATCCTACTCTTTTCAAAACTCTTTTGGTCTTTTCCTTTTTGTAATCATAAATTATTCTATCTGCCATCTTTGAGCAAATCCCCTCATTTTTGTTTTTTTATTTATTCTCGCTAAATCCCCAAATTTCGTCTTTCAGCTCAATACTGTCAGCAATGATTTTTGAAATGTCAGCAATTATCTTTGCCAGCATCATCTCAGCAGAAAGGTACTCTTCTATATCTGGATTTAGAGATATTATCTGATAAAGCTGCTGCAAGGAATACACATCAGAGCTCGTAACTTCTTCACCTTTTAGGCGTTTTTGTTCAAGTTCGAACTGTTTCTTTTTAAAATCAGAAATCATCTGTTTTAACTTTTCATCCTTTTCAATCTTTTCTTTTGCAGCTTTAAATCTCTTAAATTCGTTCGACTCTTTCAAAGCAGTGGCAAGTTCATATGCAATGTCATATACATTCCTCATTTTTCGCGCTGGCACCTCTCATCATTTTTTATTGTGATGAAGGTTGAGAATTTGTATTATCATTTGTTCTTATTAGCTCAGACGCACCAATGAGAGTTCCAAGATTTTTGAACGCATCTGTTGGGATATACACCTTATTTGCTGGATTTTTAGCAATCTCAATTGCAGCTTCAATCTGTCTCATCGCAAGGACAATCGCATCTGTTCCACTTTCTTTTATTGCCCTGTTGACATACGCAATAGCATTTGCCTGAGCCTTAGCTACCATCTCTATTGCCTGAGCCTGACCTTCTGCCTGCAAAATCTTTTGTTGCTTTTCACCCTCAGCTCTCTTTATAAGCGCCTGCTTATACCCTTCTGCCTTTGCAATCTCACTTTCTCTTACACCTTCTGCTTCCAAAATCATGGCTCTTTTGTCTCGCTCTGCTTTCATTTGCTTTTCCATTGCTTGTGTAATTTCTGCTGGCGGAATAATATCTTTTATTTCAACCCTTTTAACTTTAACACCATAGTTATCTGTTATCTGGTCCAAAACAGATGTGAGTCTTGAGTTAATTACTTCTCTTGATGAAAATATCTCGTCAAGTGTCATGTTACCAACAACATCTCTAAGGTTTGTGAGCACTGAATACATAATCGCCGCCTGATAGTTTTGAATGTTGTAAGTGCACATCTTTGCATCAAATACCTCAAAAAACACAACAGAGTCAATCTTTATTCTCACATTGTCTTTTGTAATAACATCCTGTGGTGGAACATCAAGAATTCGTTCCTGCATATTTACCTTTGCTCTGACGTTATCAATAAACGGAATGATGATGTGAACACCAGGTTCTAAAACCCTGTGAAACTGACCAATCCTTTCAACAACATAGCAGTATTTTGTTCTGACAACTTTGATGCTTGAGAAGAAGAATATTAAAAAGAGTCCTACAACAAGTATTACCCAGCCAATTGTAGTCATTTACTTTCCCCTCCTTATACCTTATCCTCAATTTTTTCAACAAAGATTTTTAGCCCTTCTACCTTTGTAACCCTGACTTTGTCCCCTATTTGAAGCTTCTTTTGGCTGTAGATGTTGTAAAATATCCCGTCTTTTTTTATCTTACCAAAATATCCATCCTCAGATACTTCCTCAACAAAAAATTCATCGCCA
>FPIC01016659.1_pt1 | contig 11507 bp, 8 predicted proteins | sample 1504481 | NCBI WGS metagenome assembly FPIC01 (sample SAMEA4475357, study PRJEB15587) | soil metagenome | biome: Soil; feature: Field | place: India | collected 2015-03-11 | depth 0 m
CCATCATGGGCCACGTCGACCACGGCAAGACCAGCCTTCTGGACGCGATCCGCAATGCCAAGGTTGTCGCATCCGAGGCGGGTGGCATCACGCAGCATATCGGCGCCTATCAGGTGAAGACCGACAAGGGTGCCCTGCTGACCTTCCTGGATACGCCGGGTCACGCGGCCTTCACCTCGATGCGGGCGCGCGGTGCGCATGTCACCGATATCGTGGTTCTGGTGGTGGCGGCGGATGACGCCGTGATGCCCCAGACGGTCGAGGCGATCAACCACGCCAAGGCCGCCAAGGTGCCGATGATCGTGGCGATCAACAAGATCGACAAACCGCAGGCCAACCCGACCAAGGTGCGCACCGATCTGCTGCAGCACGAAGTGGTGGTCGAAGCGATGTCGGGCGATGTGCAGGATGTCGAAGTGTCGGCCCTGACGGGGCTTGGCCTGGATGATCTGCTCGAGGCGATTGCCCTGCAGGCCGAGATCCTGGAACTGAAGGCCAACCCGAACCGTTTTGCCGAAGGTGCCGTGATCGAGGCCAAGCTGGACGTGGGCCGCGGCCCCGTCGCGACGGTGCTGGTGCAGAAGGGTACGCTCAAGCAGGGCGATATCTTCGTTGTCGGCGAACAGTGGGGCAAGGTGCGCGCCCTGCTGGACGACAAGGGCGAGCGGATCACCGAAGCTGGCCCATCGGTTCCGGTCGAGGTACTGGGCCTGAACGGTACGCCCGAAGCGGGTGACGTGCTGAACGTGGTCGAAACCGAGGCCCAGGCCCGCGAGATCGCCGAATACCGCGCCAATGCCGCCAAGGAAAAGCGCGCTGCCGTCGGCGCCGCGACCACGCTGGATCAGCTGATGGCCAAGGCCAAGGCGGATCAATCGGTGGCCGAGCTGCCGATCGTCGTGAAGGCAGACGTGCAAGGCTCTGCCGAAGCGATCGTGCAGGCGATGGAGAAGATCGGCAACGACGAGGTGCGCGTGCGCGTGCTGCATTCGGGTGTCGGCGCCATCACGGAAACGGATGTGGGTCTGGCCGAGGCATCGGGTGCGCCGATCATGGGCTTCAACGTCCGTGCCAACGCCTCTGCCCGGAACACGGCCAACCAGAAGGGCGTCGAGATCCGCTATTATTCGGTGATCTACGATCTGGTCGACGATGTGAAAAAGGCCGCAAGCGGCCTGTTGAGCGCCGAGATCCGCGAAAAGTTCATCGGCTATGCGCAGATCAAGGAAGTGTTCAAGGTGTCGGGCGTGGGCAAGGTTGCCGGCTGTCTGGTCACCGAAGGTGTCGCCCGCCGTTCGGCCGGTGTGCGCCTGCTGCGCGACGATGTGGTGATCCACGAAGGCAACCTCAAGACGCTCAAGCGGTTCAAGGACGAGGTCAAGGAAGTCACCTCGGGTCAGGAATGCGGCATGGCCTTCGAGAATTACGATGATATCCGCCCCGGCGATGTCATCGAGATTTTCGAGCGCGAGGAAGTCGAACGCAAGCTGGCCTGATCCGCCACGCACTGTGCATAAAAAAGGGGGCAGCCTGTGCTGCCCCTTTTCCGTTTGTCGACAGTGATCGGTTGGTCAGGCGGCCATCTGAATGACGGGTTGGCCCGCAAATTCACGCGATCCGACCCGCACCATCACGCGCCCGTCGGGCAACGTGCGGATATAAGTTCCCTGAACCGATACGCAACTTCCCAAAATGATCGTACGTAGCATCCACATCCTCCCAAGAATGCACAGGCAAAACATACATCAAATTTGTTAACAAAGCGTAATAATTTTGTTGCATTGTTTCCGCAGGGAAAACTTCGCAAGCAAAATAAAGGCTTGCGCGAAATTTCTGTCTGAAAGCAAAACTGGAATAAACTACTTCAGATTGCTGATTGCCTAGAGCCAGTCCCGAAGGATGGGAATCAGCGGCACATCCGCAGGCGGCATCGGATAGGATTTCAGATCCGCCGCCCGCACCCATTTCAGGCTTTGCCCTTCGCGCGGGCTGACGATGCCGTCCCATTTGCGGCAGGCAAACAGGGGCATCAGCAGATGGAAATCGTCATAGCTGTGGCTGGCAAAGGTCAGCGGCGCCAAGCAACTGGCCCATGTGTCGATGCCAAGTTCCTCGTGCAACTCGCGGATCAGGGCCGCTTCGGGCGTTTCGCCCGGTTCGACCTTGCCGCCCGGAAATTCCCACAGGCCTGCCATCGCCTTGCCTTCGGGGCGCTGCGCCAGAAGAACGCGCCCGTCAGGGTCGATCAGGGCCACCGCTGAAACCAGAACAACCTTCACGCCCGACACCGCTCAGGACCGGTAATCAGCGTTGATGTCGATATAGCCATGGGTCAGATCGCAGGTCCAGACGGTGCAGGACCCTTGCCCCAACCCCAGATCGACACTGATCCGCAGATATTCGCCCTTCATGTAAGCTGCGGCCTTGCTTTCGTCATAGCTGGGCGAGACCCAGCCATTTTCGGCCACCAACAGGTCACCAAAGCGGATCGACAGCAGGTCACGATCCGCCGCGGCGCCGGATTTGCCGATCGCCATCACCACGCGGCCCCAATTCGGATCCTCGCCCGCGATCGCCGTCTTGATCAGGGGGGAATTCGCGATGGCCATGGCATGCACCTTGGCATCGGCATCGCTGGCGGCACCCGTCACGGCGACCTCGACAAACTTGGTCGCACCTTCGCCATCGCGCACCACCTGATGCGCCAGATCCAGCATCACCGCATGCAAAGCGTCGCGGAAGGCCACCGTGTCGCGTGTGACCTGAACCCCGGATTTCCCCGTCGCCGCCAGAAGCAGCGTGTCAGAGGTGGATGTGTCGCTGTCCACGGTGATGCAGTTGAACGTCACATCGGTCAGTTCCGACAGCATGGCTTGCAGGTCGCCATGGGGCACCACGGCATCGGTGAAAATATAGACCAGCATCGTCGCCATATCCGGCGCGATCATCCCCGAACCCTTGGCGATCCCGGCGATCTTGACCGTCTTGCCGCCGATACTCACCTCGGCCGAGGCGCCCTTGGGAAAGGTATCCGTCGTCATGATGGCGCGGGCCGCGGCGGCAATTGCCGTGGCGTCCTGCGCCCCAGCCAGTTCCTGCAGCTTGGCCGTGATGCGTTCATGCGGCAAAGGCTCGCCGATCACCCCGGTCGAGGAGGAGAAAACCCGCGTTTCCGGCAGGCCCAGCACCTGCGCCACGGCCGAGGTGACCGCATGGGTGGACAGCACCCCGTTCCGCCCGGTGAAGGCGTTGGAATTGCCCGAGTTCACGATGATCGCCGCGCCTTCTGGGCCATGCAGACCGATCTTGGCCTGACAATCCAGAACCGGGGCCGACCGGGTGGCCGAACGGGTGAACACCCCTGCCATCGTCGTGCCGGGGGCCAGACAGGCCAGCATCACATCGGTCCGCCCCTGATACCGCACGCCGGCCTGCGCGGCGGCGAATGTGACGCCCTCGATCACCGGAAGGTCCGGAAAGGCCGCAGGCGCCAGCGGTGACACCTTGGTGATCTTGCCCATGGCTCAGTTCTCCAGCAGATCGAGGTTCTTGATCAAAGCGGGGTCCAGATCTGCACCGGGCCGCTCTACGGCAGCAGCACTGGTCAATTCGTCCAGACGGGCCTGAACTGCGGCGCGCTCGACCTGCGGGCGCAGCTCATCGGCGATCTCTTCCAGCGTGGGGACATCGCGCAGACGCGTCTCGTTCAGCTTGACCACATGCCAGCCGAACTGGGTCTGCACCGGGGCAGATACCGCGCCCACCTCAAGCGCCACCACGGCGGCTTCGAAGTCGGGCACCATCATGCCGGATTCGAACCAGCCCAGCTGCCCGCCGCTGGCAGCGGATGTGTCGCTGGACGCTTCTTGCGCCAGCGCGGCGAAGTCCTCGCCTGCATTCAGACGTTCGATGAGGGCTGCGGCTTCTTCCTCGGTTTCGACGAGGATATGCGAGGCGTTCCATTCGCGTGTCGGCTCGGCCGAGGCGAACATCTCGTTATAGGCCTGCTGCAAGGCTTCGTCGGTGACGGCATTCTGCACGATCTCTTCCACGACGGCGGCCGCAAGAAGGGCGCGGCGTTCGTTTTCAAGGGCGATGGCCACGCGCGAAGGGGTTTCATCCCCAAGGGTCTGGGCCAGAACCGACTGCTGGATCAGCTGATCCAGGATGCCGTTGAACAGCACATCGTCGGGCAGCGCCAGGTACTGCTGCGGCAGGGTCGTGCGTGCCATGATCATCTGGCCAAGCGTGATCTCGGCCCCGTTCACGGTGGCAATCACGGTTTCCGCACCAGGCGCATCCTGGGCCAGCACAGGCGCCGCACCGGCCATGCCAAGGCACAGGATTGCGGCCGCTGACGCGGACGTGAACCAGTTTCTGATAGGTTTCTGCATGGATTCGTCCTTTGTATCGGGCGCATCCGGCCCCCGGCGTTGACAGTTAGGAAGCCGCCCCTTACATCGCCCTGAGGCCAGGTTAGGCTGACTTTTCCCGCCCCTTCATATGTGCTGCGGAAAGAGCCGGCAAGCAGATGGCTTGCACAACTCTGTCAACGAGCGGAACGGAACGAAAATGCTGGGACTCGGAACTCTTGCCAGAAAGGTGTTCGGCACACCCAATGACCGCAAGATCAAGTCGGTTCGCCCGCTGGTCGAAAAGATCAACGCTCTGGAGCCCGCGTTTCAGGCCCTGTCGGATCAGGACCTCAAGGACAAGACTACCGCATTGAAAGAGCGGATCGCCAATGGCGAAAGCCTTGATGCGCTGCTGCCCGAAGCCTTTGCCAACTGCCGCGAGGCGGCGCGTCGCGCCCTGGGCCTGCGGGCCTTTGATACCCAGTTGATGGGCGGTATCTTCCTGCATCAGGGCAATATCTCGGAGATGAAGACGGGCGAAGGGAAAACCCTTGTCGCCACCTTCCCGGCCTATCTGAACGCGCTGACCGGGCGTGGCGTGCATATCGTGACGGTGAACGATTATCTGGCCCGCCGTGACGCCGACTGGATGGGCAAGGTCTATGCCGCCCTGGGCATGACCACGGGCGTGGTTTATCCCCAGCAGTCCGAGGCGGACAAGAAAATCGCCTATGGTGCCGATATCACCTATGCCACCAATAACGAGCTTGGGTTCGACTATCTGCGCGACAACATGAAATCCAGCCTGGATCAGATGAACCAGCGCGACCATTACTTTGCCATCGTGGACGAGGTGGACAGCATCCTGATCGACGAGGCGCGCACGCCCTTGATCATCTCGGGCCCGTCACAGGATCGGTCCGATCTGTACCAGGCGGTGGACAAGCTGATCCCCGAACTCAGCGACGAACATTTCACGCTGGACGAAAAGACCCGCAACGTCACCTTCACCGACGAAGGCAACGAGGTTCTGGAGCAGATGCTGCGCGACCGTGGTCTGCTGGCGGCGGATCAATCGCTCTATGATCCCGAAAGCACGACCATCGTGCATCACGTGAACCAGGGCCTGCGGGCGCACAAGCTGTTCACCAAGGACAAGGACTATATCGTCCGCGACAACGAGGTTGTGCTGATCGACGAATTCACCGGCCGGATGATGGCCGGGCGACGCCTGTCGGATGGCCTGCATCAGGCGATCGAGGCCAAGGAAGGCTGCAAGATCCAGCCCGAGAACGTGACCCTGGCGCAGGTGACCTTCCAGAACTATTTCCGCCTGTATGAAAAGCTGGCGGGCATGACCGGCACCGCCCTGACCGAGGCCGAGGAATTCCAGGAAATCTATGGTCTTGGCGTGGTCGAAGTGCCGACAAACCGCCCCATCGCCCGGCTTGACGAAGATGACGCCGTGTTCCGCACCGCGCGCGAGAAATACGATTCCATCGTCGAAACCATCCACGAGGCGCATGCCAAGGGCCAGCCGGTTCTGGTTGGCACCACCTCGATCGAGAAGTCGGAATTCCTGTCGAAACTGCTGACAGAGGCGAAGATCCCGCATAACGTGCTGAACGCCCGCCAGCACGAGAAAGAGGCGCAGATCGTTGCCGATGCGGGCAAGTTCGGCGCGGTGACCATCGCCACGAACATGGCCGGACGCGGGACCGACATCAAGCTGGGCGGCAATGTCGAATTCAAGGTGATGGAGGCGCTTGCCGCCAATCCCGAAGCCCATCCCGACGAATTGCGCGCCCGGATCGAGGCCGAGCACGCCGCAGAGGAACAGCGCGTCAAGGATGCAGGCGGCCTGTTCGTTCTGGCCACGGAACGCCATGAAAGCCGCCGGATCGACAACCAGCTGCGCGGCCGTTCAGGCCGTCAGGGCGACCCGGGCCGCTCGTCCTTCTTCCTCAGCCTGGAAGACGACCTCATGCGCATCTTCGGCTCGGAACGTCTGGACAAGGTTCTGTCCAGCCTTGGCATGAAGGAAGGCGAAGCGATCGTTCACCCTTGGGTCAACAAGTCGCTGGAACGTGCGCAGGCCAAGGTGGAAGGGCGCAACTTCGATATCCGCAAGCAGCTTCTGAAATTCGACGACGTGATGAACGAACAGCGCAAGGTGATCTTTGCCCAGCGCCGCGAGATCATGGAGGCGCAGGACCTGTCCGAAACCGTGGCTGACATGCGCAGCCAAGTGATTGACGATCTGGTCGAAGAATTCATGCCGCCCAAGACCTATGCCGATCAATGGGATGTCGAAGGGCTGCATGCCGCCTGCATCGAAAAGCTGGGTCTGGATGTGCCTGTCGTGGATTGGGCCGCCGAAGAAGGCGTCGATGACGAGCAGATCACCGAACGTCTGGAAGACGCCGCCACACGCGCGATGGATGACAAGACCGCCGCCTTTGGTGCCGACAACATGCGCCAGATCGAAAAGCAGATCCTGTTGCAGACCATCGACACCAAATGGCGCGAGCATCTTCTGATGCTGGAACATCTGCGTTCGGTCGTCAGCTTCCGCGGTTATGCCCAGCGCGATCCGCTGAACGAATACAAGAACGAAGCCTTCCAGTTGTTCGAAACGATGCTGGACAGCCTGCGGGAGGATGTGACCCGCAAACTGGCACAGGTCCGTCCCCTGACCGAAGAAGAACAGCAGGAAATGGTGCGCCAATACGCGGCGCAACAGGCCGCTCTGGCCGCGCAGATGCAGGCAGCTCAGGATGCCGCGGCAGTGGCGTCAGGCGATGGGCAGGGGCCAGCCTTGGAAGGCTTCGTCGAATCCGATCCGACCACATGGGGCAACCCCGGCCGGAACGATTCGTGCCCCTGCGGGTCGGGCAAGAAGTTCAAGCATTGCCACGGCCGTCTGGCCTGACGCGCCATGGTGAAGCCTCATTTCCGCGCAGGAAATGAGGCCCTTTCCGGCAAAAGGCACTGGCTGCGACAGAAACGCACCAGACCTTGGCCACAGTGATGCCGCGATGATCTTGTTAACTCTTTCACAAGGTTGACGAGTCTGGAGCGTGGCATGCGGTACCTCAAAAATACGGTTCTTGCAGGTGCAACCCTGTTTTCAGCAGGTGGCATCGGGTTTGTCATGCAGTCATCGACCGTCGCCGAAATGCGTTATGGTCCTGCCGCAACCGGGGCGAGCCTTTCGACAGAGTTGAAAACGGTCCCGGCCTATATCGACACCCAACCCCTTGCCGGAAATATGGCGCTGGAATTGACGGCGATTGCCTATACCTCGGCACCGGCGCCGCGGGCCCTTGGTGTGGATGCTGCCTTGCCGCGGCGTCAGCATGTGCCCTTCGCCCTGTCGGCGATGGACCCGCAACCCGATCTGGCTCCGGACAAACTGGGCCAGGCGCTTGACCGGGATGCCTGCGATCCTCACCTTTCGGCCACACCGCAGGCTGCTGCGATGGTACTTCTGGAATTGTCCTCGCCCTGTGTGGCTGATCAACGGGTCACCCTTCACCATAACGGCATGATGATCACCGAGCGCAGCGACAGCGCCGGAAAGCTGGTGGTGCAGATCCCTGCCCTGGCGCGCCAGGCCGTGTTCATGGCCGCCTTTGAAAATGGCAGCATTGCCGTGGCCAAGACCGAGGTCACCTCGCTCGACATCTATGATCGCGTGGTCGTGCAATGGGCCGGACCCGGAGAGTTGCAGATCCATGCGCTGGAGTTCGGTGCCGATTACGGTGACGCAGGTCATGTCTGGGCGATGGCCCCACAGGACGTGCAGCGGGCCGTGGCGGGGCTTGGAGGGTTCGTCTCGCTTCATGGCCGCAGCATGCCGGATCAGGATCTGCGCGCACAGGTCTATACCTTCCCGACCGCCACCACGGGACAGACGGGCGATATCGTCCTGTCGATCGAAGCCGAAGTGACGGATCGCTCCTGTGGTCGCCGGATCGAGGCGCAGGCCCTGCAGATCACCGGCGGCGGTGCGCTGAGCGTCAAGGATCTGACCCTCGATATCCCGGACTGTGCGGCCAAGGGCGACTTTCTGGTGTTGAAAAACATCCTCGAAGACATGAAGATCGCGCGGAACTAGAACAGCAGATCCGGGGCGTTCCAATGTACAAGGTAGGTGCGGCAGGATGTGTCGCACGGGTGGGTATAACGGCCCGACGCTATGCCATGGCCATCGCCACATGCCTTTTTGTCGTGCCTGCGGCGGCGCAAGACATCACCCTTGTGTCCCGCGACGGCTCGGTTGAACTGTCGGGCACCTTCTTGGGCTTTGATGGCGAATACTACAGGATCGACACAGTTTACGGCGAATTGACCGTAGACGGCAGCGGCGTGCGCTGCGAAGGGCCCGCCTGCCCCAGCCTTGAGGATTATGTGGCGCGCCTGACGATCTCGGGCGCGGCCAGCATGGCCGATCTTCTGCTCCCTGCCCTTGTCGAAGGCTTTGCGCTGCGCGAAGGCTATGGGCTGCGGCGCGAGGATCTTGACGCGACCCATGTCGAATACCTGCTGTTCGACCGTGAAACCGGGCGCGATCTGGGGCGCTTCCGGTTCCGGGCCACCACCTCGGATGAAGGCTTTGCCGATCTCTTGGCGCTTGAGGCGGATATCGCGATGTCCGTGCGCGAAATCCGCCCTGATGAAGTGGCACGTGCGCGCGAGGCGGGCCTTGGCGATCTGCGGGCACGTGGCCGCTTTCGCGTGCTGGCACTGGATGCGCTTGTCCCGATCGTATCCGGTTCGATGTCTCTTGACCGTATATCGACCGTCGATCTGGCCCGTGCCTTTACGGGTGAGATCACAAATTGGGCAGAGTTGGGCGGACCCGATGCCCCGATCAGCCTGCATATGCGCGATGCGCAATCGGGATTGTCGCAGGCAACCGTTGATCGTCTGGTATTGCCGATCAACGGCACCCTGAAAGACGGGATCGCGCGACATACCACCGATACGGGTCTTGCGCTTGCCGTCGCGGCGGATCCTTTCGGGTTGGGTCTGGCCAGTGCCAGCGAACTTGGCCCCGCCCGACGTCTTGCCCTGACAGGGTCATGCGGATTCGCGTTGCACGCCAATCGCCAGACCATCAAGACCGAGGATTATCCCCTGACGGCGCCGATGTTCCTCTATATTCCGGCGCGGAGGCTGCCGCGCCTTGCGCGGGAGTTCCTGTTCTATACCCAAAGCGTCCCGGCCCAACAGGTGATCCGTCGCGCCGGTTTTGTCGATCAGCAACCGGAAGCCATCGCGCTGGATCGTCAGGGCGATCGGTTCGTCAACGCGATTGCCAATGCCGGGTCGGATGTCAGCCTTGGCGATCTGCAAGAGATGATTGCGGTGCTGCGGCCGATGCAACGCTTGACGACCACCTTTCGCTTTGACGCGGGCTCGGCCGGGCTTGATGCGCAGTCGCGGGCGCATGTCGATCACCTCGCGCGCCGCCTTGAGGACGGCAGTTTCGACGGGCGCAAGCTGACATTCATCGGTTTCAGCGATGGAGAGGGCCCGGCCACGACCAATCGGGTGATTGCCGAACGTCGCGCCGAAGCGGTGCGGCAGGCCGTGATCCGTGCGGCCGAGACAGCCGATCTGTCGCAGGTCACGCTCGAGATAGACGCCTTTGGCGAGGCCCTGCCCATGGCCTGCGACGATAGCGAATGGGGCCGCAAGGTGAACCGCCGGGTCGAGGTCTGGCTGCACTGACATCCGCCGCATGTCAGAGCAAGCCTGCGGACCGAAAGCTGAGTTCGCGCGATTTCCCGATCACCAGATGATCATGCAGCGTCAGGCCCAAAGCCTCTGCCGCGATCTGAACCTGTCGGGTCATGGCGATGTCTGCCTCGGACGGTGTGGGGTCGCCCGATGGATGATTATGAACCAGGATCAAGGCCGATGCGTTCAGTTCCAGCGCCCGCTTGACCACCTCGCGCGGATAGACGGGAACGTGATCGACCGTGCCCTGCGCCTGCGCCTCGTCCGCGACAAGGACATTCTTGCGATCCAGAAACAGAACGCGGAACTGTTCGGTATCGCGATGCGCCATGGTCGTGTGGCAGTAATCCAGAACGGCATCCCAGCTGGAAATGACATGCCGTTGCAGAATACGGGAACGCGCCAATCGCTGTGCAGCGGCCTCGACAATCTTCAACTCGGTGATGACGGCATCCCCCACACCCTTCACCTCGGACAGGCGAGAGGCGGGCGCTGACAGGACGCGGTTGAAATCCCCGAACACCTCAAGCAGGTGTCGCGTCAGGGGTTTGACATCCTGCCGTGGGATGGCCCGGAACAGGATCAGTTCCAGCAATTCATAATCGGGCATGGCGGCCGCACCGCCCAACAGAAACCGTTCCCGCAGACGTTTGCGATGATCGGCAACATATGACGGCATCCGCCCTGCCGTCAGCGCATCGGCCAGGGGAACCTCGTCACAGTCGAACAACATCGGGGATTCGGAAAAACTGTTTTGCTGGGCCATGCTGGCAGTTTGGCGCGAAAGGATTGCCCAAGGATTAAGATCGTGCAGTCCTTCACAAAGAAAAAGGACGCGCGAAGCTGGCTCGCGCGCCCTTATCGGCCCGACCTGCTGGTCTTAGCCCTTCATGCTGTCCCAGAAACTTTTCACCGAGGAGAAAAAGCTTTTGCTTTCCGGGTTGTTATCCTCAGACAGCTTTTCGAATTCGCGCAACAGTTCTTTCTGCCGCGACGTCAGGTTGACCGGGGTTTCCACCGCCAGTTCGATGAACATGTCACCCTCGGGTCCGCCGCGCAGCGCAGGCATCCCCTTTGATCGTAGCCGCATCTGACGGCCCGACTGGCTGCCTGCAGGGATCTTGACCCGGCTGCGGCCGCCGTCGATGGTTGGCACCTCGATATCACCACCCAGGGCGGCCGTGATCATCGAGACCGGAACACGGCAGAAAAGATTGGTGTTCTCACGCTCGAACAGCGGGTGCTTGGTAACCTCGATAAAGATGTACAGATCACCCGAGGGGCCGCCGCGCATGCCCGCCTCGCCCTCACCGGCCAGGCGGATACGCGTCCCCGTCTCGACCCCCGCGGGGATATTGACCGACAAGGCCCGATCCTTGTGAACCCTGCCTTGGCCCGCGCAAA
>FPIC01088541.1_pt1 | contig 11502 bp, 18 predicted proteins | sample 1504481 | NCBI WGS metagenome assembly FPIC01 (sample SAMEA4475357, study PRJEB15587) | soil metagenome | biome: Soil; feature: Field | place: India | collected 2015-03-11 | depth 0 m
GCGTGGGTTCAAATCCCACCCCCCGCACCAATTGTCAATTTTTGTAATCAGAAATATTTAAAAACGGCTTTGATGATATATTCATGGTTGAGGCGTTTGTGTTTATAAACACGGAAATCGGAGCGGAGGACGAGGTGATGGAGGCGTTGATTAAGATGCCCGAGATCAAAGAGGCGTTGATTGTGTATGGGCCTTACGACCTAGTAGTAAAGGTGTCAACAGATACTGCTGAGAATTTGAGGAAGCTTATTAGTGAGAAGATTAGGAAGCTTCCAAAGATTAAAAGCACGACGACGCTAATAATTGCGAAGTCTATAGTAAAGTAGTTACTGGGCGGCGGCCTCCTCCTTTTTTGTCAACTTCTCCAGCTCCTTTGCGCCTATCGGAATCGCGGGCGGGCCGCTGTAGTCTTTGGGATAGACGATCACCGCATTTATCTGCACGATGGAGTCGCTGATTGTGTCCCCCCTCACGAGTTTCTTCCTACGCATTCCCCGCTTCTTTGGGCGGTAGCCCGGCGGGCCCTCTGCGAGGATGTAGCGCTTGACTGGCCCCGGGACGCCGGGGACCATGGGCGCGCCCTCTATGCCGCTACCGCCGGTTATTTTGATCTTTGCGCCTTTGGGTAGCGATATGAAGTCCTTCAGTATTACGCCGTCTATCTCGTCTCCTATTTTCAACCCGACGAAGCGCTGTGCAAGCGGATCTTTTATCTCGAACTGCATCGCCTTCCCGCTGATTGGATCTGATAGCACTAGCTTGAAAGTAGGCATGTGGCAGGTCAAGCCTACTGTTTTTAAACATTTCCCTTCGGAGGGGTGTGGAGCTAGTGATTCCTCTGTGTGGGCCGTGGGGCGGCTTTGACGACGCTACTATAATAGTGAGGGAAAGTTCTGCGCTTGTGGTAGGGCGCACCGGCTCTGAGTTCGACGAGCGAGCAGTGGGGGTGGAAGAGGTTGAGAGCGTGGCGAGGTCTTACATGGCTCTTTACGACTGGCTCGCCGGCAAGGTTGCTAAGGTTCTGGGCGTTGAGTACAGCCCGGCGGGCGGCGGGTTGGCGAAGTGGCTGAGGGCCCACGTGGCGTTTATAGACGTAGCCGGCGTTCGTTGGGCCAAAATAGTGGACGGCCTAGGCCCGTTTACCGTGAGGCGCTACGTGAAAAAGGTCTACCTGCCCTATATAGGCCACTCTCTCACGTTGACCTACGTGGCCTACCCGTACCCCGACGCCTTAGTCGTTGCGGAGAACAAGGGGAGAACAATGGCAATCGGTAGCGTCTGGGTTGAGTGGGGCGGGGTAAAGGTCGCGTCTGCCGGACTGAGGACCCTCCCAGGCGCCCTGCTCCTAGCCCAAGGGGCGCCCGAGCTGACCCCCCAGCTGGGGGAGTTGAAAAAAGTGATGGAGGAATTCGTGACGAGGTTCGCCTCTATCTCGGCGTGTCGGTGACGTCGAAGGCCAGCTCGCCCCACTCCTTCGTCTTAGCCTTTATGTCGATCTTGTGGGCGCCTGGGGACAGCGTTACGCCTTGGAGTAGTACTGTCACCTCATCTCTTACGTTGAACTTGTAGCCTGTCGACGCCAGTTCCGACGCGGGTTTTTTCTCCCCGCGTACAACTACGTAGATCTTCTCGGCTGGGACCTTTTGGCCGTCTACCGCGATTTCCATCCCGGTAACTGTGGCTGGGGCGAGGGAGTTTCTTAATTTAAACGTCGCCCCCTCCGGGGTGTTGGCTAAGCTCCCCTGTACATACAGCTGTCTCAACACGGTTGGTGGTAGCATGCAACATTAAAATTAACATCTAAATATACGTAGCTTAGCCAAAAATTTAAACGGAATTCAGAACTCAGAAATTATGGTTCCCTTAGAAAAGGTCGAGAAGCTGAAAGAGGGGGGATACGACGTGGTTGTGAGGGGGGACGTGGTGGAGATCTACTTCACAACCCCCACGCTCGGCGAGGCGGCCTCTGCCCCAGAGACCGGCGACGAGAGACGCCGCTTCGTAGTAAGAGGGATTGTCCAGGGTGAACAAGTAAAATTCACAGAGGCTTACGTAGAGGAGGGGCAAGACAGGAGGAGAGTAAACCTGGCGGATTTAGAACTGTGGATTGAGTACCTAAAAAGCTTGTGACGTGTGTATGATGAAAGAGGCGTAAGGGAAAGTTTTTAAAGAGGGGCCCCGGTTTGTGCACCCCCGGACGGGGGCGAATGAGCGGCGGGCACCTGTGGCGGCTCCGCCGCGACTACTTTAGAAGCGGCTTCGCGAGCTCCATTATCTTCTGGTAGTGGTCCTTCGCCTTGACAGCGGCGCTTGCCAACAGCACGCCCCTGGTTCCCAACCTTAAGGCCGCCTCTACATCCTCGCCGCTCTCTATGCCGGCGCCTGTAATAACCGCCACGTCGGCGAAGTGCTTCGCTACCAGCTGTACGGTCTGGACTACGGTCTCCGGCTTGTACCTGGAGACTGCCCGCCCCGTGCCGATAAGCTCGGGGGGCTCCACGGCAACGGCGTGGGGGCCCAGGGCGGCCGCCGCCAAGCTGGTTGTCGGGTCCGGGGCGCAGACCACCACGTCTAGGCCCAACTCCCTCGCCTTTCCCACGTATCTGGCCAGTTCGTTCAGCCTGAGGGGCGCCTCGCTGTGGTTTAGGATAACCCCAGCCGCACCGGCCTCTTTCAAGTTGCCCAGCGCCACGTGGGCCGTGTGGGCGCCCGGCGACTCCACGTCGACGCCCTGGGCGTAGACGGGGATCTCCACGCTCTGTGCTACGAGGGCCAGCTCCAGGTGGTTAGGCGCCACGGCGATATTGACGCCCAGCTCCTTCGCAACCCTCTCGGCGGCCTTTGCTATCTCCACAGCCCTGCGCCCAGCCGCCTCAGCGTACGCTTTGAAGTTCAGGATTAGTACTGGAAACTTCATAAAGGATGTATCATCTGAATTATTAAAGATAGTGACTGCGGAAAATTCGCCGCTCCGCTTTCCGCCCTCGTCGTGTTGATTGTTGATCCTTTGAAGAAACAGTCAGCCGGTAAGTTGCCCCCCGCATTCTAGAACTACCAGACACGGAACCGGGTGGGGTTTACTTCTCTCTTAGGAGTAACGCGGCGGCTAGTGCGGCTACCGCTATGAGGTACAAAAGTAGTGGTGCGTGTTCGGCGGCCAAGGGTCCAAAACCCGTCGTTGGCGACCACACAGAACGCGATACGCGGCCGGCGTTGAAGGCGGCGATGAGCGTAGTCGCCAACAGGGCCGTCTTGCCGTATCTTAACAACGTGGCCGCTCCCAACGATGCGTATACAGTTGCCAAGACCAAGTTCTCTGCGACAAGTAGCGGGGGGAGACCCACTATATTTATGCCCACGTAGCCGGCGGCGAGTAGGAAAAGCATAGCTGAAAGTAGTCCGCGCATATTTGCCAGAAATCCAAAAGTTAAAACGTTTTCTGAAACAGCTTCTTTAAGACGTAGGGGAGTATTCCGCCGTGTTTGATGTATTCCACCTCTGCCCACGTGTAGACGGCTAGCCTTGCCTTAACCTCGTCGACGCGGCCGTCTTTTCTGTGTATCCTTATGACGACTTCCTTCCCAGGTGCGAGCTCCGACAGCCCCATTATGTCGAAGGTCTCAGTGCCGTCTAAGCCGAGGCTGTCCACTGTTACGCCTGGCGGTAGCTGGATTGGTATAATTCCCACCATCGTGAGGTTTGACCTGTGTATCCTTTCGAAGCTCTCCGCGATTACCGCCCTTACGCCCAAGAGCTTTGGCCCCTTGGCGGCCCAATCGCGGCTCGACCCAGCGCCGTAGTTCTTGCCAGCGACTACAATAACCGGCGTGCCCTCTTTCTTGTAGGCTTCTGCCGCCTCGTATACAGTCAAGACTTTGCCCTCGGGGAACTTGACGGTGAGCCCACCCTCTAGGTTTCCTATCTTGTTCCTGTACCCCTTGCTGGAGAAGGTGCCCCTAACCATCACCTGCCAGTTGCCCCTCCTCGCGCCGAAGGTGTTGAAGTCTGCGGGCTTCACTCCCAGGGACATTAGGTACTGCCCGGCGGGGTTGTCCTGGGTTATTCCGCCGGCTGGGGAGATGTGGTCTGTGGTGATGCTGTCGCCTAGGATCAGCAGAGGCCTCGCCCCGGTGATGTCGCTCACTTTTACCTCGCCTTCGAAGAGCGGCGAGGGCTGTATGTAGGTGTCGTCCGGCCGCCAGTCGTAAAGTATGCCGCCTGGCGCCTCAAGTGCCTGCCACTCGGGGACCAGCTCGCCGACCTTGCCGTACTTCTCGACGTATATTTTCGGATCTAGCCACTCCTCCACCACTCTGTTCACCTCCTCGGGGCTTGGCCACAGATCTTTTAGGTAGACCGGCCTCCCATCGCTTGCGTGGCCTAGGGGGTCTTTCTCTAGGTTTTTCCACACGTTGCCGGCGAGAGCGTAGGCCACTACAAGTGGCGGCGAGGCGAGGTAGGCAGCGCGGACATCTGGGTGGACCCTTGCCTCGAAGTTCCTATTGCCCGACAAAACGGCCGTTGCTAATATGTCGTGTTGCTTAATGGCCCTAGAGACGGGCTCAGGGAGGGGTCCCGAGTTGCCGATACATGTGGTACAGCCAAAGGCCACTACACTAAAGCCAAGCTGGTCCAAGTACTTCTGCAACCCGCTTCTCTCCAGCAAGTCGGCGACTGCCCTCGACCCCGGGGCGAAGCTCGTCTTTACGAAAGGCGGCGGTCTCAAGCCAAGTTCAACCGCCCTCTTGGCCACCAGACCCGCCGCCACGAGGAGGTAGGGGTTGCTGGTGTTGGTGCAGCTAGTTATGGCGGCGATCACCACATCTCCATCGCCGAACTCCGCCCTCCTGCCGTCAATCTCAATCTCCACCGCCTTCCTGGCAGTCCTCTTCTTACGCTCTTGTAAAAACACCGCGAAGCTCTTCGGCACATCCGCTAGGCTAGTTCTCTGCCACGGTAGCGTGGGGCCAGCCACGTTCCTCTCCACGGCTGAGAGGTCGAAGTCCACCACTTGGCTGTACTCCGCCCCCTCGACGCCGCCGAAGACTCCCTGGAGCTCGTAGTACTTCCTCACCAGCGCTATGTGGGCCTCCGGCCGACCCGTGGCTCTTAGATAGGAAAGGGTGTTCTCGTCTACGGGGAAGAGGCCAGTGGTGGAGCCGTACTCCGGCGCCATGTTGGCAATCGTGGCGCGGTCTGGGACGGACAGCTTCTTCACCCCCTCGCCGAAGAACTCGACAAAGGCGTCAACCACGTTGACCTTCCTGAGGAACTCGGTTATTGCCAGCACCACGTCTGTTGCGGTGACTCCGGGCCTCAGCTCGCCGTATAGGTGGACCCCCACCACTCTCGGCACCTTGATAGTTATGGGCTCGCCCAGCATGGCGGCCTCCGCCTCCACGCCGCCTACTCCCCAGCCCACTACTCCCAGCCCGTTTATCATCGTGGTGTGGCTGTCCATGCCCACGAGAGTCTCAAAGAAGGCAAGGTCGCCGTCGGTCATCACAACCTTGGCCAGGTACTCGAGGTTCACCTGGTGGATAATGCCCGTCCCCGGCGGGAAGACGCGGAGGTTCTTAAAGGCTTGCTGTGCCCACTTCAAAAACCTATACCTCTCCCTATTCCTCTTAATCTCGAGGTCAAGGTTTAGCCTAAGCGCCTCCCTTGACCCCCAGAAGTCCACCTGCACAGAGTGATCGATGATGAGGTCGACGGGGACTTGTGGGTTAACTACTGTGGGGTCTCTCCCCATCTTCTTCGCGATTTCCCGCATAGTGGCAAGGTCTACGATGGCGGGGACGCCGGTGTAGTCCTGCATCACGACTCTAGATATCTTAATGGCCACCTCCCCCTCTGGCGCCTTGGGGTTCCACCGGGCGAGCCTCTCCAGGTGCTCCTTGGTGATGTCCCTACCGTCCATGTTGCGCAGGACGTTTTCTAAAAGCACTCTAATGGAGTAGGGAAGTCGCCCCACGTCGTAGCCCTCCCTCTCCAGAGATTTCAGGGGGTAGTACCTATAGGCAACGCCCCTCACTTCAAACTTCTCTGCCATACCGGAGGAAACAGCAAGAGTTAATAATAGTTATTCACTACGTGTCTATGTGGCTTGCGTGTTGTGTCTAACCACAGCCTCTCTAACTGCCTTGGCGCTACCCACGGCGATTACGGCGGCCTTTTCTATGTTTATAAGCGTGCCGCAGTAGGGGCACTGGTGTTTCTTTGCATCAGCCCGAGCCGCGCTTGCCTTCCCACATCGGGGACAGACCACGGCAATATACTTCACATACGTCTGGGCTCTAGTATACTTTTTAGCTTTCTCACAGCCTCTCCCAAGTTATAGGGTTCGCACCTGTACCGCGCAAGCTCCAGCGTAATGCCCCCTCTCGGGTCCCCTCTCCACCTGGCCTCAACGGCGAACAAAAGGCCTCGGTACTTCACAATAGCGAATCTGCCGCGGAGCGTCACCCGCCCAAGGCTCTTAACGGTAGGTGTGTATAAAGTTATATACTTCGCCGCTGTGCCAGGCGGGGCGATGGGCTCAACGCATATGTCAACTCTGTCCACCGGAATTTCGAAAGATAGGTGGGGAGCCCCGGGGTGGGAAACCGGCGCGCATATCGAGACGTCGGCTACGAGGTGACCCCCGTTCCACTCTATGAGTAGACTGCCCAGGCTGGGGAGTTGCATGATGGGGCAGAAGACGGCTTCCCACTCCTCTTCGAGGAGAGTCGCCACGTTGCCCAAGTCCTCTGCCACCCACCTGGCTATTGGCCGGGGAGGTTCTAAGTCGAAGCGGTACTTCACCCGCCTCTGCGCAAGCCCCCGCACGTAGCCAACTCTAGCCACAACACGCGGCACGGTTAGAATGTTTATAAATAGCAACTTTCGGGGGGTCTATGCCGATATGGTACTACAGAGAGGAGGAGGAGTGGGAAGAGGAAGAGGAGCTCTGGGAAGAATTCGAAGAAGAGTGGGAGGAAGAGGAGGAGTGGTAGTCTCTTTTTCTCGCTATTTTTCCCTTTTTCTTTTCAGCTCCCGCGTTGTGTGAAATATCTCAATTTTTGTAAACCGGGTCTTTGATCCCTCCTTTGTGTTTTTCTAGGAGAACAAAGATATTTTACAAGTAGGGTATCTGCAAGTACAAATCTGTAGGTGGGGGATTGTTGGGGGTTAAATTTTTAAATCGCCGAAAATGTGGGACTTATGGCGGGGGGCGTGGGGGGTAGGGTAGTAGTCGGCAGGCACGTCTACGGGAACTTATATGGATGCGACGCCAGGGTGTTGGGAGATGAGGCGGCTCTGATAACGATTGTAAAGGAGGCGGTGAGGGTGGCAAACGCCATGTTGCTGTCGATAGGTTCTTACAGGTTTGGGCCTAACGGTGGTTTGACCGTATTCGCGGTTGTGGCAGAGAGCCACATATCTATCCACACGTGGCCGGAGCATGGCTTTGCCACTGTAGATGTCTACACGTGCGGGGACCACACAGACCCCAAGGCGGCTTTTGATTTTATTGTGGAGAAGCTGAGTCCCAAAAAGATAGAGGTTTTCTACGGCGACCGTTCAATGTATAGTGAGTAGATTTAAAAATAGACTTTTTTAGAAGTTTGTGGTGACATACTTCAAACAGGCATATCTAGAAATCTCGAATTTTATACTTAAAGCACTTGATAAGATAAAACTAGATGAAATAGAGGCATTTGTTAAAATACTTGAAGAATCTTATAAGTCTAATAAGAAGATTCTTGTCGTTGGTGTAGGGAGAAGCGGCCTGGTGGGGCGTGGTTTTGCCATGAGGCTGAGGCACCTCGGCCTAAGGTCCTACGTGCTTGGGGAGACTATAACTCCGCCGGTAGAGGAGGGCGATGTAGTAGTGGCTATTTCAGGGAGCGGTAGCACGCAGATAGTCGTAGCCGCGGCTGAGGCGGCCAAGAAGATGAAGGCACGTGTCGTCGCTGTCACTTCATACTACGACTCGCCGCTTGGCCGCGTGGCTGACCTAGTAGTGTTTGTGCCCGGCCGCACGAAAGTGGCGGCTATGGACGACTACTTCGCCAGGCAGATTTTAGGCATACACGAGCCGCTGTCCCCCCTTGGCACTCTGTTTGAGGACACGGCAATGGTGGTGCTGGATTCCATAATCGCGGAGCTCATGAAGCGGATGGGGAAAAACGAGAGCGATCTAGCAAAGAGACACGCCAACATTGAGGTGCCCTAGCTCAGAGCCGCGCCGCCTGGCGAGGCGGTTGCCACGTACAGGTTTTTAGCTAGTGCCTCGGAGGTTGACATACTACGCAGGATTGCTGGCCAGCGTGCCTTAGCCACAGGCCGGGGGGGTCTAGTCAAGGACTTCAGTCTTGTCACCACCGCTCACCGCTCGCCACACACCTGCCCTCATCAGCGCGTGGATGTGTATATATGCTTATGTACTTAACTGTTGCCAATGAGATTTTTATAGTCGGTACAACCTCCGTGTGATGTACCACCTCCATCCTAGAAAGGCGTTGCTTTCGACAAAGACGTGTGTCAGGTATGTACGTGTCCTATTCTCCTCACTAGTCGGCGGCGGCCCCCTGGTCTACGGCCGGGGAGACGAGCCAATCCTAGCCCTTTCCGGGTTCTACCCAGAAGACGCCCCGGCAGTAAACCTCTTGGCCTTTGTGGTGTACCAACAAGCGCGGGGTATGCTCGACGTGCCGCCGCTTGCCGCTGTGCCTATTGTAAACGAGAAGGCTTTTTTAGAAGGGCCGGCAGTGGGCGAAGGCGGGGACATCTACTTCGACTTCTTGGAGCTAAAGACAGAGGTTGTACGGGAAATTAACCGCTACTACCACGCCTCTAGGCCGAGGGTCGTCGTCGTCTTTCAAGGGGGTAAAGAGTTCGAGGTGGTGGCAACCACAGACCTTGCGGCGGAGATGTTGTCTGTCAAGAAGATCACACCCTCGCCGCATACGCCGGAGGGGGCCTTTACGTTGAAATACAGCCACGGCATCGTGGTGAGGATACCGCCCAACCCGCGGGAGTTCTACATCATCTCAAAGCACATAGCCGACTTGTTGCGGGTCGCTGCAAAGCTCCCCCCTGTGGAGAGGCGCCCAGTGAAGGTGGAGAAGAGGCCTATCTACCTGTTGCACGGGGGTAAGGAAGTAGATGACGGCGTAATCCTAGACAACGACGTCCATATATACCTGGGATGAGGGTTTTTCTAGGAATAACAGGCGCCTCTGGGGTGATTTACGGAATAAAGACTCTGGAACTGCTGAAAAGGGTAGGCGCAGAGGTCCACCTCTCTATTTCCCGTGTTGCTGAGAAGGTCATTGAGCACGAGACAGACTACGACGTAGAGGAGGTGAAAAAGATGGCCGACTTCGTCTGGGAGGAGGGCGACCTCACGGCGCCGCCTGCCTCTGGTAGCTACCCAATAGACGCAGTGGCCGTAGTCCCTTGTTCCACCAAGACATTAGCTGCCATCGCAAACGGCGTGACGCTAAATCTTATCGTCAGGGCTGCTGAGGTGGGGCTTAAGGAGAGGAGGAGGGTAGTGCTAGTGATAAGGGAGAGCCCCCTCTCTCTGATCCACATCAGGAATATGGAGGCAGTGACTCTGGCCGGCGCGGTGGTCATGCCTGCAGCCCCGGGGTTCTACACGAAGCCGAAGACCATCGACGAGTTGGTGACGGCCTTTGCCGGCCGCGTCTTAGACGCGCTGGGGATTCGGCATAAGCTAACTCCAAGATGGCGCCTCTGACTCGGCCAGTGCCTTGAGGAGAGAGGCCAGGTGGGGCGCCTTGACCTCAAGTATCCTAACGGCGCTGTTTACGTCGTCGTCTGGGTGTACTCCATATCTCAGGAGAGAGACGGCTGAGATCCCGAGAAGCTCTCTGACACGCCTCATTGAGATAATGTATACGAGGTATAAATACAGTTACGGTGTGCCCTCATTTATGCAACGTAGAGCTGGTGCACGGCGGGCACTACTATGGGCACTATTAGCGTGAGCAAGACGCCGTTTGCAAAAGCGTATATCGAAAAGGAGGGGCCATAGAGGGCGACGTAGAGCGGCAAGGTGTTGTCCATGGTCGTCGCGCCGCCGGCGGCCAGCACCCCGACTCTGCCAAACCTCCGGGCCAGGAGGGGAGCCAGGACGAAGGTTAGTTGTTCTCTGAAAAAGTTGACCAAGAGGCCATACGCCCCTCCGGCGGCATCTCCCGCACCTGCTAGATAGGGGCCTGTGAAGCTGTACCACCCCAGGCCGTACGCCACCGCCGGCGTTATCTTAAACGCCGCCGTGAAAAGCGGCGCCACTACAGTAGCGGCTACAAGAGAGACGGCGGGGGCTGCTAGGGTCTTCCTCTCTAGCCTTATCTTAACGCCAGCCATGTCAGCGCCTGCTACGAGGAGCAGAGTAATTAGTAATGGGTCTATTGCAACCCCGTAGTCGAGACTGGCGTAGTACCCCACAGCTAGGCCAAGGGCCATTGCCGCGACGGCGTAGAGGGAAATCGCAGGCCTTCCCACCGCCTCGTAAGACGTGGATCGATCAAAGAGAGAACCAATAGCGGCGGTCATCAACACCAGCGCCGCCGCATACGCCAGAGACACTGCTAAGAAAAGCCCAAGGTTTCCCAAGACTACCCTAGATGCGTTGGCGGCCACAAAAAATATCAACGCCGCCACTAGCGGGGTGTACGCCCACTGAGGAGGTCTCCTCCTGGTCAGCCTCCCCACGGCGTATCCGAGAGCTATAGCCCCCGCGTATCTCAACAAGGGCTCCAGCACCGGGGTGCGTCTCTCACCAGTTTTTTAGCCTTAAGTCTCTTTTAAATCCCAGTAAAATAATGTGAAGAGCCAGAGAGGGAGTTCTCTGAAACTAAGAAAAATGAGGTTTTTCAAGCTGGGAGGGTACCGACATTGCGAAATGGACGAAACTGAGCTGAAACTATTCCTCACAGCACTTAAGCCGCGGTGCCACATGTGCGGAGTCCAGCTAAGCCATGGCAACTTAGGCTACATGAGGGTTGCCGACAGCGTCGAGCTGGCGCTCTGCGACGAATGTTTAAAAGAGCTGGCGGAGTACATTATAGAAATGAGGGCAGGCCGTCGCTACTGAGCCGTGATGTCAACCGCCCTGCCGATGTCTCCACAACGTCCAGCGCTGTAAGAGTCTTAAAGAACACATCCTTGAATCTCTCCGTTAGGTCAACGACGTCGTGCCGCCCCACTATATTCGAGATCACGAGGACGCACCCCGTTTTAAAGCCTCTGAGCCACCCCAGAGCCATCGCTGTGGCGCACTCCATCTCGACGGCGAGGGCCCTGCGGCTTTTCCAAAACTCCGCAAAGTGGGGATCCTCGGCGTAGAACGCGTCGCTCGACACGACGTAGCCCATCCTAGCGCCGATCGCCTTTGCCAAGGCTAAGGTGAGCTGGGGGTCTGCGGCAAGCGGCGGCAAGTGGCCGCCGAAGTATGCGCCTAGCACGCCGCCGGGAGGCGCGGCCGCT
>FPIC01031721.1_pt1 | contig 11497 bp, 12 predicted proteins | sample 1504481 | NCBI WGS metagenome assembly FPIC01 (sample SAMEA4475357, study PRJEB15587) | soil metagenome | biome: Soil; feature: Field | place: India | collected 2015-03-11 | depth 0 m
AGCCCCGGCCGGGATTTGAACCCGGGACCTCCTCAGTCGGTAGCTCGGAGGCTGTTACCAGTGAGGCGCTCCACCAGGCTGAGCTACCGGGGCTAGGAGCTAAATTGCACCGTTTTAAAAGCTTTGCTGAGATTTTGGCAACGCGGCTTTTAACGACTGAGGAGTTAGGCAAAGGGGCCTGAGTGAGTTTTATGAGGCCTGGGGCTAGGCAACGCGACCGGTCAGAAAAAGGTTCACAGCGATTTACTATTTTATGAAAATGCAGGTCAACTCAAGGCCAAGCGATGTTGTGGCCGGGGGCGAGTTAGGGTCTTGGACGTCATGGCGGCCTCCGGCGTAGCCGGCGCGGCGCTGGTTATGGCGCTTGCAGAGAGGGGTTCTCGGTGGTGTTGCACATCGCGTATCTAAGGCCCGAGGAGTTGGGCTCATCGCGGGCGTAGCTGGCATGCGCGGATAAGGTCGAGTTAGGCGCGGTTGCCGACGCGGCCAGGTTGCCGGAGGCGTTTCCGGGAGGGTTGTTTGAGCTGGGGATCGCGCGAGAGTTCCATGGCGCATCTCGACGTGTGCCATCTGCCGCTGTTCGTGGCGGGGGCGAAGTTGCTCCAGCCGCCCTCGGCAATCTTGATAATAGAGCAACGTGACGTGATGACACAGATGCTTCTGAACAACGTGTATCTCTCATGTACGTGTGGAGAATGACGTACTGTACATGCGCAAAGAGTACGAGTGGATGAGGGGCATGGCGGAAGATGTCTTCAAGAGGTCCGAGCTTAGAATCCGGGGCACTTACTCGGTACGGCTTTGGGAAGCGGCGCAACTGGCAACGTTCGCCGGGGTCTTCTGCAGGTAGTCTCTATATGCGCCTTTGCCGATCCTCTCTACGGCCCCTCTAAGGCGGCGGTTGCAAGGCGGCCGCGGACGACTCTCCCCACGTGGGAAGGACTTTCCGCCACCTTGCCCACCAAAAATTTATATGTCTGATGTCCTCCTACTAATGCGCAGGTTGATTGTACTTCTCGGAGTGGCCGTGGCTCTGCTATTCGGCCTTCTTGTGTTGATGTACAGCCACCAGCCGCGTGAGTACGAGGTAAACTACACAATAGCCGTCTCTTTTTACTCGGCTGAGGGGTCGCAGAGTTGGGACCTCGGCTGGATGGTGGTGGGGGTTGGGCGGGAGAACTACACAATGGGCGTCTTTAAATATCCCGGCGCTGAGCTTTTGGTTTTTGAAGCCACCGAGGGCGGCAGGAACTACACGGCAGTCTGCGCCATGGGGCGGTGTTTCAGAGACACCCCTCAACGAGACCTTGATGTGCTTAATTTCAAGGTCACAGACATAAAGGCTACTGGCAAGTGCAGGCATATGGGCTACGAGGGGGAAGTGTATAGGGTCGAGGGCGTATTCGACCTCCTCGCCGAGGTGGCGAGGGCGCGTGGGGTGGAGTTCAACGTGACTGGGGCAGGGGAGGTGTGCATAGCGGGGGATTTGTTGCTGTGGGCGCGGGAGAGGTACGTGTTTAACGTAGGGGGCCGCCAAGCCGTTTTCGTGGTAGTCATCAACGCCTCTAAGATTGGCCCCTATAACGAGGAGAGGTATAGGGAAATTTTACAAAAGGCGAAGGCCAGCTAGGCGCCGTGTGCCTATTCGCCACTCTGCCCACCCCTAACTACTTTGACAGCTTCTCTTCGAGCTTTTTTAAGAAGTGTTCCAGAAGCCCCTTGGCGACCTCGTCGGAGGGTATTTTGCTCACGACGCCGCTGGGGTCCGGCCCGTTGTACTGGTACTCGTGCAGGATAAGCGCAAGGGCCGTGAGCTCAACTACGTCGGGCTCTCTTTCCCTCAGCTTTTCGGATATGGCCGCTAGCATCGTAGTGGGGACCACGGCCAGTACCCACTCTTTGCGCGGAACGGCTAGGCCCTTACCCAGTTGTTTATAGCCCTCGAAGTGGAAGAGGTCTTGGTTTTTTATTGCCAGGTAGGAGAGGTAGGACTTCCACGCCTGAAATGCCTTACCGGCGGCGTTTCTTAAAAGCCCCGCCTCCATAAATTTCTTCGCCACTTCCACCTCGGCCTTGCTCTCCTCTAGCCTAGCCCTGGCGATTTTATCTAGCGGAATTCTCACAACCTCAGCCCTCACAGAGTTGCCCATATGTCGGGTTATAAGTCTATCCCAGCGCTATGGCCACAGCGCCTGAGGCGCTCAGCCGCTTAACTTAACCGCTTTCCCTCTTCTCGTAAGCTTCTGAAAGCCTTGGGGGCCCACCACGTGTATCTCCACCGGGGCGTAGAGCGGGAGACCGAGCTCCTCCGCCCTTTGGAATATCTCCTCTATTATACCAACCGCCTCTTCGCGGCTGGGCTCCTCCGGGAGGACTACGGCGATGTCAATATCGCTTAACACAGTTAGGCGGCTCTCGGCGGCGCCTCCAACGACGTATACCTCCGCGTCTGGTCTCACCTCTTTGACCGCCCTCGCCACTGTCGTAGCGAGCTCCCTCCACTGGGCCAAGGCTTTGAGCAGAACGTCAGTCACGGTCGCCGAAGACGCTTTTCTCGATTCTCTTGGCCAGCTCCACGACGTTCCTAGCGGCGTGTAGCAAAGCGGTTGCTTGGTCTCTGGAGTACTGAAAGGGCCCGTACACCGACCGCGTATGGGCCTCCTCAAGCTCGGCTAGAATCCTCTTGTTCCTCTTGGCGAAGTCCATCACCTCATCTGCCAGCGCCCTCAGCCCCCTCTCCTCAAGCGTATAAGCTAAAAGCCCTATTAACATTCTGACATTGTGGCCGCGCCACTCCTCGCCGGTTAGCCTAAAGAGGAGGCTTTTGAGATACAGCTGGGCAGCGTATTCTGCGTGGAGGGCGGCTAAGTCGTACTCGCCCTCGTTCAGCAACCTATCGGCAAGCTGGAGCATTGAGAGAGCCCGCCTTCTTAACAACGCTGAGTATTCGCCGCTCATATAGCTACCACTAAAAAGAGCGCCCCCATACACCATTGCGACAAGCCACATCTCTTCCTGGTAATTGCAACGATCCCGACAACCGAGGTCTCCACATGAGAATGGTGTAGTCACTATTTATAGTCACAGCCGACGGGATGCGAAGTCGCGACTCTTGACCGCGTAAGCCTTCCTACCGCCTTCAAAAAAATAAATTATGTCTTGAGTTATAACGTGTCTGTGCTGAAGCAGCTGATCCAGAGGGAGCGCGAGGCGAGGGAGATAAGGGCCCGGGAGGCGGATTGGGAGTTTATAAAGTCGCAACCACCGCGACTTAGAATAGCCTTGGAGTTCTACGTAGAGACAGGTGATTTATATGTCGCAGCCAAGATCGCCGGCCTCACCGTGGAGGAGTTCAACGAGCTTAGGATAAGGGCGAAGATACCTCATGTCAGCTGAGGCCATTGCTGACACCTCGTTCTTAATTGACTAGGCGAGGTACTCGAGAAGGGATCTGCTGTTTCAGCTGTTTGTGCTTGCGTGGATTCCCGAGCCGGTCCTCGCCGAGGTAAAGTCGACAAATACGCTTGAATGGATTTCGCAGTCTCTGGCCGGGGGGAGAATGGCGCTTCTCCCCGACTTCCCCGACTTGAGAGAGGCTGCGGTACGCTTGGTTTCAATAAGCAGGCGTTACCCGGTCAGGAGACTGGACTTCCCCGAGGCGTACTGCCTCGCCGTGGCGGAGTCGATAGGCTACGTGGCGTCTTCAGAAAACGGCGGCGCTTACTCGGCCCAGTTTTTATACTCGAGGCCAACGGTATGGAGGGCCTTTGACGTGTTGGCCGAGTTGGTGAGGAGAGGGATTTTAACAAGGCAAGACGTCGTGAAGTACCAAGAAGAGACGGCGCACAGGTTTTCGAGAAGGGATCTTCAGGCCCTGGGGCTATGAGCGTCTTGGACTGGCTTCTAGAATGGGAGGGGAGCTACGGGAGGGAGAAGGGCGGCCAACTGGGAGTACATAAGGAGCCTTCCTCCGCCTGTAAGAGGCGCTGTTGAGCTCCTCATAGAGACTGGCGACTTGAGGTTGGCGCAGAGGCTCTCCGGCCTCTCGCTAGAGGATTTCTAGACGTGTTGATGGGGGCAAGTGTGTGGATTAACTAAACCCTTAAGCTCCCCGGCGTGTAGCGGTCACAAGCCATGCTCTGACCGGAAGCTACGATCTGCGCCCCTTCAAGCGTGGGACGTTGCGGCTGTAAGGCGGCAACGCCACTGCCTGTCAAGTGGTGAGGTACGGTGATGTGCACATAGCATTGACGCTTGTGGCATTCCTCGGCGTGGCGGTAAGCAGTCGGATAGGCCTTCCTCGTATTAGAGAAATGGAACCACGCTTATAACATGGGGTCAGGTACATACGTAGCGCTGGCGTAGCCGCCAGCGTCTATTTCGGCATACGTCGTGTGATCCCTAGCCCATACAGCCGCCGATTTTCCACCTAGGACAAGGGGATCGGCGGAGGGGGAGGGGTCGACTGCCGTGTACGTACTTAGGAGGGATTCGGCAAGGTCGGCGGGGCCGCGAACTGTTAAGTATCCGGCTGTGGCGGACTTCTATGTCAAATATATTCATCGCGCGGAAACAGAGGGCAGAGGTGATGCGCCGGTGCTGAGGCGGCTCTGGTTCCCAATTTAAGGCTTCCTCGCATTGCTTCCGACGCTCCCTCCACTAGCGCGTATTTCCTGCCGCTGTATGCCTGCGCTTTTCCGGACGAGCCACGTGTCTACCGTCTTGCTGATAGGCTGTCTTCGGCTTGTGCTACTTCATCCTCTGTCGGCGCCCTCCGGGCTTGCTCTCGGTATATCTTTTCGAGGGCATTTCTGAACTCCAGGGACTTGTCTACGTAGAATCTTCTTCTGAGAGCCCGGAAGCTGTAAATAAAACCACCGCGTTCAAGTAGGGCGAGGTGCCACTGAACCTCGCCGTAGGCCATGTTAAAAACCTTTTCTATTTCGCGTGGCCAGCTGTAACCCCTTTGTTGTATGTACTCGTAGATAGCTTTTCGGCGCTTGTTGCTGAGAAAGTCGAGGGGCCTTGTAAACCTGCTGTAGAGGGGCGCACAGAGGGCCGCCAGTTTCCTAGCAACCTCTTCCCTCATTAAGACTAGGTATATAAAAACTGCGAGAGGCAACAGGGGGAAGTACATTACGCCAAACTGCACCACCACAGGCGTATCAGCGGCAATACGCGCATATATTGAAAAATCTCTAACTAAAAGCGTCACGTCTGCCACGCCGTTCACCACGACCACCACCTTGTGGACGAAGCCGGGGATCCAGGTACCGACGTACACCTCATGAACGCCCGCCGGCACATACATGAGAGTAAATATTTTCAAATATTAATAAAATCCCATTCTTTACATACTTTGAACTAAAATATCTTTTTAACCCTCTGTGCGCGGTACTCATGAAAACCAAAGGAATGAACCCGGTGTCCTACGCCACGATGATAGGACTAATAGCGGTGATAATAGCAGGAGCCGTAATGGTGGCGGTGATCGGGCTACCCTCAAACACCGTCACGATTACAAAAACCGAAGTCTCCACATCGACTGTGGCGCAACCCACAACTATTACCACAACTGAGACCAAGACAACCACTACGACCGTCACCGTCACCACCACGGCGATACGGCCAACGCCCATTAACCAGACAGACGGGCGCCGTTGCTTCGTGTTCGTAAACTTAGTAGGTACAAACGCCACTATTTCTGGAAGCACGGTATACGCATCCGGGCCCTTCTACATCGAGGTAGAGGTGGTCAGAACCGCGAACGGCTGCGACCTAGCCCTCGACGCGATAACCGCGGGCGCCGTCGTTAAGACAAGCCCCACTGCGCCTTACACGGTCCCGGGCACGGCGGGCAGCCACGGCCCCTACCGCTTCGAATTCACCGCCTCAGGGCCGGGCGGCATAGCCTTCGAGCTGAGGACCATTGCGTATCCCGGCGGCGTTTGCAGTGAACAGTGTGTACTTGTAGGTAAAAACCTGACCGTGTCTCAGCAACAGAAGCGTTGTGAGCCGAACCTACGCCTCGTCGGCACGAACGCCACGGCGATTGGCCCCGGGATCTACCAGGTATTCCCTGGTAGGGCCTACTACATAGAGGTGCAGGTTGGGGGGTATGTGCCTAACCCGCCGTACGCCAGCTACTTCGTCCAACTCACCCCGGTGCCCGGCACATACGTTACCGTGGTGCCGCCTAACCCGCGGTCGCTGTCAACGCCGATACCGCCTCCGCAGAACACAAGGTTTGAGTTCGTGGTTTCGCCCTCTGCGCCGCCGGGCCACCAGTTTGCCACGCTACAGGAGGGATGGGCCGCAACGGCGTCCGGCATTAGGGAGTGCGTCGCCAAGATTGAGGGGCCTATATTCCGCGTGGCTAACAAGACGTGTGAGCTGGTTATCAAGCTGGTGGAGACCAACGCCACGCAGAGCGGCGGCCAGTACGTGATGGAGGAGGGTAGGAGCTACTACTTCAAGTACTTGGTCTACACACCCACGGCCTACGGGACGCTGGAAGTCAAGGGCGAGCGGGCTGTGATATACGAGGTAAAGGCGTTTGAGTACAGACTGATAACGCCTCCCAGCGGTGTGAGCGTCGTCGTGGGGAACGATACCTTTGTCTTTGGCCCACTTCCGCCGGGGCCGTTCCAAGCTGAGATCTCCTTCTTAGTTACGGCAAGGACGTCGGGCTCGGGCAACTTCGCCGTGAGCGCGTCGATGCACGACGGCTCGGGAACCTCTTGCAACAAGTCAACGGATCTGCCTATAGTGGTAAAGCCGCGGCCCCCCGGCGTCTGCCAAGTCAGGATCAACGCTCCCTCGATCATACAAGTGTGGACCAACGGAGGGCCGGGCTCGCGGTCGTTGACCTACGACGTGGGCATTGACACGACTCCAGACGGGCTGAACACCCTCTTGTCGATATCGCCGCAGTCCCCGATCAACTTGGTGTCGCCAAGCTCGCCTTATAGCGACGTGTCGGACTTCTCTGTGACAGTCGCCCTGCAGATTCCGCAGAGCATCGCCCCAGGCGTGTACAACGTGGTCTACGGCGCCACGGCCAGCGGGCAAGGCGCGCAGTGCGCTGACCGTGCGTTGACCCTTATCAACGTAACTAGGTGCTACTGGAAGATCGCGGTGTTTAACCAGACGCCTCTGGTGCTTGAGGCAGGGAGAACTTACAGAGTTGCTGTAGAGATTTCCGGCGCGCCTTATCCAGCTAGGTTGACGGCATCGTCGTCTAACCCGTCGGTGGCTCAGATAACGCCTGACTGGCCCGGGGCACCGACGGTGACGGGCGATGGCATCTACTACTTCAATGTTAGCGCCTTGTCCAGCGGTAGCGTCACGCTGATGTTTACGGTGTTCTCCGTGGAGCCTTTCGAGTACTGCAACGCCCGTATCGCGGCCGACGCCACTGTGAAGCCGAGGGAAGAGGCTGTATGTAGGCCCGAGCTGTCGATTAGGACGAACATGACGAATCTAAGCGGCGAGAGGTACCAGGTTTTGCCGGGCGGCAGATACGGTGTCTTGGTTAGGGTGGGAGGCTCGTTACCCAGCGGCGTGTACAGACTGTTTCTTGTCTTCGGCTCGCCCCTCAACAGCTACATATCGTGGATTGACCCCGCAACCGGTTACCGCGACTTCTCGGTGCCGACTCTGCCGGTTGACCTGAGGTACGTCTTCGAGGTATCCCCCAGCGCTCCCCAAGGCAGCTCCTCGCAACTGAGGCTCTCGTTGCTCCAGCTACGGGGAGGCAACTGCGGGCTTAACCAGTCGCTGGTAGTAGATGTGGGGATGCCCCCGTGCCAGCCGAGGATTTCTATAAGAACCAACACCACTGATGTGGGCGGGAGGTACTACATGGAGCCCGGCAAGGTGTACGAGTTCACGGTGAGCCTCGCCGTGCCGTGGGCCTACACCAACATGAGGCTGTCGCTCAGCGTAGACTCCGGCACAGTCACGGCGGGTACCTACAGCACATCGCCTCCTGTGTCGGTAACACCCACCAGCGGTGGCAGCACGGCGCGTTTCTACATCTCGCCGCCAAGCCCGGCGCAACCATTGGGCGGCACTTTCGTGTTCTACGTGACCCCTACTTCGTCCACGTCCTCCGTTGAGGTGAGGTACGAGTCGGACTTCACCCCCAACGGGCCGCGGTGCGTGAGCACAATAAGGCGCAATGCCACTGCGCTTATCTGCAAGCCCGAGATAAAGCTGGACACAAACGCGACGGTGGTAGGGGCCTCTGGCAACACCTACTCAATAGTGATTGACCCAGGTGCGCCGTATGGGCTAACCCTGTATATAGGAGGAGTGTTGACATACCCGGCGGCCCTTTGGCGCTGGTACCCGCCGCCCGGCGTAAGCGTGACGCCCATATCCTCGCCCGTGCTCAACCCCGTGCCGCCGATGAGGACGTTGAACTACTTACTGACAGCTACAGGTCCGGGCACATATCTGCTACCAGGTAGGCTCTTGGTCGGCGATGTCCCCGGCGTTGTGCCTGAGAAGATCTGCGCCGAGCTGAGCATAAAATTAGAGGCAAGTCAGTGGGACTTCGTCATTAAGAGAGAGCCAAGCGGCAACCTAACCACGAAGCCGGGAGGTAGCGTAAATGCCAGGCTCTACATAGCCACGGTCAGCGGTACTCCGAGGCGCGTCTACCTAAGCGTCAACTCGGCGCCGACGGGGTGGGCAGTTGGCATAACCCCGACCAGCGGCATACCGGACTTCTCAGCCGCCGTAGCAATCACGGTACCGTCAACAGCCACACCCGGAGTATATAGTGTTATTATAAAAGCTACTAGCGGCTCTGTCACAAGATATCATACAATAAATATAATTGTATCATAAATCAATTTTTTTAAAATCTTTTTTATAAATATTTATAATTTTTCATCTTTCTGAGGTATACCCACTCCGGTTACAATTGGGTACTTTTGTACTTTGAGGGCTGAGCATGAGGCAGTTGGCATGCATCTGGCGGCAGATAGGGGGTGATGGGCGATGGCAGGCTGGTTATGCGTATAAGGCACATCCACGTGGCCGTCGATGGGGGAATCCTTAAAAAAAGGCCTAGGGAGGGGTTGCGTGGATATCGGGCTTCTCGCCACGCTTTCCGCCGTGGTTGCTACGGTGGCGCTGAGCTTTCGGTATAGGGCTGATATTGTCTCGTTTACTAGTCTCATGATTCTGGTGCTAGCCGGCGTGTACGAGGTGGGGGAGGCGCTTAGCTTTTTAATTAGCCCCGCCGTAATTGTGCTTTTTGGGTCTATGGTCCTCAGCGGGGTTATTGCCGACTCGGGATTGCTTGACAGGCTGGCGCGCTACGTCTCTATCAAGGCGCGGCACATAGCCGTCGCGTCGCTCCTCCTCTACTTCGTCGCCGGTGTGGCGTCGGGTTTTGTGTCAGACGTGGCCATAGTGCTCGCCATGGCTGTGCTCATAAGCGACGTGGCGAGACGCCTTGGGGCTCCGCCAGCGGCTTACGTGATGCCGCTCGCCTTTGCAGTAGCTCTGGGCGGCAGGCTCACCATGGTGGGAAACGCGGGCAATGTGATACTCCTAGATATTTACCAGTCAACTACGGGAGAGGGGCTGAGCATTTTTGCCTTCACGTTACCCGCTTTTTTGGCCCTTGCGATTTCTATACCTCTGCTGTTGCTGATATCGTTCTACGCCAGGAGGTTCGTCCCCCAGTTGTCCACCGCCGTTAAATTCGTCGTGGCGCTGGCCGAAGTGGGGGAGGCGCTTGACGGAAAGAGTAGAAAAGAGGTGGAGAAAGCCTACAGAGTGAAGATACTGTCAAAAGACCGGTTTTTGCTAAAATACAGCGTCGTGTTGATAAAGATCACGGCTGGCGACATACCTTCTCTCATGGCGTCTAAAGATCTGCGGCTCACTCCGTTGGGCAACAACAAAGGAGAGGACACCGAGTTTTTAATAGTAACCCCTAGGTCTAGGCTTGTCGGCAAGACACTGTCCCTTGAACAGATCCACAAAGTCTTTCCCGTGTCGATAATCGGCGTAGTCCCCAGCGGGCCTATTCAGAGCCTTGAGACATACACGTTTAGGCCAGGAGACGAAATCTTGGTCATGGGCGACGAGAAGGAGATAGAGAGGCTCGCGGCGTTTTACCGCCTCGAGAGGTCAAAGACGTTGGTCAGGGCGTTTAACCCGAGACTCGCCGCCTCTGGCCTCGGCGGCCTCTTCGCCGCCGTTGCGCTAAGCCAGTTCATGCCGGCTCCTCAAGCATTTATAATAGGCACGTTCATAGCGCTTCTCGGCGGCGGGAGAGCTGTGGAGCGGCTTTATCAATACGTGTCGTGGGAAACTCTTGTATACGTCGGGTCCTTCCTCGCTATAGGAAACGCCGCGGCGAAGATTGACCTGCTGAAACCCATCACGCCTCTTTTAAACGTCCAGGAGTACCTCTTCGTCATAGGGCTCCTCTTCACCAACACCCTAGGCCTCATCCCGTCGGCCGTGCTGATAGGGCCCTACCTAACTACCAAAGAGGCGCTTATGACCTACGTCCTAGCCACAATCCCCACGCTACTGCCCCAGGCACATCCCGCGATATATATCGTGTATAGAGAGTACGGCCTCTCCCTCAAAAACTTCTTAAAAATCTCCATCCCAGCCACCGCCGCGACGGCTTTAGCCACGGCAACCGCGATCTACCTCCTCTTCTAGTCCACAAACCCCGCTTTCCCCGCCCAACCCCCACGTCAAGCCCAGCGTTTAGGCAGACTACCTTCTGCTGGGCCCTAGCCACTCGGGTAGTCCTCCCAGCGACTTGAAAAACTCCTCGAACCAGTCGGGAGTTCTGAACTCGTTAACGACGTCTAGGTGGTCGTAGGGCTTTATGTCCAGCACCGGGCTACCGCTCCACGCGTCTAGGCCCATTACCCGGAGCCTCGGCGGGTCCACCTCCACGATCTTGACAATGGTTAGGGCCAGGGGGTTCGGCCTCTGGGTGAACCTAGTGGCGAATATGCCCACCTCAGGGAAGTCTTCCCGGCCCCACGGCCTCAGCCTAAGCCTCACCCCCCTCGTCTCGTGGAAGTACCACAGCACGAAGGCGTGGCTGTAGTCATCAAGCCCGGCTAGCCCCTCGGCGTACTCGTCGTATACCCTGATGACAGAGACGAAGCTGTACTTGTCCACCCTGCCGAACCTGGGAAGCCCCACCTCGACTACGCCTATCGGCCTTAGGCAAATGGGACACGACACGTCGGGTTAAATCCCCAGTTTTAAAAGCCTCACCCTCCCGCCCCCGCCAAGAGCCTCATACCAGCGCGGCAGTCCATAACGCCGCTTCTCCGGCGAGGGGCTACTCCAGCCGTAGCGGAGCCCACAAATGGCATACGTGGCTGTTATGGCCGTATACATGCCCCGGCGTTTTGTGACACACTGCGCTCAAACAACCCACCGGCCCACACTTCAGTTATTTTTATACCTTCCAAACTATACGTGTCCCTCTCCGCGGAGG
>FPIC01019227.1_pt1 | contig 11492 bp, 7 predicted proteins | sample 1504481 | NCBI WGS metagenome assembly FPIC01 (sample SAMEA4475357, study PRJEB15587) | soil metagenome | biome: Soil; feature: Field | place: India | collected 2015-03-11 | depth 0 m
GCGCGCGGCTCGACCCCAAAAGCCCCCAGATGGAATTTCTATCCCACTGGCCGTGCGAACGTCCCTCGAATGATTCACCGATTCCAGCGATGGGATAGCCACCAGATCCCAACGCTGAGACCGAGGATCGGCAAGGCGATCCACCCCAAGATGGTGATCGCCTCATAATCCGGTTTCGGTTGCCCGGAGGGGAAACGCGGCGCGACAGGCGGCAACTGAACCGGCGTGGCGGTCGCGCGCTCCAACCGGATGGGCGTGGGGGCTGCTGTCGGCGTGGGACGCGGGCGAGGGGTCCGCATCACCCGTGGAGCATCCGTCAGGGCTGTCGCATACCACACGGTATACTGTCCATTGTCGCTATCGAATAAATGCGGTGGATCCCGCTCGAACCAAACGAGATGAAGCCGGCGCCCTTCGGAGATCGCCCAACGGGGCCATTCCGGAAACTGTCCGTCCGCCCAGACCAGGAAAGGCCCCCACCATGTGGAACCGTCCCACATTAGATGAAAGATCCCCAGATCCCCCTCCGGGGAGCGCACCCCCACCGCGGCCAGATGCAAGCGGCCCGCGCTGTCGGCGACCAGATCATACGCATCGAAGGGCGGATGGCTCCACGGCCGGGCCCGGAACCCCGGGATCGGCTGCGGCGGGGACCACGTTTCCCCCTGATCCGAAGAGCGCTGAAAGTAAAGCGCCTCATCTTCCACCGTGCGCCAGAGCATCAGTAGCTGACCGCCCCCATCCTCTCCGATTACAGGTTGCTGGGGTGTCCCCACCGGGCTGGTGATCAGCCGAGGAGCCTCCCACGTCCGCCCTCCATCCAGGGAACGCGTCCAGCCCACCCCGACAGGGCTCCCCCGTCCCACCCACGAGTCGTAGCCCTCTTGCCAGACCACATAGAGGCGCGGCGCACGAGAGGATACCCAAAGGAACGGCTTCATGGAGCCATAGGGGGAGCGGGAGAGATTGATCGGGGCGGACCAGGTTTGGCCTCCGTCCGCCGACGATCGATAGAACACATCCGAGCATCCCGCACATGAAATCTTATCCGAGATGGCCTCGGAGGGAACCACCTCGGTCCAAATCAGATGCAAAACCCCATCGGTCCCCTGCCCCAACTCCACATAGTAAGCGGAAGCGCGACTGATCCGGATCGGCTCGGACCACGCCCGAGCGCTCTCCGCTTGCTCGATGGGGGCGCGCATCACATAGGCCGTCTGGGGATGCCGATACGCTAAGATCAGCTGGCCCATCGGATCGAGGAGCACCGCGTTGCGCACCGCATAGCTCTCATCGTTAATGATCCGGCCCGCATATATGTCCACCGGGGCCTCCCATTGATCCCCTACCTTCATGCGGAGGAACAGCGCATCGTACTGCTCCCGCCCCCGCCGCATCCCACCGGCCCAGAGGACGACGACCCGGCCTGCATCGTCCGCCACGACGTCCGGGAACCAGGCGTAGGGATCGGCCACCCGGATGGGGCGCTCCCACTGGATCTGGGGCTCCTGGGCCCGCGCCATGCCAGTAGCTCCCACAAGGACACTGAACAGCAACCCGATCAGCGGCCATCGCCTGGTCCTCAAGGCCATTGAAAACCTCCCTCGGAGTTCAATGGGAAGTGAGGCGGATTTCGAAAGGCATCCTCTTGGAGATCGCAGTGGTCCAGCCAGTACAGGCGATACCCCCCAAAGGAGGCCACTGGCGGAGGGCAGCGCTCCTCCACAGAGCGGTACAACTCCACCCAGCGGCCGAAGGGACCGACCAGCACGTAATCGATCTCTGCCGCGTTGAAGCGATACACCGACGCCGGCGGCGGGCCACCGAACCAAATGAACCGCGAGGCGACATCCAGCAACGCTTGGGGCGGCATGTGATAGCGATGGTCGGTCAGCACCAGCATCTCCGGCTCCCACGTCTCAATGAGGGCATCCGAGGGGATGTGCTGCTCCAGATATCGGGCCATTTCGAAGGCGGAGCCATCGCCCTGGCGGAGAACCCGGCCGGAAACCACGGCCGCCGAGCCCAGCAGGAGCACGATCAACCATCCCGCCAGCGCCGCCCGAAGCCAAGGGGCCATCGCCCGCTGTCCTTGAAGATCCCGGAGGATCCCTCCGATCCCCAAGCTGAGCAGAGCCAGCCCCGGATAGGCGTATCGCAACCAGCCGTTCGAAGCCAGGACCAGCCAGGCGATGTTGAGCCCTGCCAGCACGCCCACCAGTCCCCAGCGGTACCCCTCCGGCGAACGGGGGAGGCCTCGGGCCAAGACGTAGAGCAAAACCGGAACCAAAGCCCCATCGAAGACCGTCAGCAGGTTCCGGGCCGTAGCGCCCATGCGGGGGGAAGGAAAGGTGACCACGCTCCCCCCGGCGATCTGCTGCAGCTCCATGAAAGTCCGCATCGGATCCGGGTTCAGAACCCCCCATAGGATCCCCTGCCACAATCCCCATAGCCCGATGGCCAGCCCGGCGATCCAGAGGTTCCCAGCCCAGGTCCGCTCCCGATACCACCCCCAACCGAGAAGAGCCATGGCCCCCAACCCGGGGATCAGGAAAAGGCCCCACTGGCTTTTGGTGACGATGGCCAGCCCGAAGCCGGCTCCCCCTAAGAGGACGCCATCCCACCGGCCCTGGGCCATCCGCGCCCAGCCAATCAGCCCCAAGGCTAAGAAGGCCATCCCAGGGACTTCTCCCAGCACCTGACGGCCGAAGGCCACCGTGTCTAAGCTGCGGGCAAACACAAACCACAGCGCCGCCCCCAGCGCCCCGACCCCGGGAACCCAACGGCGCGCCGCCGCACCGAAGAGGCTCACGCCGAGCAGGAGATATCCCACCATCACCCATCGCGCTGCCCACAGGTCGATCCCCAGCACCCGGAAAGCGACGGCAATGGGCAGCACCACCGTGGGCCCGACGCCGAAGATCGGCCCGGAGAACCGGAAGCCCTCGCTGCTGTAATCCGCGTAGACACCCCATCGGACCAGCGCTTTGGGGACGTGAAGATGCGAGCCCTCGTCGAACCAGGTCGGCGGATAGAGGGTCAGTCGATGGAGGGCGAGCGCATAGAGCCCGAGCAGCCCGATGGTCGCCAAAAACAACCATCTCCGATCTTTCATGGCGCCTCTCCATCCCCGGATCCGATCGGCCTCATCTGCACCGCCAACACCGCAGCGTGCGGACGTTGGAAAACCGGGATCAGCCATGGGGTTCCCTCGAAACGGCTTCCGTCCGCTCCCGCGTCGGATCCCACGATGACATACGTAATCCCATAACGCTGGACGAGCGCGCGGCGGTCTGCATCCGTGGCAGCGCTATAAAACGCCAGGGCTTGCTCCCGGCGCTCGAAGAACCGTAGCGTGCCGGTCCAGTGAGCCAGGAAGGCGCGGCACCCCGTCCACATCGGGACGAAAGCCCCGATTGACTCCGGAGCCATCACGACCCCCCCATCGCAGCCATGGGCTGCCAGCCAATCCAAGGCAGCCACCTCATCCCGATGCAGAGTGTAGGGAGGCTGCCCCCGGCTCAGATCCAGGATGCGCCATCCCCACAGGTATAGATTGGCCGGCAACGAGAGGATCAACGCCCATCGCATCAGGGACCTGGCGGAGCCAACGCGAAGTCTTCCAGCCATACGCTCCACCCCGCGTATGGCCCAATACGCGATGGGGACCTGCCAGCCGTTCAACAGATGGATTTGAAAGCTGACCGGCAGATAAACCAGCGGGAAATGAGCCAGGAACCACACTCCCATCCACGCCTCGGGGATGGTCCAATCCCGCCAGCGTCGAGGGTCCCCGATCCCGATACAAGCCAGGAGGAACGGGAGACCCAAAAGCAGGAGGAGCTGGAGCGGCGGCGGTGTGAACACCCCTGCGTTGACGAACTGGGCCAGCACCTCCCGCCAAGTCGGATCCTGGCGGGTGAGCCAGACCATATACACGGCGCCGGGGGCCGCCATCCCCAGCACGAGGGTCGCATGAGCGATCCACCCCCACGGGAGCCGACGCTCCACCCCCATCCGCCAGAGGACCAGCCCGCCGAGCACAGCCCCCACCGTGAGGAGGTCATACGTATGATGCAGGCTGAGGGTGAAGGCCAACGCCCCCGCCAGCAGGCTGTGTCGCCAGCGGCCCGCCGACATCCCCTGCACGGCGAACATCAGGATGGCGACAATCGATGCTAAGGCGATCAAGAAATGGGGATAGGCGATTGCCGAGAAGAAAGTGTTAGGCTCCGCGATCGAGGGCACATAGGGCGCCATGGGCATCGGGACGGGAAGGATCGCTTGAAGGCGTTTGGCCATTGGGTGGAGCCACGCGAAGCCGCTGCCCAGCAGGGCCAGGGCAGCCATCCATCGGGCCGTTGCGGGCGATAGGGCCACCTGGCGGTAAAGGAACAGCAACACTCCCACCGTCATCAGGATCGCAGCAGCCCTCAAGATCTGATAGATGGCTTCATAGCCCAATCCGAACCCTCGTCCCAGCTGTGCCAGCAGCCACCAGAGCAGGTTGAAATACGTCGCCGGCGTGGGCTCCGGGGTCAGCAGGTTGGGTGCCCAAAGGCCTTGCTGAAAGGCCCGCCACCATGCGAAATACTGAACGTGATCGCTGACGTTAAAGGCGAAGCCCATGAACCGGCGTTCGGGACCGACGGTGAGATAGCCGACCCAATAGGGGACGCTGGAAACCGCCCAGATCCCCAACGCCCAACCGACGATCTCCCCAAGCGTCCTTCGAAGCCCATTGGCCCTCATTGCCGCTCCTTCCCTCGGATCCCACCCTTTATGGGACACACGCTTCACCCTGAGCTCCCCCCATCAACCCGAACCCCTCGGGGCCATGCACCCATACCGCCCCTGGCGGCCAGCGCCAGCCGGGCAATCGAACTCCTTCCCCCTCGAACCACCGCCATGGGCAAGACCCCGGCCGCACCCAGCGGGTGAGTTCAGGCTCGAAGAGCACCACCCACCCCATCCCATCCCCCTTGGGCCTTGTGACCATCTGGTTCACCCGGGGCCGTTCGGAGGGATCTTCCAAACCGAACCGCAGCACCCGGTATTCGGGCCCATAGATGTCGAAGAAACGCCACTGGGAGGCCACCACCAGCGTCTGGTCCGGCGGGAACTGATGGCGCAGGAGGGCGAACCGCCCAGACAGCCAGGCATCATGGTGCTGAATGGTGGAACGGTTCAACAGCCGGATCCCCTCCGGACCCAGGGGGTATTCCGGGGCTAACAGGAAGATCGCGGCGTTCAGGGCCACCCCGGCGGCCCCCAGCCATCGGCCCCACGCACCGTGGCGTGCCACACCGTGAGCAGCCAGCAGAAGCAGCGCGGGCAGGAACACCAGCACCAGCCCTTGCTGCCCCATATGGATCAATGTGTAAAACATCAGGCTGGGGGTGATCCATAGGAACCATCCGATCCATGGGAATCTCCCCAGACCGGCCTGTCGAAGACGCCAAAGCCCCATTCCGAGCGCGAGCCCCGCCCCTGCGATGCCGTAGGCAGTGTACGGAAGGAGTTTGCTCAGATTGCGCTGGAGGGCGGTCAGTCCGTGCGGGCCGAAGACCAAGGTGGACGATAGGAAATGCGCATTGTAAGCACGGGAGATCTCCAGATAACGGGCGGGCCCTCCGGTCAACACCAGCAGGGGGATCAGCCAGAGCAACGTCGCTCCGCTCAGCCAAACCAAGCTTTCCATCCGTCGCCGCCAGGGCTGGCCCACAAGCCCCCACAAAAACACCGGCCCTAAGAAAAGGAGATTTTGGGGACGCAATCCCCCCGAAGCCGCAAAGGCGAGGGCGAGGGGACGATGCAGCCGCTCCCCTCGGGCGCATCGCCACGCCAGCCAGACCACCAACAGGATGAACCCGGCGTCCAGGACGTGGGGCAGCGCGATCTCTCCATAGAACCAGACCAGCGGGCTGCTCAGCCAGAAGGCTGCGGCCCACGTCCCCGCCTGCGGCTCAAGCCACTCTTTCCCCAACTGATCGATGAGGATCGCCGCCAGGGCCGTGCCCGCCACGCTGAGCGCGACCAGAGCGGTTTGGGGGTCGCCGAAGATCCAGCGGCTCACCCGCCCCAGCCCGACATAAAGGGGATAACCTGGGATGTGGGGCTGACCCCGCGCCACATCGAACGCATCCAGCGCCAGAGCGAAGTTCACAGAGTCCCAATGATATAACCATTGCCCACGCAACGGCCAGCGGCTGATGATCGTCAGCGCAATGAGCGCCCCAACCGGATGGGTCGCCCAGCGCCAGAGCGTGGACAGCCCTGGAAGCCGGAGTACCCCCGCTGCGATCTGATGCCAGTAGATCATCTGCCTCCTCCTTGTACTCCAAGGACGGCGGCCCGTCGGGTTTCAGAGAGGGCAAGCAACCGCCAGAAGCCCAGCCCCCATCCGATGACCAGCGGGACCAAGCTGGGGATCCCTCGCAATCCCAGCAGAACCCCCCAGTTCCGAGCGATGTCCCCCGCCAACCAGCGGGGCCCCACATATTCGAGTAGGGGAAAGCGCTGCCGCTGAGGGAACTGCTGCCCGGCCAGACTCTCCAGCCCCACCATCCCCAGGCTCCAGAGCAGGAGAAGTGTCACAAGGATCCGACCACCTCGCCGTTGGAGGAGCGCTGGCATCGCGAATCCGGCCCCCAGGGCCAGGAACGGCACCATCGGGAGCAGATAGCGCGGGCCCACGGCGAACCCCCCATCCCACATCACGGAGGAAGCGTTGAAGGTGAGGAAGCTGAACACCGCCCATGTCACCACCAGGCCCTCCCCTCGCCACCTCGGCTCCCGGAGCATCCGCCACAGCCCAGGGAATCCGAGGAGCAGAAAGGGCGAGCGGAAGAACAATCCGCGGTAAGGGCTGAAGGTGATCCCCCACAGGGCCTCCCAGGAAGGCCCTCGCAGGCTGAAAAAGCCCTGTTGGTGAACTTCCTGCCAGAGGGCGGAATAGGCGTAACCCAATTGGAACGGGGAGCCGAAGACGGCCGCGTTATGCCACGCGGCCAGGAGGATCGGGCCGATCCCGCCTGCCATCATCCCCACCGCCCGCTTCGCTCGAGTGAAGACGCTCTCCCCACGCCGCCACCACCCGTAGAGCGCGATCGCTCCCGCGATCAGGACGGTTGGATATTCCGAGATCACCGCATAGGCCAGCAGGAAGCCCAAGGGGACTGCCCATCCTTCCCCCAGAAGGCCTCGCCGGATCCCCCAAGCGAGGGCGAAGGCCGCCATGAGCAGCGCCGCCGCGAACTGGTGGGCCATGAAGAGATTGGCGTAGGCGAAGGCTGGGGTAGCCAGGCCATAAGCCAAGGGGAGGATCCATGAAACCGGGTGCTCACCGAAGCGGATGCGCAGGAAGCCGTGCAGCCAGAAAGCGATCGTCGCGGAAGGAAGCGCGACCACCAGGGCGCTTAGGACCACCTGGGCGATGGCGAAGCGGACTTTCCACGGTGAAACGCCGGTGCCGGTCGGGTTCAAAGTCGCGCGGAACGCCGGGGCGCGTTCCAGGAACTGGGTGAGGGGTTCCGCAAGCGGGGCGATCAGGATCCGATGAAGGACCGCGTAAACCGGGACAGCGGCAAAGGCCAGCCCGGGCGCCTTGTCGCTGTAATAGTGCCCGCCGATGAAGGCGTAATCCCCCGTGTTCTCCACAAACGCATCGATCCGGAAAGTCCCCTGCTCCACCAGGGCCAACACCAGGTCCAAGCGGGAGTTCTGGTTCCAGTCGGCCCAGCGGGGAAAGATGTAAAGCGTGCTCAGGAGGATCAATAGGAAAAGCACCCCAGCGGTGGGAGTGAAGAAGTGCTGCGCCCAACGAAGCCAGTCCCCGGAGCCGATCACCGCCGCATACGCTCTGGCCTGCGCACGGCGCCCGAGGAGGCTCAGCATCAGCCACTTCAGCAACGTGGCGAGCCAGACGGCCGTCCAATAGAGCGCGCCCGCCAGCGGCCCTTGAGTCCGCCGGAGGAATCGGGCCTTGCTCGCATACAGCCAGCGCCGCCGCAGGCCATCCATCCGTCGCGCCGTGGCGCCCTCTAAGTGGATCACCCGCGCCTCGGGGATCACCGCCACTTGCCACCCGGCCCGTCGGGCCCGCCAACACCAGTCCACCTCTTCGGTGTACATAAAGTAACCTTCATCCAACCCTCCGATCTGCTCCACGACCTCCCGCCGGACCATCAGACAAGCGCCGGAAACCCAATCCACCCGACGTGGGGTCTCCACAGGTGGATGGAACGGAAACCACGGGCCCAGCAGACGATGACCCAAGGGTCCGGTCAGCAACACCAGCTCCTTCCACAATGTGGGGAAATCCGCCGCGCACCCTTGGGGGCTTCCGTCCGGATTGAGCAGACTTCCCCCCGCCATCCCCACCTCCGGATGCTGGTCGAGGTAGCGAACCAGCGCAGCGAGCGAGCCGGGAAGCGGAAGGGTGTCGGTGTTCAGCAACAGGAAATACCGCCCATGCGCCCGGGCCATGGCCTGGTTGTTCGCTGCCGCGAACCCTCGGTTGACCGGATTGACCAGCAGGGAAACCTCCGGATGATGGGCCTGAAGCCAAGCGACCGTATCGTCCGTGGACCCGTTGTCCACCACCCAGACCTCGTAGGGAACTCCCTCCAGGGCGGCCGGGAGGGCTTCCAGACAGCGACGTAGGAGATCCCGGGTGTTGTAAGTCACCAGGATGACTGAGACCACTGGGGTCATGGAGCTCCGATTCCACGCAATGGGATTTCCCACCTTGCTTGACGACAAGATCTAAGAAGACTTGCGGTTCCGAATGGAGGCCGCGTCGAACCGCTGCAGCCGGAGGCTTCGATAATAGCGGCCCATCGCCACGGCCGCCCCAGCGAAGATCCAGCCCCAGACTGTGTAGCGATAGCCAGCGATCGTCTGCGTGTAAGGGAAGGGGAGGAACCAATCTCCCAACCCCATCGCGACCAGCAGGCCGGTGAACCCTCCCACCAACCCGGCCACCAGCGACCGAGCCTGCGCATCGGAGACCCGCACCCAGCGCCAGATCTGATAGATCTCGCGCCCGAGGACCCCTAAGAACCATAGGAAAAAGCCCATGCCGATCAGGCCGGTCTGGGAGAGCACATCCAAGTAATTGTTGTGGGTGGCCATCGCTTGATCCGGAAAGTACGTCATGTAATACGCGGCATATCCCGCTGGCCCGGTCCCGAACAGGAGATGTTCCCGAGTGATCCGCCAGTTCCGCAACCAAGCCTCCACCCGGGTCACCCCGCTGGTCTCGTAGTTGTATTCGAAAACCCAGAACTGGAGTGGACTCCAGTAGATCAACAGCAACAGCAAGAAGATACCTGCCAGCATCCCGAACAGCCGCCGAGAGCGCAGCCAAGCCACCACCAGCAAGGCCACGATCGGCGGAAGCCAACCGCTGATCCACGTGATCCCGGGGATCAGCACATACCAGCCCCAGATCCCTAGGACGATCCCAAGGACCAATCGGAGCCAGCCCGGCATCGGTCGGAACAACAGAAAGGCCGCGCCGAAACTGATCAACCACAAGGAGAAGAGCCCCCCCGTATTCAGGAATGGAAACAACGTCCGCCCCGCCAGGATCTGGATGGCGCCCAGGCCGCCGGCGATCAGGAACATCCCCACCAATCGATCGACTTGCCGAGGGTGGCGCAAATGGGCGGCGGTCAGCCAGAGGGCCAGCGGTGACAGGAGCATCACCCCCAACCCTCCCAGCCGGGCCCGGAACAGAAACCACGGCGGGATCATGGGATCCCGCCAAACCTCGCTCCAGAAGAACGAGATCACCGATACCACCATGAACCCCAGCAATGGGATCAGCGCCGGGGCCTTCGGCCAGCGCTCCTTCTCCCGTTCGAACACCAATCGAAGCAGCCAAAGCCCCCCGAACAGCCCCGTGAGGAGCAGGCTGGCCACGATGGGGCTCTGGGAACCGGTGGAGAGGGTGAAGGGCACAAAAAGAGAGGTGAACAGGATGATCTCCACCGTATAGGGGCTGAGCGCCAGTAAAGCGGGGAACGCCAGCACCCCCAGCATCCCGATCGCGATCCACCGACCTCGTCCGGTGAGCATCAGCACACCGACCAGGGGAGCCAACAATAGACCAAGCCCCACCCCCCAGAAGGCGGGTGGGATCCGAGCCCGCCACTCGGGCCATCGCTCAAGCGGTCGCGGCCAAGCCATCCCGTTCATGAAGGACCCTCTCGACCAGCTGAAGATACTGCTCCCCGATTTGCGTCCAGTCGTAATCCCGAACGACCTCCCGGGCGATCCGGCTCTGACGCGCCCGCCGCTTCGGATCGTTCAGGAGCGTCACCACCGCCCGCGCGAAATCCAAGGGGTCCGCAGCGACCGTCACAGCGCCATCCTCTCGAAACTCCAGTCCCTCCACCCCCTTCGGCGTGGAGACCACCGGGGTCCCCAAGGCCATGGCCTCCAGGATCTTCAGCCGTGTTCCCCCACCGAACCGCAGGGGTGCGACCATCACCCAGGCCCGAGCCACCCAAGGCCGGATGTCCTTGAGGTAGCCGGTGTAGATCCATCCTGGCGGGCGTGGCAATGCCATCCCTTCTGGCATCCGACCCGTGATCCACAGCCGCGTCCCTGGCCGCTGCCGGAGGATCTCCGGCCAAATCGCCTCCGCAAAGAAGGCCAACGCATCCCGATTCGCCCAGTAGGTTGGGGCGCCGGTGAAGATCAGCGTGTCCGGCTCCGGCACCACCTCAACGCCTTGATAACGAACGAGATCGATCCCGTTTGGGATCACCGCCACACGGGCCTCCGGCGCGATCCCCTGAAGGATACGTGCCTCCACCGCCGAGACCACCGTGCAGACCGTGAACTCCCGCGACAGTCTCCGCAGGAACCGGGCGTACTTCCACCACATGAGCATCCGCCGCACCCGACGAAGCGGGTTTGAGGCGCAGCGGACCTGATCTAAGAACAGGCCGCTCTCCACCTCATCCAAGATCTTCGGGATACCCCTCAGCGCTCGGACGTAAAGAGCAGACGGGAGCTGGGAGGCGATGGCTAGATCGAACGCCCGCTCCTGGATGAGGCGGCGCACGCAGTCATGGACCTCTGGCCGCTCCACATCCACCAGCCAACGAGGGGCGGAAGCGAAAAAGCCCCGGATCGCCCGCCACCGCGAGGGCTGAAACTCCCGGCGCGGGAAAATGTGAACCTCCTCACAGCGGGCGGCCAGCTCCTCTTGATACCGCTCCACCTCCGCTTCCGGATCGGCCAGCACCACCAGGGTCAACCGGTGATGGGCCGCCAAGGTGTCCAGCAGCTGGGAAAGACGGATCCGCACCCCCTTATCCGGAGGCAGCGGGAACCACCCCATTACCCAGAGAATGCGGGCCATCCCATCTCCTATCCTCGAGGCTCGTGCAGCACTGATTGAACGGGTCGAGCCTACTGCTTCTTCCAGATTGGCTTTTTGGTTTTGGTCCCCTGGGGTTTGAGAGAGCCGGGCGCCG
>FPIC01008571.1_pt1 | contig 11483 bp, 10 predicted proteins | sample 1504481 | NCBI WGS metagenome assembly FPIC01 (sample SAMEA4475357, study PRJEB15587) | soil metagenome | biome: Soil; feature: Field | place: India | collected 2015-03-11 | depth 0 m
CTACAATTCCGCAAGCCGCCCAGAGGCGTGTATTTCAGCGAATATTCGCCGCCCATGGGCCCCTCTGCGCCCGCAGAGAGGGTAGAGGTCGAGGGAACACCCGCCCTGCCCAGAGCCGCCGAAAAGGCCTACTCAGACGTAGACCTAAAGGCGGCGGAGGCCGTGGTGGAGTTGTACAGACACGGCCTAGAGGTGGCATACATTTCAAGGGCGCTGAGCGTCGGCGCCCTTGGGGGGAGGCGAAGGAGGCTTGTCCCCACGCGCTGGGCGATCACAGCCGTAGATAAAATCGTCTCAGACCACCTTGTAGAGAAGGTGAAGGATTATCCCGAGGTAGACGGGTACTACCTATACGCCAGGAGGACAGTGGGGAACCTCTTCATAGCCATACTGGCGCCGTCTAAGTGGGCCTACGAGTGGGGCGAGGCCTTTGAGCCTCACACGGTGTGGAACCCCGGCGGGTCAGTCGAGATGGAGCTGGACTACGAGCTCTACGGCGGCCGCCGAGACTACCCGGGAATCGGCGGTTGCTACTACGCCGCTCGGCTTGCCACTGCTGAGGCCCTTATGCGGATGAGGAGACAAGCCGCTGCGATACTCTGGCGAGAGGTCTACACAGGCTTCACCACACCAACAGGGGTCTGGTGGGTGAGAGAAAACGTGAGGGCGATGTATAAAGACGAGCCCGCTCGGTTCGACACGCTGGAGGAGGCCCTCGAGGCTGCGTCCTACCTCTTGAAAATCCCACTGGAGAGGTGGTTAACCAAGTCGAGAATAGTGCACCTACTCAAAAACCGGCTGGTGTAACACTGCAACCAATTCATCTCCGCTATAAGGGTGAGGATGTCTACATATTAGTGCTTTTAAAAAGCGTACAGCTAGGTCGTTGACAAGCGTCTGCGATAACAAAGCACAAAGCAGACCCTGGATCGACTCTTCTGGATACTACATGCACAAGCTAACCTGAACCCTTAAAGTATTTTTTAACGCTCCCCATATAACTATGTGATGAAGGGATGTCGTTGAGCGGTGAAAGAGCCTTCGATCTCTGACGTTCTGATCACGGCCTCTAAACCTCTTAGTCATCAAGTTTTTAGCTACTGCCTCGGCCGGAGTCCTTGCCCATCATATACCAATTTGAGTTATTCCTGAAGAATGGACGTGGCTCTAACGCCAAGTTTTCTATCTTCAAAGTATGGCATTGGCAAAGAGTTGTATTTACTTGCCGCTTTCGAATTATGCAAAGAGCGGCGCATGTGGTAGGGAAAAGTGGGTTTTGTCTGATATAAATACCTCCGTCGTGTCACAGTAGCTACTGGGCATTAGACGAGTTTACCAGGGTTTATGAGACCTTTTGGATCAAAGGCGTTTTTTAGCCTTCTATATAGTGTTACTGGTTTTTCTTGTTCTACGTATCTCTTTTTGATAAGGCCTGTGCCGTGGTGGTGAGATATTGTCGCCCCATGTCTCTCGGCTACTTCATATGCTACGTCCCAGATCTTGAAATAGACTGTTTCACTTGGGGTGAATAGGATAGTGAAGTAGAGGCAGGCCCCTTGTCTGTAGATGTGAGAAAGATGGGCAGAGACGAGAAACACGCCGTCTATTCCCCCCGCCTTCTCCCTAAAGGCTTGGTAAAGTCCTAGTATCTTGTCCCAAGACGCTGCAACCTCTACAGTGTCTACGATGAATCCTCTTTCTAGGATCTTGGAGATGTGTTCGCGGTAGTTCGCCCTCTCGGCGAGTAGCTTCTCAACTAATGCACCTCCTCTAAAGCCGTGCGATACAATTGTAGAGAGGTCGGTGCGGATAGCCTCAATTATGTTTCTTGACTGTGACGTGTAGGAAAAAATCATTATTGAGCCCTCTAGGCTTGTGTAGTATGCCGTTTCCAACTCGTCGTATAGCCTCAACATCCTTGGGGGGATATCCATTTGCGAAAGTTTCTCAGCGACTTCCACCCCTTCTTTAAAGCTCGGAAATAGCACTGAGTCGTCCCATTTGAAACGTGGTAGCTCGTACATCTTTAATTCAGCCGCTGTAATTATCCCAAAAGCCCCCTCTGCCCCAATAAACAACCTCGCGAGGTCCGGGCCTAGCGAGCTACGTGGGACTCTCCTGAAATTGGTCCAAAACAGCTCCCCAGGCGGTATAACTACCTCAAGCCGGTTGACTACGTCTTCGATGTTGCCATATCCAGAACTAGAATGGCCGCTACCCATGGTGGAAATAAACCCACCTACAGTAGCGATATCTAGAGACTGCGGAAACTGCCCCACCGTAAACCCAGCCTTGTTCACCTCTGTCTCAAGTCTTTGAAGAACCACCCCGGCTTCTGCGACAACGTACCTCTGCGACGTGTTTACCTCACGTATTTTATCAAGACGACTCATATCAACTATCACACCTCCTTGCGGAACGCTAGCGCCGGTAACAGAGCTATTGCCTCCAACAACGTTAACCGGGACCTCCCGCTTATATGCAAACTGTACTAGTCTTACTACATCATCTACACTTTCGGGTAAGACAACCGCCAACGCTCTCCCTTTGTAAGTTTTTGTAATCCACAGAAGAGGCCACCAACTTTCTTCGAGATATCTCTCAGGCGAGGCTACGCGCCCTGGAAAAAGGGCTTTAAGTTCTTCAAGTATCTCATTTTCTGAAGCCACATCTGGTAATGATCGCAATATTTATAGCCTCCTCCAAGACTCAAAAACGTCCCTAGAGGCTTACCCCACTCCACTGCGCCGTCTCCATATGCAAGCAGATATACCACTCCACGTGCTGTGCCTTCGAAATCTTCAGCTCTCTCCACTCGCGCCTTTAGGAGAGTAGCTAGGCACCGGACGAAGCTGTTGAGCCGCGATCCACCTCCGTTGACGCGGACTATTCTTGGCTCCACGCCTGCACGGTCAATGACATACCTTACATAAAAAGCGAGAGTTGCCACAATAGAGGACATAATATCTCTGCGCTCTGTACGATACCTAATGCCGAGAATAGACCCGCGGATCCAAGAGGCAGGTGGATATTGAAAACCCGCCAATGCGGGGATAGTAAAGACATAGCCACCTGCTGGTTCCAATTCGCTCATCTCCTGATATGTAGCCAAGCCCCACGACACAAGTAAATCTAAAACACGACCTGCACCAGCCAGATAAGCCTCAACGCCGAATCCTACACGCCCTCCGACTTTGTATAAGACTAGGGGTACAAATCCGCTCTTTTCTCTGTACACGCCAGTGGGGATGTCAACAAAAAGACCCGTTCCCAAGGTCACTTTAACAACATCAGGCTCGACAGCGCCTTCGGCGATAGAAGCCGCTTGTTGGTCTGCGATTAGTACTCTAAACTCTAGGTCGTCTACATCGCCAAATTCGCCGTAGTTATCAACGATTTCAGGTCGCGGAATTTCGACGCCGAGTAGATCCTCTACAAGAGGTATAGGCTTGAAATTACTAGGATGTATCAGACCGGTCAATGTGGCATTTGTGGCGTCGCTAATAAAACGCCTAGTAAGCAGGTATGCAATGTAGGAGTCAAGAGTCCACAAATAACAACGCCCCTCCTTTAAACAGCGGCCTAAGTCATGGGCTTTATACGCCTTCAAAAACCTAAACAGAGGCGAAAACTGCCTAAACAATATGCCCAGTCTTGGAATATATTGAAGAATTTTGAACCTAACCCCGTATACGTCTTCTATTTTATTATACAGCCACGTGTAGATAGGTGAAAGCGGCTTTCCCGAGCTGTCCCACGCTAAGATAGACGACCTGTAAGTGGCAACGCCCAGTTTCTGCACCCCCCTCTCCCTTGCTACCCTAAGAAAATGCCTAACAACACGCTCAATGTATAAGGGATCTTGAGTGCCGTCGTTATGTATCACATTCTCAAGAGACTCGCCGTATGTCCGCCTCAGTTCTTTATCAAAAACGAAAAACTTTATTCTAGTAGTGCCAATATCAAGCACGCCGTACATATCTAAGCAGACACCCCTCCCTAATCCTCACTACAGCGTATTGTTCATTAACGGCCGTCTCAACACCGCATATATCAATAACGCCAGATGCGGGTAGCTTGACGACCACCTCTCCTGTGGTAACCGGAGGAAACGCCTCAAGACCAGCAACTCGTACTAAAAAGCCGCCCTCCTCAAGACTCTTTATAAATAAATCTACAGCTTTTTTTACATACTCGATCTCGTCAATTACAATGGCGGAGTTCCCCACCCTATACCTACCTCCAAGCCAGCTGTGAGACACAACCTCGGCGACGATTAAAGTGTCTACATTATATGTCCCAGCATCGGTCACAACACCAGCAAGGCGTTCTGATCCTTTAAGTTCTCTAACCACTACGCGATTTTTACACCATGGGGAAGGACCAAAAACCTCTGTCTCAACCCCCACATCTGCCAACTTTTTTGCCAGCCCTTGTGCCCATCTATTACAGCCATATATTGCCACTTTCCTTCCAGGTCTCCAACCGAATTCTAAAATTCTCACTGCGGCCCATAGTGGAAACACTCCCGAGGGGCGGCTACCGAAAATTCCAAGTTCTGCCAGCGTTTTCTCCCTAAAACCTGTAGCCTCTACCACATAATCTCCGCAAAACCTCCCTACATCGGTATAGACGCAGTTATCCTGTATTGCCAAAGCCGTAACCCCCAGCCTAACCCAGGGGTATTCTTTTATCTCAAACTCGTCGTGTAGAATCCAAACGCCCCCCGGCCTCTCCAATCGCTCTAAAACAACGACTTCGTGTCCTCGGTTATGCAGTTTTTCGGCTAGGTATAGACCGGCGAGGCCGGCCCCCACTATGATAAAACGAGCCATGACCCACCTCCGAATTTTGTCACCTTCCCCGGCTCTACGCCGAGTTCCTCGCTTATTATTTTCAAAATCTCTGCTAGGCACCGGCTCCCCTGGCAAGGACCCATTCCGATGCCAAATCTATACATGACCCCATCAAGTGTTCTAGACCCCCGCCTGACGGCCTCTCTGATTTCACACTCTGTAACCCCCCTACACGGGCACACAACCCTACCACACCTCTTGATAGGCTCTGGAGGCGGCAACTCCGTCGGCTCCCTCTTCTCCATACCCATTTCTTCCAAAATTTTCACAACGTCTTGCGCCAGAGCAGGCGCGCCTGTGAAAATAGGCGACTCAGTGCCAATAATATGCACTGATCTGCGACCTGTTTTTATCATAACATCTCCAGTAGGCGAAAGTGGCCTATTCCCAGCAAAGATTTTTACAGGAGTTAGTTTATCAAAGTCCTTTACATACCTACTAAACTTCTCCACTAACAAATTAAAGTTCTCAGGATCAGTCTCAAAATCGCCCTTACTTCTGGCATCTACAAGATTAGGCCCAAAAAGCACAGTGCCATATACGGTGGGGATTACCGCCCCACCTTTAGTTCTGGGATGGGGGCGTAGAGTTAGCGGCGCAATAATTGCCCCAATCTCGCGGCCGTGGAAAATAGCCATAACCCCCTTTCCAGGTTTTATCTCCACATCAATGCCTGCCTTCTTTGCCAATTCATCGGCGTAGAGACCCGCCGCATTTACCAAATACCTCCCCCTCAAGGCGCCGCAACTAGTTTCAACCACAACTCCGTCGCCATCTTCCGCAAAACTCCTCACTTCGCACCCAAGGTAAAAATGGACGCCGGCAACTCGCAACACATCGTAAAGGCGGTAAATCAGGCCAAAGGAATCGACAATCTTATACCCCTTTACGACCACTGCCGCTGCGAAATTAAAGTCGCGCCTATACTCGGCGCATCTCAGACAGACAGAGCAGTCCACTCCGTTAAGTCTCAAGTACAGACATGCGACAAAAACCAAGGGAATTTTCCACCACTTGTCAACTACTAGAAGTGCTGGCACCTCTCTACACTCAACCCCAAGCCACTTACAAATCGCTGGGTACATCCTATTTCCTCGCCTCATTAAGCGGCTTTTGTACGCACTAAAAGGAAGCTGAATTACGTGAATAACCCCTGCGTGGCGCCTCGACACCCCCCAGCCGGGCTCTAGATATCTATCCACTACAGCCACAGAAAACCCACGTCTCACAAGCTCGTGAGCTACAAAAAGCCCAACCACGCCGCTACCAACAACTACGACGTCAAAATCCATAACTTTAAAAAATTACATTTTTTATTAATTTATGCCAAAATTCCCAACTCGTGAGTGGGCAGAGGCATTTTGCCAAGCGCTGAACGAGTCTCCCGAATATAGAAGCGCCGCGGCGAAGTGGGAGGGGGACATAATCTTCCTCGCCACAAATCTGCCACAGGAGATAGGCCTGGGGGAGAGGTCTGCCATGAAGCTACTTCTAAAACACGGCCACTGCCACGGCGTGGAGTTCTACCAAGGAGCAGATGTCGATAAGGCAGACGCGCCGTATATACTGGAGGCGGATTACAAAACCTGGCTAGATGTGATAAGCGGCAAGCAACAGCCAATCCCAGCCATGGTTCTTGGGAAGATCAAAATAAAGAAGGGTAGCTTTTCTGTACTTGCCCAATACGTCACAGCCGCATTAGCCATGATCAAAGCCGCGCAGAAAGTAGGGACGTGAAGATTCCCGTCAAAATAAAAGCGGCGGTATACAAATCACCCGGCCAGCTGCTTGAGCTCTCCGAGATACCGACCCCAACTCCGGGTGAAGGCGAGGTTTTGATAAAAGTCGCAGCAACAGGGGTATGCCACTCTGACCTACATGTACTAGACGGCGAGATGATCCCCCCGCCAGAGGGCTTCATACTAGGACACGAGGTATCGGGGTGGGTAGTTGAATTTGGGCCGAGGTGCGAAAACCCCCACGGCCTCTCCCCAGGCGACCCCGTTGTTGTCTCTTGGATCATACCATGCGGCAAGTGCTACTGGTGCGTCAGAGGACAGGAAAACTACTGCCCATACGCCGCCGCGAGGATGCCAGGCCTTGTTGGGATCAACGGAGGACACGCGGAGTACATGACAGTGCCTGAGACGGCGATATACCCAATACCAAAAGGACTCGACGTACACAACGCCGCGGTCATCTCGTGCGCCTACGGCACTGCATACAGAGCCTTGAAAGAAGCCGGCGTCGGCCCCGGCACTTCGCTTGTGGTTGTAGGCGCCGGAGGCGTGGGGTTGGCGGCGGTTGAGCTTGCGGTTGCACTCGGAGCCTACCCCATTGTAGCTGTAGACGTGAGAGAAGCTGCGCTGAAAAAAGCCCAGGAGGTCGGCGCCAGCCATGTGATAAACGCCGCCGAGAGAGACGCAATTGGGGCCATAAGAGAAATACTGCCCCAAGGCGCTGACGTGGTTTACGAGACGAAGCCAAACCCAGATCTCAAAATTGCCCTAGAAGTTGTGAGAAGAGGGGGGACAATAGTAGTCACGGGCCTCGGCGCGTCAACAATTGAGATACCGGCAATGCACCTCGTAATGAATGGAATAAGAATTGTGGGGGGCCTAGGCTACAAGCCACGCACTGACATACCAGAACTCCTAGCCCTAGCCGCCACAGGGAAGATAAAGCCTGAAAAAATAATCTCACACAGGTATAAGCCGGAAAACATCAACGAGGCCTACAACAACCTACGACAAGGAAAACACCACCGCGCATTAATCATCTGGAATCCTTAATATCGAAATAACTCAGTTTTTAAAAAACCTATAAAATAGTATTAAAAATATTGAAAAATTTGATGTTATAGCTGGAAAGACTTGCCAAGTTTTGCAAAAATTTAGGCTGATATAGTCGGGTTTAGGATTTGTAATCAAGGTCAAATCTGTTGTAATGATACGCACATCACGTTTTTCACAACGTGAGGGAGTTTGTTTTTTGTACCACTTCTGTAGGGTTGATATTTGTGTAAATATAACTATTACCATATTAGATAATTAATTATAACTAGCTAAAGTTATCATTATAATATATATTAAAATCAGTAGTGTTTATAAAGATTTATAATACTCTATGCGATATAAGACTCTCCAAGTAATATTTATATCTCCATGTTGGGTTAGGCTCAATGCTTATCCAAGTCAGTACTACAGATCCGTGGTGGTACATAATATCGATGCTGGTGTGGTTTGCGCTGATCTTCATGTTGCAAGACTTGCAGATGATGAGGTATTTGAACCAGGTCAGCGGGTTCCTCACATACCTCGGCCAGTTGCTGAGCGGAGCCTCGGCCAATGTTCTAGGCGCTTTGGAGAAGGTCAAGAGGCGCGAGGTGCAAAGAGCGGAGCTCGAGTCGACGCTGAAAAAGATGGTTGACTTCGCCGTAATTGAGCCTACGGCGCTTGATCCCGGCGGCATTGTGCCGAAGTATAAACACATTCTAAACACCTACGTGGATACCTACGAGAGAGAAATAGGGAGGCTTGTGGAGGATGGGGTTCTTGTAAAGAACTTGGCCACCGCAGTGGAGGCTCTGCGCTACATGAATTATATCTACAAGGTGGTGGACCACTACTACCGTACAGCTAGGAAGTACAAGGCCTTCTACCTAGTGATTCAGCTCACTATGTTGTTGCCGTTGTTGAAGGAGATGACTGACACAGTGAACGAGGCGGTAAACTCGTTCATTAAAGGGGTTCCCATAGGCGACAGCGCCGGCCCCCTGGTGGCGTACAATATTCTCAGCCAGTGCGGGACTGTGGTCTACCACTACGAGGTTAGGGACACTGCCATCGCTGAGTGCGACTACGAGGGTAGGAAGATGTACGTGATCAAGGCTATGGGGCCTGGGAGCACGGTGGGGAGGCTTGACGAGGCTGTGGAATATGTATTCGGCAAGCTCGGCGTAAGGCCTAAGTATATAGTGACTATAGACGCCGCGCTGAGGTTAGAGGGAGAGAAAACCGGGGAGGTGGCCGAGGGGATTGGCGTGGCCATGGGCGGGGTCGGCGTGGAGAAGTTCAACATCGAGTCGTACGCCACGAAGTACGGCGTCCCTCTGTACGCGTACTTGATAAAGATGAGGCAGTCCGAGGCCTTGACCACCATGACCAGCGAAATATACAACGCGGTGAGGCACACTACAGGGAGAGTCTTAGACTTTATCAGAAACAACGTGGCCCCCGGTGAGTCCGTCCTCGTAATAGGCGTTGGCAACACAGTCGGCGTTGGGCAACCCTACGCGGCTTAGAAGATAGATTTTTAAAAAGCAGACTATACCGAGCTGTGAGGCTGAGAGCTCCCTTTATCCGCATGGTGCTACGCAACAGGTACATGGAGCTAGAACTTGGCGACGTTGTCATATTCGCAGAGGCGAGGGGGAGGGGCCTCTACGCAGAGGTTTATATAGGAGACGTGGGGTATATATACGAGAAGGGGAGGTGGTACTCCTACGACAGCGAGGGCAACCCCAAGACAATAGCCAAACACGAGGCAGAGGCCCTTAGGAAACTCGGCAAGAGGCTATCCACACTGCCGAGGTACCACGTCTTGGAGCAACTCACCAAGGCGCTTAAATCGGTAGAAACTACGACGTAGTATCTGCATAATACCTGGAGATGACCTTTATTAATTTGGGGGATAGTCATTTCTATGCCGAGGAGCAAAAACCAAGACAAGATGTCGCTCATATCGGTTCACGTGCCTAAAAAAATGCTGGAGGAGCTTGACGAGCTGGTGAGGAGGGGCATATTCCCAAACCGTAGCGAGGCCATAAGGGCGGCGCTGCGGGACTTGTTGTACAAGGAGGTTTTTAAGACCAAGCCGCCTAAGGAGGAGGAGAAGGAGGAGGATTTGCCCATCTCCCTGCTTAAGGGCAGGTAGTATTCTTAAACCACCTGGTTTTTAGACCACATGCTGGTTTTGCACCCTGCTCTTTACGAAATTATTGTAAGGGCTAGGGATTGGCGCTTATTGGACGAGGTGGCAAAGGAGCTTGGGATGCAGGCTGAGAGCTTGATGCGGTACGTAGAGGAGGGGAGGGCTAAGGGGGTGTTGCAGGTGGAGAAAAAGGTGGTGGAGGTATACGAACTCACCGAGGAGGGGCGCCGCCGCGCCGCCGAGGGGCTTCCCGAGTACAACTTTCTCAAATCGGCTACCTGCGACGGCGGGAGGTGCGTCGTCAGTTTGTCCCACCCAGAGGCGGGGGTGGCTCTTGCCAACTTGGCCAAGTTCGGTGTGAGGCCTAGGGGCGGGGTAGTTGAGCTAGATGAGGAAACGTATAGAAAGATCTTGTCTGCTGTGGAGGAGAAGCAGCGTTACTTATCGGCTCTGGAGGGCGCCCCTAGGGATGTGTTGCAGGAATTCGCCAGGAGGAGGATTGTGAGGAGGGTGGAGAGGACGCTTATATATGTCAAAGCCGCAGTTCCGCCGGAGTCTGTCCGCCCGGCTGAGGTGAAGACGGCGATAACAAGCGCGGACATAGCTACGGGCAGGTGGAGGACCTATTTGCTGAAGCCATTTGACCTCGGCGTAGAGCCTCCGGAGTACCCCGCCCCGGTTCCACACTTCTTCAACGAGTTCCTCGACTACGTCAGGGAGGTGATGATCGGCCTCGGCTTCGAGGAGGTGAGGGGGCCCGTGCTGGAGGTTGAGTTTTGGAACTTCGACGCCCTATTCCAGGCACAAGACCACCCGGCGAGGGAGGTCCACGACACCTTCTACGTCCGCTGGGAAGGGCCTGTTGAGGCCCCACCGGAGCACCTCCTAGAGGCCGTGGGGAGGGTGCACGAGGAGAAGTGGAGGTATAAGTGGAGCCGGGAGAAGGCCCTAAACCCCGTGCTGAGGACGCAGACCACCGCCGTGACTATAAGAGCACTCGCGGAGAGGGGGGATGGGGAGTACAAGGTTTTTACCATCGGCCGGGTGTTCCGCCCCGAGAAGCTAGACCCGAAGCACAGCATGGAGTTCCACCAGCTAGACGGCATCGTGGTGGGCCCCGGCCTCACCTTCAAGCACCTCCTTGGCCAGCTGGAGCAGATAGCCAAGGCGCTGGGCATGACTAGGGTTAGGTTCCGCCCCGCCTACTTCCCCTTCACCTCGCCGTCGGTTGAGGTCTACGCCGAGCACCCCAAGCTGGGCTGGGTGGAGTTCGGCGGCGCCGGGATATTTAGGCCGGAGGTCACGGAGCCCCTCGGCGTGAGGAAGAGCAGAGTCTTGGCGTGGGGCTGGGGCCTAGACCGCATTGCCATGATCCTCCTAGGCATAGACGACATTAGAGAGCTCTTTACAAAAGACCCCGAAAAGCTGAGAGAGTACTACGCCAGGTGGGTGAAATATAGGTCTGCAACTGGATCAACAGGGAAATCCTATACACTCTAGGCGTGTGTAAACGACGTCAGCGTTCAAATAGCTACCACGAACTTTAAGCTGTTGCTTGGAATTCCGCTTACTGCAATTCCGGATCGGTGGATCCTCCGTCAGCATACTCAGGAGTAGCCGGTTAGGCCAAGCCGCTCGTCAATTAAGTTGGCCCACAGCGCGGCGTTACAACAAGGGGCTTGCCCCTGAGGGCTC
>FPIC01038384.1_pt1 | contig 11448 bp, 10 predicted proteins | sample 1504481 | NCBI WGS metagenome assembly FPIC01 (sample SAMEA4475357, study PRJEB15587) | soil metagenome | biome: Soil; feature: Field | place: India | collected 2015-03-11 | depth 0 m
CGACCTGCTAACGGTGCTGTTCGCCTTTGGACAGAATGGCACGGCACTCGGGCGCGTGGATGTCAACTGCGATGGGGTTGTGGACGACGCCGACCTGTTGACCGTGCTGTTCAACTTTGGCTCTGGCTGCTAACACTTGCGCTCCGCTCCCCTGACACCAGGCAGGGAGGCATGCCTCCCTGCTTTCTTTTCTGCTTGCGCTCCCTTGCTTTTACCAGCCGTTTACGCTGTGTTAAGGCTCCGTTTATGTCGCAGGCGTTTCATGAAGTGGTGAGAGCCATGAAACAGCGATGGACGACGACGGAGATCGTTTCAGGCAAGTCTGACCTGAGCACACTGAACCGTATGGTGCGCACGATTGCTGCTTCGAACCTGAGCAGCAACGACCAGCAGATTCTGGAAGCCGCGAAGATTGCGGAGGCGCTGGCAACTACGATGTACACGAATATCGTCAAGGGCGCCCCGTTCTTTCGGCGACTCAGCCGATTCGACCAGAGTTATTTTCGTGCCGCGCGCGAGGTGGAGATGGAACATTATCGGCTCCTCAAGAGCGCGACGGGCACAGGCACGCCGATTGCGCGATTCTATTTCCCCCAGCGCATGTTCGTCGATGCGAAGGTTACGCTGGACACGCTCGTGACGCTGGAGGAGGCGTTTGTGGCAGCCTACATCGTGGGCGTGCGCGACCTCTCCAACGACACCCTCAAAGTGATTGCCGCGCGCATTATGGGGGTAGAAAGCGATCATCGCACGGTAGGGCGTGTGGTAGCGCAGGAGATAGACCCGCGCGACGCAGGACTGTGCTGGTCGCGCCATCGAAGTTGTTGGTGTAGGCGGACGCGACAATATGGGGCGTTCGCCCGTGCGCGGACGAAAGTCAATTCCCAGAATCAGCTCGTTTTGCTGAAGGAGCCCGCTGATGGGCACATTCTGGGTCAGCGCCGTCGGGTTCATCGCGTCGAAGGCAATCGGGCGGTTATCCACCGTGACGCCGTAGGTCAGCTGAGCTTCAACACGAGCCACGCTGGTTAGACTAAGCGCGCATACACATCCTGTAAGCCAGGTCATCCATCGGTTCTTCATGATGTGGTTCCTCCTCTCTATGAGAGTATGCAGTTCCTCTAACGCGCAGGAGATAAACAGGGGCTTAACGAGACCTGACAGCTCCATAAACTCTGGGGACGAAAAAAAAGCGAGAGCCTCGTTGCTCTCGCAGGAATGCAGGGAACCTGTGGTACAAGCCGTCAGCTCAAGATGCCCATCTCCGCCAGAATCTGGCGCAGGCGTTCGCGCGTGCGCTCCGAAACGGGCACCAGCGGCAGGCGCAACGATTCCTCAATCAGCCCCATCATCGCCAGTGTGCATTTGACAGGGGCGGGGTTGGTCTCCAGGAAGTTCGCCTGCATCAGCGTCTGCAGTCGGAAATGCCATGTGCGAGCGGTGGGGATGTCGCCCTCCAGCGCGGCGCGCACCATTTTCGCTGTCCATTCGGGCAGCTGGTTGCCAATCACCGAAATCACGCCGTCGCCGCCCATCAGAATTGTGGGCACAGCGAAAATGTCGTCGCCAGCGTAGACGGCGAATCCTGCGGGGCGGCTCGCCAGAATCTCCAGCGCCTGCGTGATGTTGCCGCTGGACTCTTTGACCCCCACCAGCAGGGGTACCTGCTCGGCAATCCTGAGAATCGTCTCTGCAGAGTAGTTGCGCCCCGTTCGGGAAGGCACATTATACAGAATGATGGGGATGTCCGCCTTCTCGGCAATTGTGGCATAGTGGCGCAGCAGCCCTTCAGGTTCAGGCTTGTTGTAATAAGGGGTTACGGAAAGCACGGCGGTCGCGCCCGCGCGTCTGGCGTGTTGTGCCAGGTCCACCGCCTCGTGGGTCGCGTTGCTCCCTGCACCGGGGATGACAGGCACGCGCCCGTTGGCTTGCTCCAGCACAATATCCATCACGCGACGGTGTTCTTCGTGAGTGAGCGTTGCGCCCTCGCCTGTGGAACCGGCAGGTAGCAGGGCGTCCACGCCTGCCTCAATCAGGCGATCTACCAGCGCGCGCAGCCGCGGCTCGTCCAGTGAGCCATCGGCACGGAACGGCGTGACCATCGCCACGCCCAGCCCTCGAAACGGCATCGTTCGTGTCATCTCAGTCTATCCTCCCTGTGCTTAGAATTTCGTTCAGAACCTCGTTGAAGGCGAAGAAGCCCTTGCGCCCGCGCAGCCACTCGCTGGCACGCACGGCGCCATAAGCGAACCCCTCACGGCTCTTGGCACGGTGGGTCAGCTCGATGAAGTCATAGGGACCATCCAGCAGCAAGCGGTGGGTGCCGAACTCGTGCCCCACGCGCACCGCGCTCACATGGAACTGGTCTTCGGGCAGGCGTCCCTGTTCGGGCAGGTGGGCGCTCCATGCTTTGCCGAGCGTTTGCTGGAGCCGTTGTGCCAGCGCGCGGGCGGTGCCGCTGGGCGCGTCGGCTTTAGCGCGGTGGTGAATCTCCTCTATCGCCAGATCCCAGCCTTCCAGTTGCAGGAGCCGCGCCGCGAGCGCCACCGCCTGCTCCAGAAACACCTGGACAGCGATGGAGAAATTGGGGGCATACAACACGGCGCCTCCTGCCTCGCGAACGCGCTGGGCATATTGCTCGCGCTGGGAATCCCAGCCGGTGGTGCCAATCACCAGCGGGCGCTGGGTGGTGAGCGCCAGCTCAATATGGTGGGGCACTGCGGTGGCGTGGGAGAAGTCTATCAGCACTTCCGCTTGCTGGGCGAGGGTGAGGCGCTCTTCGGGTGGGGTCTCACGGCGGATGACTCCCACAACGGTATGCCCGCGTGCCTGAGCCACCCGCTCTACCGCCTGACCCATCCTGCCATAACCGATGAGTGTGATCCGCATGGGTTCCTCCAAAGGGGGACGGCGAGCGAGGCGATGTGCAGTAAAACCACTGCCGAGTAGCGCTCCATCTCCACAACGGAGATGACAGTCTGAATGGTGTTCCCATTCAGCCCAACCGCAAGGAAGGCTGGCTTCCTGCGATTTCGGCGGGGAACCCTTTCGCCAGCGATCCTCGGCGCCAGTCCGCCTCCCGCTGGGTACTCTTGTTCACCCGCGCCTCTACTCGTCCAATCCCAACGCCCGTAGTGTACCCCATAAAGCCTCCGAATTGCAAGTCGGGTACAATCTCCGCGATGCTCACGATTGATGTCATCACCCTGTTCCCCGAAGTGATTGAGGCGGGCACGCGCTATAGCATCGTGGGGCGTGCGCAGGAGTGGGGACTGGTGCAGATTCGCGCCATCCAGCTCCGCGACTTCGCGGAAGGCAAACATCGGAAAACCGACGATGAACCCTACGGGGGCGGCGCAGGGCTGGTGATGAAGCCAGAGCCGTTTTTCCGCGCGGTGGAGTTCTGTCGGCGTCCCGATGTGCCCGCACGCATCATCCTGTTTGAACCGCAGGGCGTTCTCTACACGCAGGCAGTCGCGCAGGCGCTGGCAGAAGAACAGCACCTGATCCTGCTCTGCGGACATTATGAAGGGGTGGACGCCCGCGTGCGCGACTATCTGGCGACCGATGTGATCAGTATCGGCGACTATGTGTTGACAGGGGGCGAACTGCCTGCGCTGATTCTGATTGACTCCGTGGTGCGCCTGTTGCCCGGAGCCATTCACTCTCCTGAATCGCTGGTGCAGGACTCCTATGCCGACGGTCTGCTGGGCTATCCGCAATATACGCGCCCGGAGGAGTTTCGGGGCATGCGGGTGCCCCCGGTGTTGCTCTCGGGCAATCATCAGGCGATTGCCCGCTGGCGTCGCAAGGAACAGCTGCGCCTTACCCGTACCCTGCGCCCCGACCTGTTTGCTAAAGCGTGCCTTACGAAAGAAGACCTCAAGCTCCTTCAGGAGCTGGCGGAGTCGGAGTCGCGCTGAATAGCGTCTGTGGCTTCAACTCAAGCCCCGACAGTACCTGTGAGGTGATGGGGTTTTCGCCTTTGAACCAGCCGATGGTGCGATAGCCCCACGCTTCCCACACCAGCACTTCAATCTCTTCGTTCTGCAGGTCTACCGCCCACACCTCGCGCACGCCAATCTGATGATAGTCGTGCAGTTTATCGCGCCACACGCTCACGCTATCGGAAGGCGACAGCACTTCAATCACGAGTTCGGGGGCGATTTCGGTGCGGGGTTCGTCCAGCAGGTGGGGGTTCTGGGCGAGTTGCTGGGCGGAGAAGAAAAACAGATCGGGCTGGCGCGTGCGCAACGGCGAACGCCGAATCACGATATCATAGGGCGCGGGGCAGACAATCCCTGACCGATTCTGTTTCACAAAGCTGCGAAGCGCCATCAGCAACTCGCTCAGCACATTCTGATGCTTGAGGGTGGGGGTTGCCATTTCGTAGACCTCGCCGTCGATGATTTCGTAGCGCTCCTTATCGAGCTGGAGGTACTCTTCCCACGAGAGGCGTTGTTGCGCCTGCAAAGCCTGCGTGGCTGCCATCCGCGTTCACCGTGCGGATTATACCTCAGTCGGTATAATTCGGTTATGCGATGTGTTGGCGTGTTGCTTGCGGTTCTGGTTCTGCTCGCAGGGTGTGGGCGTAAGGAGACGACCTCACCCGCCGAGGTGAGCTTTCAGCAGGGCGTCGAAAAGCTTCAGGCGAAAGACTACACGGGTGCAGAACAGGCGTTTCATGCGTTTGTCAAACAAAGCCCTGCGCTCAACGCCGCCCTTCAGAGGGTTTTTCTGGCTTATGTGCAGGCAAGGGCATGGGAGCCAGCCTACCAGTTTTTTGTGCAGTACGAACCTCGCGCGAACGAGATACCTGTCAAAGTAGATCGCGCTGACTTTTATCGCGTGCTGGGCGACCTTGCCTATCGCGTGGATCGCAAAGAAGAGGCAACACGCTGGTACGAAATCGCGGTGAACATGGACAAACAGAACCACCTCGCGCTCAACAACTATGCCTACACGCTTGCTGAGCTGGGCAAAGACCTCGAGAAGGCGCTGGAGCTGGTCAATCGTGCCATTGCTATCAAGTCGACTCAAGGTTCGTACTACGATACCCGGGCGTGGGTCTATTATCAGATGGGACGCTATGAGGACGCGCTTAAGGAGATTCGCTACGCGATTCAGATTGCTCCGGACACAGCGGAGCTGCGCTATCACGCGGCGGCGATTTATGCAAAGGCTGGGCTGATTGACGACGCGCTGGTGGAACTGGAAAAAGCGCTGGCATTACAGCCAGGGCACGAACCTTCCCGCAAGCTGCGGCAGGAACTTTTGAAGCAACGCCAAAAGAGCCAGCGGTGAGCCAGAGTCGGGAGGTTTGGGGTCTTTGCCGTGGGGCGCTCGTGGGAGTGCTTGCCCTGCTGTTTGTGGCGGGGTGGAGCGTACAGGTCTCCCTGCCCGGTGTGGCGCTCCAGAATGTGCCCGTGTCTTTCAAAGTGGAGTCTGCGCCTGCAAACAGCCGTGTGAGCCTGCAGGTGTTCACGGAAACAGGTGAACAAGTATGGCAGGGCGCGTTCACGGTTCCCGATTCGGGCATGCTGGAAACCGAAATCCGCCTGCCACAAACGGGCAGGCTGAGTTATCGCTGGGAGGTAGCAGGTGAAACGGGGGCAGGGCAGGTGCGCGTGTTGCCCGCATGGTGGAGCCTGCTGCCTGCGCTGGTGGCGATTGCGCTGGCGCTTGCCCTGCGTGAGGTGGTGCTGGCGCTGTTTGGCGGTATCTGGCTGGGCGCATGGATGGTGTATGGGGGCAACCCGTTCGCGGCGTTCCTGCGCGTGGTGGACACCTACCTGCTGAACGCCTACGCGGACCGCGACCACCTGCATATTGTGTTGTTCAGCCTGCTGCTGGGGGGCATGATCGGGCTGATCACCCGCGCTGGGGGGCTGAAGGCGATTGTGCGCACCGCCAGCCGCTGGGTGCGCTCGGCAACCCGCGCCCAGTGGATGACCTTCCTGCTGGGGCTTGCCATCTTCTTTGACGATTACGCCAACACGCTCTTCGTCGGCTCCACCATGCGCCCGCTGACCGACCGGTTCCGCATTTCGCGCGAGAAGCTGGCGTACCTGATTGACTCCACTTCCGCGCCAGTGGCGAATCTGGCGCTCATCAGCACATGGATTGGGTTTGAGGTCTCGGTGATTGCCGAGAGTTTTCAGGCGAGTGGCGTGCGGCTGGAGCCGTACTGGGCGTTTCTGGTGAGCCTGCCGTATCGGTTCTACCCGATTTTCGCGCTGGTGCTGATTGTGTGGTTAATTCTGCTTCGGCGCGACTTTGGGGCGATGCATCGGGCGGAGATGCGGGCACGCACGACGGGCAAGGTGCTTGCCGACACCGCCTCGCCTCTGGCAGATTACGAGAGCCGCGACCTGTTGCCCGATGCCCATCAGCATGGCAACCTGTGGGTGGCGCTGGTGCCGCTGCTGACCGCGATTGGAGGCACATTATGGGGGCTGATTAGCACGGGGGTTTCAGGCTTGGGCGAGGGGGAGCCGCTCACCCTGCGAGGGATTCTGGCGAACGCGAACTCGTATCAGAGTCTGTTGTGGGGTTCCGCGCTGGGGTGCGCCGTGGCGTTTGTGCTGGCGGTTGCAAACCGTGCGCTCACGATGCGCACGGCGTTCCATGCGTGGCTGGGAGGTATGCGCACGATGTTTCTGGCGGTGGTGATACTGGGGCTGGCGTGGGGCATCGGCGCGGTCTGTTCCGACCTGCACACGGCGCGCTATCTGGTGCAGACGCTGGAGGGGAGCCTCTCGCCGATGTGGCTGCCCGCGCTCACCACGCTCGTGGCGGCGGGGATCAGCTTCGCCACAGGCAGCTCCTGGGCAACGATGAGCATCCTGATGCCCCTTGTGATCCCGCTCTCGGCGGGGCTAACGCGCTCGCTGGGGGCAGAGGAGCAGACCTTCTACCTGATCGCGTCGCTCTCGTCGGTGATGGCAGGGGCGATTTTCGGCGACCACTGCTCTCCCATCTCCGATACCACCGTGTTATCCTCTATCTTTTCGGGTTCAGACCACATAGACCATGTGCGCACGCAAATTCCCTATGCACTGGTAACGATGGGGGTTGCGTGGCTGCTGGGGGATGTCGCCACGGGGTTCGGTTTCCCGGTGTGGCTGGCGCTTGGGCTGGGGACAATTGTATTGGGGCTAATTGTGCGTTTTGTGGGCAAGCCTGTGCCAGAGGCAGCAGATGCGTCCCTGGGAGAATCCCCTCAACACGCCGCTTCAGAGCGTGCATAGGGATTCTCCCGGTCGCACCTTGCCCTTACTTGCCGCCGAACTTCTTGTAGGTCGCCTCGTCGACGAACTTGGTCAGCTTCTGACCGTTGTATTCGGCTTTGAGGGCGTAGCGCACCTGCTTCTTGCCCGACTTGGTGGTGCGCTCATACTTCACAGGCTTCACCTGATTGTCGGGCACCTCCACCATCTTGCGCTCTTTGACGCTGAAGAATTGCATGGTCCTCCCTCCTTGTCAGTTTTGTTTGCAGGGTACACCCTGCGGTATAGAGGTTTGAGGCACTCCTGCTGGATTCCTGCTATTTTTGCGGGAAAATTGGGGCAAATTCGGGGGGAAATTGAGGCAAAAAGTGGGTACTTTCCCTTCATGATGCCCCTTATGACGCCGATTCCGCCTGTGCCCGGCGCACCATCTCCAGAAACTGTTCCTCGTTAAGCACGGGGATGCCCAGTTCGATGGCTCTCTGCAGTTTGCTGCCTGCGCCGGGACCCGCCACGACATAGGTGGTGGCGCGGCTGACGCTGGAGGTAGCGCGCCCGCCCAGCGAACGCACCAGCGCCTCCGCCTCCTCGCGCGTGTAGGACTGCAGCTCCCCCGTGAACACGAAGGTCATGCCTGCGAAGGGGGTGGCTTTCGGCTGGGCGCGTTCCATGGTCATCTTGACCCCTGCGCGGCGCAGTTTTTCGATCACCTCGCGGTTTTCGGGGCGCGCGAAAAATTCCACCACCTCGTGGGCGGTTTCTGGACCGATGCCCGGAATGGCGGTGAGCTGCTCTTCGGTGGCTTGCATGAGCGCGTCGAGGCTGCCAAAGTGTTCCGCCAGCAGGCGCGCGGCGTGTTCGCCCACATGCCGGATGCCCAGCGCGAAAATCAACCGATCCAACCCCGCCTGCTTGCTCTTCTCTATCGCGTTCAGAATGTTGCTGACCAGTTTCTCGCCACTGCGCTCCAGATTAACCAGCGCCTCGCGGTGCTGGTGCAGATAGTAAAGGTCGGCGGGGTCGCGGATGTAGCCCAGCTCAAACAGGCGTTGCACCCACTTTTCGCCGACGCCCTCGATGTTCATCGCGTGCCGGCTGGTGAAGTGGCGAATGCGCTCCACAATCTGGGCGGGGCACGCCAGATTGATACACCGCAACGCCGCCTCGTCTTCCACGCGCTCCACGCGCGCACCACACACGGGGCAGGTGGTGGGCGGTTCAATCTCAATTTCCTGTCCTGTTCGCGCCTCCGTCACTACCGCCACCACTTCGGGGATCACCTCGCCTGCACGCTGGATAATCACCGTGTCGCCGATGCGCACATCCTTGCGCCGAATCTCGTCCAGATTATGCAGGGTCGCCCGTGAGACGGTAACGCCGCCCACCTGCACGGGTTCCATGATGGCGACGGGGGTCAGCACGCCCGTGCGCCCAACCTGCCAGCGCACCTCGCGCAGAACCGTGCGCGCCTGTTCAGCGGGATACTTGTAGGCGATTGCCCAGCGCGGCGCGCGCTGGGTGGCGCCCAGCTGCCGCTGGAGCGCAAGGTCGTTGACTTTAATCACCACGCCATCGGTGGCATAGTCCAGTTCGGCACGGCGGGCGCGCCATTCGTGGCAATATGCGAGCGCCTGGTCCACGCCCTTGACCAGCCGGGTGTGCGGATTTACAGGGAAGCCCCACGCCTTGAGTTGCTGCAAGACTTCCCACTGGCTCTGGAACTCGACGCCCTCGGCGTAGCCGATGCCATACGCCCAGAATCGGAGGTGGCGTCGGGCAGTGATGCGCGAATCGAGCTGGCGGAGTGAGCCTGCCGCCGCATTGCGCGGGTTCGCAAACAACGGCTCGCCTGCCTCCTCCCGTTCACGGTTGATGCGTTCAAACTCGCGATAGCTCAGATACACCTCGCCGCGCACCTCGATTATCGGCGGGGGCGCATCAAAGAGATTCTCCATGCGCAGGCGCAGGGGAATCTGGCGTACCGTGCGGATGTTCGGGGTCACATTCTCGCCGCGCACGCCATCCCCGCGCGTCGCGCCGACGGTCAGCACGCCGTCTTCGTAAGTCAACGAGACCGCCAACCCGTCAATCTTCAGCTCGCAGGTGTATTCTATGGCGGTGTCAGGAGGCAAGTCCAGAAACCGCTTAACGCGCTGGTCGAACGCCATCAGCTCTTCATCCGAGAAGGCGTTATCGAGGCTCAGCATCACCTCGCGATGCGTGTGTTCGGGGAACGCTTCCAGCGGCGGCGCGCCCACGCGCTGGGTCGGCGAGTCGGGCGTGATGAGGTCGGGAAACTGCGCCTCCAGCTCCACCAGCTCCCGAAACAGGCGGTCGTACTCCTCGTCGGAGATTTCGGGCTGGTCTAACACATAGTAGCGATAGTTGTGATACTCTATCAGCCGCCGCAGTTCCTCGATGCGTGCCTGAGCCTGTTCGCGCGTCATCAAGAGGTCTCTTCTGCACAAGATTCGGATTTCCTGCTATGCATCGTCCCAGAGAAGGATTGTATGGCTCAGTCTCTGCAAAGGATGCTGAGGTATACTGTTGCCCGTGATGAACCTGCAGGAAGCACGGCTCTCTAACGGGCTACGCATCGTTGGCGAGGTTCTCCCGACGGTGCAGTCGGTGACTTTCAGCATCTGGAGCGCGGTCGGCTCGCGTCAGGAAGCCCCTCACCAGCACGGGATGGCGCACTTTCTGGAGCATATGCTGTTTAAAGGCACGCCGACGCGCGACGCCACCGAAATCGCCCGCGCGATTGAAGGACGCGGCGGCGTGCTGAACGCCTCCACAGGCAAGGAACTCACCTTCTACTACGCCCGCATGCTCAGCGAACACCTGCCAATCGCTGTAGAAGTGCTGAGCGACATGTTCCTCAACGCCCGCTTAGACCCCGAAGATATCGAGCGCGAGAAGGGTGTGATTCTGGAAGAGATGAAGATGATTGAGGACGACCCCGCCGAGTACCTGCACGACCTGCTGCAGGAGACGCACTGGCAGGGGCATCCGCTGGGGCGACGCATCATTGGCACGCCCGAAACGGTGAGCGCCTTCACGCGCGAGATGCTACGGGAGTTCATCCAGACCCACTATCATCCGCAGAACACCGTGATTGCGTGCGTGGGCAACTTTGAGTTTGACGCGCTGGTATCGGAGGTGGAGCGATGGCTGGGCACATGGCATCCGAACTCGGAGCCGCCATGCCAGCAAGCCACGCCCCCCATGCATCCAAACGGCAATATGGAGCCGATTCTGGTGCCCCGCGAGGTGGAGCAGGTTCACTTCGCGATTGGCGTGGACGGCGTCTCGTTTCGGGATGAGCGCCGCTACGCGCTGGCAGTGTTGAACACCCTGCTGGGCGGCAGTATGTTCAGCCGCCTGTGGCAGGAGGTGCGCGAGAAGCGTGGGCTGGCATATGAAATCGGCAGCTACGCGATGCCCATGTCCGACGGCGGGATGTTCGTGATTTATGGCGGCACAGCGGAGTCGGCGTTTGAAGAGGTTTTGAAGCTGGTGAATGCCGAGCTGGAGCGGCTGATGGCGGAGCCGCCCGACGAGCAAGAGGTGGAGAGCGCGAAGAACTTACTCAAGGGCGGGCGCGTGCTGGCGCTGGAGTCGACTCAAGCGCGCGCCGAGCTGATTGGCAGCGAGACCCTGATGCTGGGTCAGGTGCGCCCGATGGAGGAGATTCTGGCGCGTATCGATGCGGTGAGCGCCACCGACCTGCACACGCTGGCGCAGGAACTGCTGCCCCCTGAGCGGCGCACAGTGGTCGCGATTGTGCCAGGTGGCTAAACCTGCGTGCTGTCGATGAGCCTGGCGCCTGCGGCTTCCATCTCGGCGATCGCTTTCGCGCTGTCGTCGGGCTGGAGGTTCACCCCGCGAATCGCGTCGGTCAGCAGGTACACCTCGTAGCCGTGCTTGAGCGCGTCCAGCACGGAGGCGCGCACGCAGTAGTCGGTTGCCAGCCCGCCCACCAGCAGGCGGCGAATCCCGCGCTCGGAAAGCACCTCATGGAGCGTTTTGCCGTCGTCTGTGCGCCCTTCAAACGCCGAGTAGCCGTCATCCTCCTCCGAAGTGCCTTTGGAGATAATCACCGTCCCTTCTGGCAGCTGGAGTTGCGGGTGGAACTCCGCGCCGGGGGTGTTCTGCACGCAGTGGACGGGCCAGCGTCCGTCGAACTCGGCGAAGTGGCGCGTGGTGCGCGGATGCCAGT
>FPIC01049080.1_pt1 | contig 11440 bp, 14 predicted proteins | sample 1504481 | NCBI WGS metagenome assembly FPIC01 (sample SAMEA4475357, study PRJEB15587) | soil metagenome | biome: Soil; feature: Field | place: India | collected 2015-03-11 | depth 0 m
GAAACCCCCTGCTGTTATGGTGGTGGGTGAGGTGGTGAAGACAAGAAACTTGCTTTTTGAAAAACATTTAGAGGAGGCAAAGACATGATAGAACCGCACGGTGGAGAGCTTGTAAATAGGGTTGTACCTGAAAAGGAAAAGCTCAAAATCCTTGAGGAGATAAGGGACCTGCCTAAGATTACCGTAGGCTTGGATGCTCTTTTGGATGTGGAAAATATAGCAACTGGTGTTTTCTCTCCCATCAAAGGATTTATGACAGGCGAGGAGCTACTTTCTGTAGGTTACAATATGTGCCTGCCTGACGGAACTGTATGGACCATACCCATAATACTGCAATTTAAAGAAAAGCCAAAGGTGGGAGAGAGAATAGTCCTGCAGGATGAAGAGGGAAAGGCAAAGGCTGTCGTTGATATTAGAGAGGTATACAAAATAGACCTTCCCCTTATAGCAAAGCTCGTGTGGGGAACCGAAAGTGAGGAGCATCCAGGGGTTAAACTCCTTTACTCAAAGGGAGAGTGGGCTGTTGGGGGAGATGTGTGGCTATTGGAAAGGATAAACCACCCTTTAAGAGATTGGATACTCGAACCAGAGGAGACTAGGAAGATTTTTGAGTATAGGGGTTGGAAAACTGTTGTAGGTTTCCAAACAAGGAACGCACCCCACAAAGCTCACGAGTATTTGCAGAGGATAGGCTTAGAAGTGGCAGACGGTTTGTTTATAAACCCAGTTTTAGGCTGGAGAAAGTCAGACGATTTTGAGCCACAAACGATACTCACAGCTTACGAATATTTGATAAACAACTATTACCCTAAGAAAAGGGTTCTTCTTTCTGGTCTCGCTACAGCTATGAGGTATGCTGGACCGAGAGAAGCTGTATTTCATGCCTTAGTAAGGAAAAATTTTGGATGTACGCATTTCATAGTGGGAAGGGACCATGCCGGCGTTGGGAACTTTTACGATCCTTATGAAGCCCATCGCATATTTGACAGGCTTCCAAAAGACATAGGTATAGAAATAATAAGGGTTTCAGCAGTTTTTTATTGCAAGAACTGTGATTGTATGGCATCAGAAAAGAGCTGTGGCCATGGTGAAGAGGAAAGGGTATATGTAAGCATGACAAAGATAAGGGATATGCTTAGGAAAGGTGTTTTACCTCCGGATGAAATGATAAGGAGAGATATAGCACACCTTCTAATGGATGTACAAAACTTGACGAATATTCATTCATAATTTAAAATTATCCTATGGAGTATTTTGATACGATAATTGTAGGGAGCGGTCCAGGAGGTTATATGAGCGCAAAGCTACTTCTTGAGAAGAGGAAAAGGGTTGCCCTTGTGGAAAAATCCCTTTTTGGAGGTGTCTGCCTGAATGCGGGATGTATACCAAAAGAGGGGCTTTATAAACTCGCCCTCAGTGAAAGCAAACCAGAATGGAAGGTAGCGGTTCAAAGAATACAGGGGAAGGTGATAGAAATAAGGGATACGGCGCTCAAAAGTCTCGTCTCAAAGGGATTAACTTACATTGAGGGTGAAGGTGAACTCATAGACGAACGTGTGGTAAAAGTGGGGAGCAGAAGATTAACAGCTCAGCACATAATTCTTGCGTGTGGTTCCAAACAAAGGGAACCTGGCATATCTCCAGAAGATATTCTTAGAGGTCTGATTCTTCCAAAAGGTAATGTGTGTGTAGTTGGAGGTGGTGCGGCAGGATGCGAGCTTGCCTTTATACTGCGCTCCTTCGGTTTTAAGGTTTATCTTGTAAGGAGAGATACGGTTCTGAAGGGGTACGAAAATATACCTGAAGAGTTTGCTCAAAAGCTGGAAAATAAGTTGGAAGAGCATGGTGTGGAAATAGTAGAAAGCTTAAGGAAAGTGAATGCGGATATTGTAATAAGGGCTACAGGTAGAGTTCCTAACTTCTGTCAGGAAAGATTTCCTTTTGTAGGCGTTGATGAAAAAGGCTTTGTAAAGAGTGACGCTTTTTTGGAGACTACGGCATGTGGGATCTTTGCGGTAGGTGATATAATATCACCCATGGGTGCGGGCTACGCTTTTGAAAAAGCGAAAGTTGCGGTCCATAATATCCTTCAAGGTAAAGAGAAAAGCTTTGATCACAGAAAAGTACCAGTCATAATATCATCAGCTTACCAAATAGGTTTTGTAGGTGACATTAAGGATGCCAGGGTGTTAATTACCAAATCCCTCGGGATCAATCCTAAGTATTACGTTACGGAAAATAACGGTATCATTAAGGTGGGTTTTGATGATACAGGTAGGCTCGTTTACTGTTGTGTTATAGGTAACGAGGTGAGCGAAATATTAAACCTCTGTGCGACACTTCTTGGAAAGGACTTAGAGGAATACCTTTGTCTTGCCCACCCATCATACGGGGAAATAATTAACGAAATAATGTCCATAAAGCAGGAGGTGTGCCAATGAAAGATGCGGAAGTTCTTTCAAAAGTGCGCATATTCTTGAGGGAAGAAGGCATCATAATCCCTAAGGGACCTATAAAGGAGTTTTATTCACAGCTTATAAAGTTGTCCGGTTTCGGTATAGGTGGACTTCTCGTATTTTCTGGTAAAAAGGCGGGTAAAATGGCAGGCGCTTACATAAAGAACATAGCCGGCGAGATAAATCCTACTATAGAAAAGGTTGTACCTTACGTGTGTGCCTTTCTTGAAGAGACAGGTATATGTAAAGTTGAGGAGTATAATGTATCCAATTCTCATATACTTTTCAGGGTAAGAAATTCTATATTTGCTCAAGGTGTGGAAAGCAAAAAGCCTGTTTGTATGCCTTTGAGCGGTGCTATGGCAGGTGTGTTTGAAGAAGTAACAGGTAAAGAATGGGATTGTAGGGAAATTGAGTGCCAAGCACAAGGTAAGGAAAGATGTGTCTTTGAGATAAGACTCAAATACTAAGCTTATAAATAAGCACCCTGTTATTCCCTGTATCAGCAACAAGAAATATCTTACCTACTGCAAAAACGGCGTAAGGCCAGCAAAGGGAGTACTCATCAACTCTTTCCCAACGATTCTCTCCGCATTCAAAAAAATTCCTTTGTCCGACAACCGCTACAGGCTTTACATCTTTCCCCAACTCTTTAAAAATAAGCACTCTGTTATTGGAGGTATCTGCAACAAAAAGCAGGTCATCGTCTGCACCTACGCCATAAGGCAGATTCAGACTGAATTCGTCACACCCTTCCTTATGTCCTATATAGAAGCTACAAAGTGATGCATCCTTTAAAGAGGTTTCAAATACATAAACTTTACTCACGCCTGTGCCAGCATCCGCCACAAAAAAGCGATTATCCATCCTGCAAATTGAATGAGGCCAACTAAATCCTTCGTAAATATCGTCAGGAATTTGCATACTGTCAGGTATATCTTTCCATCGCAGTATGCGCCTGTTCCCCGTATCACACACATAAAAACCGCTACTATCATAAAAAACGCCAAAGCACCAAAAAAGCATACCTCTGTCAACCTGTTTGAGGTTACTCTGACCTATTACATGGTGAGGTTTTGAAAAATTCTCCTCCGGCAACTTTTCCCACATCAATACCCTGTGGTTCCACGCATCAGCTATGAAAAACTTCCCATCATCAGATAAAAAAACGCCAGTTGGCATAAAAAGACCCCTTTCTACATCTCCACATGCATTGGGGGAGTCACCGTAAAAGTCCCTCTGTCCAAGCACTACATCCGCAGGTTTACTTGAAATCGGAACACCTTTCCATATAAGCACCCTGTGGTTTCCAGTATCCGAAACTATAAGCACATCGTTTTTGAGGAATACGCCCCTTGGACCATACAGAGTGTACGCTGAAGCTTTGGCATCTGGTACGCGCATACCTCTTTCTGAAGATGCACCTATGACACTTAAGAGTTCAATTTTTAGCGTATCTTTAACCACAGGTAACCACCTTCTATTTTCGTAGGTATAGGCTCTAACTGTACGTAAGGTAAATTCAAACATTCTCCAGAGGTTATTCTGTATTCAAAACCGTGCCATGGACAGATCAATACACCGTCTTCTTTTATCTCTCCTTCGTGCAGAGGATGTCCTTGATGGACACAGGAATTTTTGTATGCATAAACTCTACCCTCCCACAACACTACAACTGCATCAAGCTCTTCATTTAAAAATCTGCACATCCGCCCTTCTTTTAGCTCCCGAACTTCAAAGGCTCTAACGTAGTTACTCTTTTTGTCTGAAAGATCAAAAAGAGCTTCGGATGGCGTATCTTTTGCCAGCTCCACCCTCTCAATGTACGGAACAAAGCTCTGTACCGCCTCGAGAATTGTCTGTTGGAGCGTGAAGGAAACTTGCGAACAACCAACGCATGCTCCCCTTAATCTTACATAGAGTGTTCTATCTTTTAAGTCCACAAATTCCACATCCCCACCGTGAGACCTTACATAAGGTTTTATAAGCTCAAGAGCTTTTATCGCTTTTGTTCTGTCATCCTCCTTTATTATGCGGTGCTTTAAAAGAAGTGCGTAAATCTCCGGCTCTTTTACAGCTTTGAGGAGAAGCTCTTTGCCTACTATATCTTCTTTGAGTAGCTTTACCAATTTTAGGAGGGCTATTCGCGTAAACTCCTCAATGCTATTTATAAGTTCACTAACAACTTCCCTTTTCTCATCGTCAAAATCCCGCACTTTCTTTATAAGATCGTCTATTTTTTCAGCAAGCTTCTCAAATCTAAGATCTTCCGTCATTACGTACCTCCATAAGCGTATCTATTTCCTCAAGTATGTCCAAAATACCGCTTATCTCTTCTTCCATACCGTATTTTTTGAAGATCTCAAGAGCTTTGATAAGATGCTCCTTTGCTTCCGAAAGTTTACCAAGATGAGCGAGGGCGTTACCCATGTTAGCTAAGGTGCGTGCACAACCTACTTCATCCCCCATCTTCATGCGGTGATCCAATACCTCCCTGTAAAGATCCAAAGCCTTGAGAAGGTTTTTTACAGGGTCTCCTGTTGGTAGGTGCTGGAGGGCATTAGCATAGTTCATTGTGGTACTTGCCCATTCTTTGGGATAGGCATCTTTGGTAAACACCTTAAGTGCTTTCTTCAGGCACTGCACACCGTAAGCTAACCTTACCTGGTCCTCAAGATCTACAGCACCCACGGAAAGATAAGCCAACCCCATGTTGTTGTTTATGAGAGCATACATGTAAGGGTTTTCTTCGTATGTGAAAAATTCAAGAGCTTCCCAATAATACTTTACAGCGTTGGTTAAATTCCCTAAGGAGGAATAGGCATTTCCTAAATTGAAGGAAATCTCAGCTTTCAAATAGTCAGCGCCTGTATCTGACAATTTTCTCTGCAATTCTTCAAAAAGCATAACTGCAGCGTAACTTACCCCTCTGTGTTCAATAAGAAGCTTCGTCTTTTTAAAGAGTATTAAGGCTTCAAAAATGGGAGATATGCTTTTGACGAGTTTTAATGCACTCTCAAGGAGTGAAAGGGCATCTTCTATTTTACCCTGCTCTTCAAAAGTCTGTGCCTTACTGTAAAGTATAAGAGCGTTAAGGTCATCCCTTCCCGTATCTTTTATGTCAAAATCCTTGAAAAAGGCAATGTTTAGCATATATTCAAGCACCTGATCTCTTATCTTTCTCCTTTCACCAGTTAGCAAAGATAGATTATAGTTTTTCAAGTCATCTTCCTGTAAATCTGAGAGCTTGCGAAAGGCGGTTTCCCACAAGCCGTTTTTAACCGCAGGAAGAAAGTCCCATTCTGGTGGAATGTCATCAAATTTTAGCAATAGAACGGAATTGATACAGTTCTTCCATCTTTCTGAATAGGGAAGTATGAGAAAATTGAAAGGATAAGGGAGGATGCCTACAGGCTGAGGGAACACACCTTTCCAGTCCATTAACAGCACCCTCCTAAACCGTCGTTAATATACGGAATGTCTCTGTTAGCGCATCGTTTTATATAGCTCGCCGCCATCTGCGCCTTCTCTTTAGTAAAGTACCTTCCCACTTCGTACTTTACCAGTTCATCTTTGAAAAGGACTTCTATAAAAACACTCCACTGTCCATCTTTTTCTTCTACAAAAGTTTCAGCTATTAGTGCCTTTTCTTTAAACATGATGGTCCTCCTTACATGAGAGATACTACCAACCCCCTTTCTTCTTCGTCCCAAACTGCTTTTTTCTTCCCCGGAGATATTCCCGCAGGCAGAAGTTCCCACACAAGAACTGCTTTGCAACCTTCTTTGTTTATCCTCTTTAAGAGTAAGCCTCCCTGCACGTCGGTAGGTAATGGAATGATCGTAAATTGCATACCCTTAGGAACTACAAGTACGCTCATACAATCGCTAAAGTACTTATTTGCTATGTGAGAGGGTATAACTATGTATCCTTCTTCTGTAAGCTCCACCTCTACAGCATGATTCCCTTGTATATCGTGCATCTTCATTACGTAGTCTGCAAGCTCTTCCATGGCTTTCTTCACCTCCAATGACAAATCCTCTCCTATCTCAAAGTTTTTACCTTCAATTAGGTATACGCTTACCTTCCGAGGATACTTCCCGTTTAAGAGGTATTTGGCTAAAGCTATGGCATGATACCATTTTATTGAGTGAAGGTTTGCTTCCTCTATGGTTGGAAGCTCTTCAACTTCTTCCGAAGGTACGCAAAAAATCGTACCTGGTTCTTGATCGGTACTGCATGCATCTACTATTATTACTTCATCGGCATTTTCCATATGAAAGATCACATCTATACCGGATGTTCCGCCATCTACGAGCTTTACATTAGGAGGGAGCCCGCGCTCCCAAAGATACCTTACAAAGCGCGGACCCACCCCATCATCCCCGCGTAAAGGGTTTCCACACCCCACTATAACAACTTTCCTCATTTGAAAGTACCCAGTTTATATCTCGCTATCTCCTTCCCGCGCTTTTTGTCATATACATGAACCGTACAGACCAAACAAGAGTCAAAGCTTCTAGCCACATGAGCCACTTCTATTGGATCTTCTGGATTCTTTATGGGGGCACCCACGATAGCTTTCTCTATAGGACCCATTTGACCTTTAGAGTCTTTCGGTCCTATGTTCCACGCCGTTGGTGTAACTATTTGATAGTTCTTTATCTTTCCGTTCTCTATTACTATCCAGTCTTGAAGCGCTCCCCTTGCCGCTTCAGTACCTCCGTACCCTTTGCCCTCTGGAAGCTCTTTAGGCTTTTTGTAGAACCTATCATCGTCAAAATTTACCTTGGCAAGCCAGGCTTTTACCCATTTGTAATACTTTACCGCTTCGTGCATTCTTGCAAGTACTCTAACCATAACGCTCGGTCCTATCTTGTTTACTATGTTCCTAAATAGGGGATCTATAGCGTGTTCTATACATCCGGACGCGTTACATGCGGATTTAGCCTCTTCATATCCGGCAACCACTTGCCTTGCCAACGGTCCTGCTTCAAGGGGTACAGGTTTGCCATCTATGAGATATCTGGGAGACTTTGCCCATGAATACTTGCCCTGCTTTTTGGCTACATCCGGATCGAGGGGTACAGTCTCACCTTCCCATGGATGGAGCAAGGAAGAACCTTCAAAATAAGAATGTGTGATGTCTTCTCTCACATTCATTTGGTCAAAGACGTAATACTTACCGTTGTATACTACACCGGAAGGAGCTTGTAGAGCTTGATTCCTGCCTTCTATGGTGGATACTGGATAGAATTCGGGATCTATGTAAGTACCACAGGCTAAAAAGGCATTTACTCCAGCCCCGTACTTATCAAGCCCGTTTTCAAGGCAGAACCTTATGAAAAGACCACAATCAGAGTTCCTATGACTTTCACTTTCGTCAAGCCACTTTAGAACATCGTCCCAGGTTTTATTTTCGAGCCATCTGTCCACGGAGCAACCGAGCCATACTTTCTCAAGCCACTCAGTTCTATAACGCTCAAGGAGTGCATAAGCCCTAGTTATATGGTCAAGCTGAGGAGCACACATGACACCTCCGGGAACCATAAAGCTCGAGTGCGGCCACTGACCTCCGAACATGGCGTATATCTTTACAGGTAGGGCGGATATCTCAAGTCCTATCTTATAAGAGGTTCCCACAAAAGGTGCCCACCTTTTTACTACCTCATCGTAAAGCTTGCTTTTAGCATAGTTCTTATTCACGAAGTCTATTGCGAATATAGCGTAGTACCATCTCGGAACGGACTGAAGTGTCTCACAAGCTTGTGCTATATTCCTTATATGCCAAGCATTAGGTGGAACCTCCGTCCTCCATGCAGTATCAATAGCCTGACAGGCTTTATATAAATGACTTCCTCCGCATATACCACACACCCTAGGCGTAACAATGAGACCTGCAAGAGGATCTTTCCCGCGCAGTATGATCTCAAAGCCCCTGAACATTACAGCCTCCACCTGAACATCCACGACGTGTCCGTCTTCCACGAACACGTCAGCTCTAACATCACCCTCCAGCCTCGCCAGAGGGTCTATAACTAAGTGTTGCTTTGTAGCCATGGCGCTTACCTCCTTAAATTTTTTTCAAAGTTCAAACTACAAACATGTCTTCTGTTGCCCATTTAGGTGCTGCTATCCTTGCTGTCACAGCGTGCAGCATATAAGTGAGCTTATCAGATTCATAAACAGCTTCCTTGGGTATTACTCCGGCAACTTTCTGCGTCTTGAATATGGTACCGGGTGCAAGATCAAACCATGGGAATGCGAATTCTGTACAACCTATGCAAGGATGTCCTGACCTCTGTTTTGAACTTACACCGTTCCACAGGATCCTGTTGCAAGGAGCGTGGGTAAGAGGTCCCCTACATCCTAATTCATAGAAGAGACAGCCCTTCCTAGTTCCTTGCCCGAACTCTTCAGCGGATATCTTCCATTCATGGAACTGAACCCTCGTACAACCTGTTTGTGAGAAGGTTTTGAAGAAGGTCAACGGTCTGTTGTACTCGTCAAGCTCTATATCCCCGGCTCTGCCAACTGCCAAAGCAACCAACACTTGAGTTATCCAGTCATAGTGAGCAGGACAGCCGGGGATATTTATAACAGGAAGTCCTCCTCTGGATACGAAGTTTTCACCGAGAAATCCACCCTTTTTTGTCTTATGAAACTGAAGCCCTGTGGATTCTGTGGGATTTGGGGGAACAGCCGGTATGTTTCCCTGGCATGCACAGTTTCCTACTGCAACGACAAACTTTGCTACGTGAGCAAGCTCATATACCCAGTCCTTCATAGGTCTTCCTGCAAACATGTTGTATCTGCCAGTCCCGTTAGGTCCAAGAACTACAGTACCCTCAAAGACGAATATATCTAAAGGTATCTTTTCATTAACTATATCTCTGAGAAGTGCCTGAACCTGATTGCCCATCTCAAGCCCTGCAGAAGGATGCCATAGTATCTCTATCCCAAAATCCGTCACGAGATCGCAAACTGAAGGATATTCAGCATTTAAAAAGGACATGGTGTTGCCATTACAAGCACCACCGTGCAGCCAAAGAACCGTAGCCATGATACGCACCTCCAAAGGTATTTACTCCACAATAATAAATCCTATTAAATGAATGTCCATTCAATTTTCTTATACCTCTTATAAGTAAAACTTATAGACAACGAACGAGTATTCATATATATTTCAAGGGGAAATTCGTGTAAGGAGGTAAGCCATGAGCTATCATAACTCTACCCTTATGGAAAGTCTCACGGTAGGTGAGGCTAACGAACAGCTTAGTCAGCTGATAGATAAGCTGGAAGTTATTAACTTTTTACTCTCCTCTCTTGAGGAGCTTATGCAGAGGACTCCTTTTATTATGGAATCCTTAAGCTCAGAAGTTATACGTTTTAGGGAAAAGTTCAGAGAGTCTGAAGACGGTATGAAGGGCATCCTTCAGCTTATTTATACGGCTATAGATGTATTGGGTAAGGAAAATATAAGCAAAGCCTTAAACGGGGTTTTGGAAGCATACAAAGAAGTGAAAGAACACGATTACCGGACAAGTATAACTGGGATAGTCAGAGCAATGACAGATCCCGACATACAGAGAGCCTTAGCCTTTGTCCTCCTTGCGCTCAAAAATATAGGGTCTTCCATGAGGTGAAGATATGAACAACGGATATGTCTTTTTACGAAGACCTGAAGATGAACTTGTTGAGGCTTACTTTAAAAAGGATGAAAACATAAGACATCTTACTATCTTTCTTTCAAGCATGGATGCTCTTGCTTACTTTGCACAAATACTGCACGAATATGTGGAAAGTAGAGAGGACCTTAGGAAATCCATTCACGAAACCGATACAGAAGAGAGAAGGAGAGCCATCTCAGATGGTTTACGCAGGATGGATCTTATGGTAAGAGAGCTATTTGGGGTGCTTGAGCTTGGTAATCTTGCAGACTTTGCAAGAGCAAATTACAGAGCTTACGAAGAGATGAAGAAATACAAAAAGAAGGTAGGATTGCTCGGAATTTACAGAGAGCTTAGGGATCCCCAGGTTCAGATAGCCTTAGGCTTTATGTTCACTCTCTTAAAAAACATAGCCTCCCTTTTTGGGGATAGGAAGGACTGAGAGCCTTCCGCCCCAATTCTGCACTGTCCAAGAAATATATCAGACCCCTCCTCCTCCATGCCCAGTCCCCCACCATAGCCTCCTCCATACCCATCTCTACACCATCCCAGCCATCAGTAGCGTGTTTATTATACCAACCTTATACATAATCTCCTTCTTTATATTTTCAAACTTAACACCTGACACATACTCACCAAACCATCGCTTAAACACAGAAAAGAAACTCTCCACAAGCCACCGCCTGCCATAACCCACAGCAGACTTGTATTTCCTCTTGCCCTTCCTTACAGCCCTAACCACCTTGTCTCTCATAGAGTTCCCCCTTACCTTAGCACCTTTCCTGACCATTACCACAGGCTCTATACCATCCCTTTTTATCCGTCTCCCCCCTGCACCTCTATACAAGCTCTGTTGCCCTCTGACTATCATGCACCTTCTCGTCTGTAATTTCAAGCTCTACCACCCTCCCACTGTTTAGCTCAAACGCCACATGTAGCTTTATCCCTCCTTTCCTTGCCTTCTTACCATGCTTTTTCCTCAGCAACTCTCCTCTGTTGCTTACCTTAAGCCCTGTAGAATCAAGGACTATCACCAAGTCTTGAGGTAATTCCTCGGGCTTTGGAAAATGAGAGAGGTCTATATTCGTCTTGCTAAACCTGTAATGCAGTGTTCTGAAGTTTGGCACCTTTATACCAAGTGAGCTAAAAAGCTTTCTTGCAAATCCTTCTGTTTGTCTGTATGGCAGTCTCAGGGCAAATTTGATAAAGAGGAGTAGTCTTATCAGGGCTTCTGGGTGGGGGGAGGTCTGCCCCTTCTTTTCTCTTGTTTCTGTTCTTCTGTAAAATCTAATATAGAGGGGTCAATGAGTA
>FPIC01058946.1_pt1 | contig 11432 bp, 13 predicted proteins | sample 1504481 | NCBI WGS metagenome assembly FPIC01 (sample SAMEA4475357, study PRJEB15587) | soil metagenome | biome: Soil; feature: Field | place: India | collected 2015-03-11 | depth 0 m
GAACTTGAACTCCACCACTGCGCCCAGCGCCAAGCCGTCGGCCACCACGTAGCCTAAGCCCAGGGGGGCGCCGTCCACGGCCACTTGGGTGGCGATGGGCGATGCGTAGAACACCGCGGCGTCTCTGCTCCTGGCGAGCCTCGCCGCAAGGGCGTAGCTGTACTCGCCTATCAGCCGGGCCGCCACGTATTTGTAGAGGGCCTCGGCCTTGTCCCTCAGATCTTCGGGCACCCCCTCCAGCCCCGGCGACATGGGGACCCCCGCATATGCGTAGCGGCGGAAGTCCTCAAGCGCCTTGAACAGCACGGAGTGGAGGACTTGCCCCTCCTGCAAGGTCTTGCTGGGGCCCCCCCTCTCGCCGAGGACGTATTTGAGGTAGATGTTTCTGTAGGTGGGGCAGTAGCCGTATGCGAAGTCGGATAAGGCGAGGCCGGGGTAGGCCGGCGGCTTAACGGGCGGCTTGTCGTAGCTCCAGCCCCTCAGCTCTGGCGACACCTCCACCGGCCCCCAGGTGGTCTTCGCCCTCCTAAGCGCCTTGGACAGCTCCGCGAGAGTTAGCACAAAGTTTTGGTCACCTCCCCGTAATATCCGTGACGTACTGCAACTGCAAGATTTAAAACTGCACGGCTCTGCAGTTATGTGAAGCTGGCAGTGACGGTGGGCTTCGACGCGCGGCTTGTGGTGAGGGCCTTGGCCAACATCCCTGGCCGCGACGTCGTCCTCGTGCGCGGCGCCACGGGCGGCGAGGGGGACGCCAAGTCGAGGGAGGCTGCCGCCGAGATAATTAAGGCCTTGGGGAGAGGCGCAGAGTACGTGGTGGACATCCGCGATCCCGCCGTGGGCCTCCGCCAGCTCTACGACCTGCAGTTCGACGAGATCGCCCTGGCGGGAGGGCCCCGCCTGCTGGTGGTGCTGGGCTTCGTCGCGGCGGCGGTTAAGGGGGCGAAGATATACGTGGTGCCGGAGTACGGTAGCGAGGTGGTGGATGTCAGCGGGCTGGCGGCTCTGGGGAGGTTGGCGGCTCTTTCCAGCGCGAAGCTTGCTGTGTTGGCCTCCATCGACGGCGAGGCTGATGCGGAGACTGTGGCTCGCCGCCTGGGGCTTGACCCCTCCACCGTGTACCGCCACCTTGACTCCCTAGAGGAGATAGGCGTTGTGAGGTCTAAGGGGAGGAGAGGGAAGAAGTACGAGGTGGATAAGCTCGTGGCTACACTGTCCTCTCTATTTTTGGAGAAGAAGAGGGGCAGTGCAGTTTTGTGAGTCTTGTTTGTAAAACGAAAAGCATATAAAATAGACCTATGCCCTCTTCATGGCTAGTAAAGAGATAAACCTAGATCCAGTAATAGAAGTATTATCAAAGCTGGCGCGGGATAAGGTATATGGACCTCTTGACATGCTGAGCCGTGTGGAAGACAAGGATGAGTTCTACATGAAGATGGCTAGGGAGGCGCTGTACTCGGCGGTGAGGTACTACGCCACTGAGGGGGGCCATGTGCCGGAGCTGGAAGACGCCGTGGAGACCGCGCTTAGACTCATCGAAGCGAGACCTCACGTCGCTAAGGAGCTCGCGTTAAAGGCGCTGGCTAGGGCGATGAGCGCTGAGAAGAGCGCCGCCGGTAAAGGCGAAGAGAAGAAGGCGGGGTGATATGTTCGTCTCCTTTGGATTTAGGTTTAGGGCGGAGGTCGAGGCGCTCAACATGGCTGAGTCGGTGGGCAACTACGCCCGCCACAGGACGGCCCCCGTCGTGATAAAAGACGGCGATAGGTACAGAATCACGTTGGCCCCCGCCGTCTCCGGCCAATCGATAGCCTACGGCTACATGGCCGCGTTGGTTAGGCTCGCCCTTGAGAGGAACATGCCGCTGAGCGACGACGATAAGCAATACGAGAAACTGGGCGGCTTCTTCAAGAGAGCAAACCAAGCAGATCTTGACCACGACAAAAGAGTTGAGACGAGCGTTGTGGAGGACATCACTGGCTTTATGACGACTGAAGAGGCGCAAGCACAGGGGAGGGGCAGAATGGCGCGACGGACATCCCCCCTGATGTTCAGCTACTTAGTGCCGGACACCTCCTCCGCGAGGGCGGTGGTGGTGCCTCAGATGCATGTGAGGTACAATTTGCAGAATCCCCAGCAACAAGTCGTCTACCAAATCGAGTCGGGCAGCGGCATCTTTATTCAGACGGTAGCGGTTGACGTGGGGAGGATAGGTCTGCTGAGCAACGGGAACTACGTAAAAGACGTATGTGAGCGCGTCAAGCTGGCGTTTGACGCGTTGAAGTTGCTCTACAGCGGCATGCTCTTTGGCGCAAAGAAGGCGAGATACCATCCCGTATTCGAGCCGCTTGGCGGCGTGGCGGCGGCTTCGCCAAAGCCTTTTGTGGTGTTGCCTCCGCGCCTCGGCGACTACGTCGCGGAGAACCTGGCGCGCATCAAAGCCTTGGGTTACGGAAAGTTGTTCTGCTTCGACAGAGAGGGTGTGACGAGTTGCAGTAAAGCCCAAGGCGTAGAGAGCAGATCCACGCTGGAGGAGCTCGTAGAGGCAGTCAAAGAATACGTCGTTTCAAACCGCTGTAAGTAATGGGAGGTAATTACCTGCTGGTAAAGCTTGTTTTCCACTCCCCCTACTACTCCTATCCTGCAGGCGCTGAGGGAGGCCGGGGACCGACTCTGCCGCCGCCCTCCACTCTCATAGGCGCACTGATGGCAGCGTATCTCAGACTGAGGGGGCCGAGGGAGGGGGATCCGCCGACGAGTTTGGTAAATTCGGTTAAATACGCCTATTTCTGGGCGCCTTCCTACTCCACAACCGGCAGTCTTAATACGCACTTCACTTGGCTCACCCAGCGGAAATCGAGACTTGAGCTGATAGAGGCCATGAAGATATTAGGCAAGACAGTTGAGGGTACGGCGACGGAGGAGGAGCTCAGAAAAGCTGTGAGTGCGATAAAAAACTACGGGCGGGGGCCTAGGGATCTTCAGCCAGAGCACCTAAAGTCGGATCCCCACTCGTGGATAGCCAAGCTACGGGCGATGTTATTCAGCCCGTGGCCCACATACGAGACCTACTTCTGGGGAGATGCCTACGCCCTCTACATTATTGAAGACGAGGAGCTTAAGGAGGCGGGTAACTATATATTCCGGGTAGGCCCCAAGGAGACGCTAGTCTCCTCCCGAGTAGTTGAGGTGAGATCGGCCAGGGAGGTCAAGGGCTCTGTGGCCACGAGGTTCTACATCCCTAAGGAAGCCACTGTCAGCGCTTGTCGACGCGTTGAGCACATGCTGACGTCTCTAGGCGCTCCCGTGGAGTTGATCTACATTGAGAGGCGGGCCAAGGAGTTCTGCCTGCCGACGCCGTACACCGGAGAGCTTGAGTACTACGACCCAGCACCTGGATGGGTCGGCGTAGAGCTGGAGACGGACGAGGGAGTCTTCCAGGTGGTGGTCCCCGAGGGCTATGCCCCGCGCTAAGACGACGAGGACCAGGTTTAGGATAGAGCCCACCCGCGTGGACTTGGTCACAATTAGAAAGGCAAACGTTATGTCCATTATAGCTACTCAAAAACCGTTGTGGTCTGTAAGGCAAGAGGAAGTTGGGGGCTACATTAGACTCTACAACAACTTCGTCGAGGGGGCTCTCGGGGGCAAAAAGAGCAAGGATATCCAAAAGTACCTCCTCACACAAGGAGATTTTGAAAACGTCGAGACGTCTAACTTGACCGACGTTTTGCCTGAGTTTATGGAGTATCTGAAGCGCCACGCCATGCCGTGGAAGGATAGCATAAAGACGTCTAATATGTTCGAGGTGCCCACCGCCGTCGTGAAGCTGGCAAGCGCGCTTGATGCTGTGATGGGGGTGGGAATAGGGGGCAAGCGCTATACTGTGGTTGTGGAGATGGACGAGGCGTTTGACCTCCACTACAGCGCTGAGCGTCTGGAGAGGATGGCTAACATAAACCGTGAGCTACGACAGTTCTACAAGGCTAAGGTAGTGGAGAACTTGGGGTACACAGGCCTTTACATGGCCGCAGTGGCTCTTTTCAACTTGGCTGTTGGCGTAGAGTGGCGTTGGGGGGAGGGGAGGGCCGCCTTTGTGATTTACAGCGGTGAGAGGGCGTGGCCAAACATCACTCCAATGGCCGCCTTACCTGCGCCATATGCAGTGTTCTACCTGAGAATCGCCCGCGCAGGCTCGGACTACGCGAAGTCAGTGGCTGAGGCGTTGCTTCGCTACGTTAGAACTGGCGACTTGGCTGAGCTGTATTCCATAATCCGCAACATGGCCCAGACTAAGAAGCTGGCCCAGGCGGAGAGGGAGGCGCTGGAGGGGCTACTGGCGCACATTTCATGAGGAGGGCGATAAGGAAAGCCTTGGAGTTGGCGGAGAGGGGGGTGGATAAGATAGTGTTGGAGTTGCCCACCGGCTACGGGAAAACCGTCGCCGCGCCGTTGCTTTACAAGAGGTTTAGGGCGGCTGGCCTCTGCTGGAAAGCTATACACGTCTTCCCGCTGAGGGCTGTGCTACACACGACCTTAAAGAGGTACGTCACGGAGCACCCCGATATCCAATTCGCCTACCAGGACGGCGACGTCACGCTGAGAGCTGACGGCTACGTCAAGGACCCGTGGTTCACCTCAGAGTACGTCCTCACGACGTACGACTCCTTTATCCACAACTTGCTTAAGGCGCCGGTGGCGGAGTTCCACAAATTGCTAAGCCACGGGAGGGGGGTGCACTACCACTGGCCGATGGCCGAGGTTTACCCCTCGTGCGTTTTTCTCGACGAGGTGCACCTGGCGGTGGAGGGGGCGAAGCAGGTCGCGGCGGTTAGCGTGGTGGTGAACATGCTGAGGGAGATGGAGGTGCCGACAGTGGTGCTCTCGGCGACAATGGGGAGGTGGAAGCACGACATCTTTAAAGACTTCGTCTTCGTCCAGCTGGGGGAAAAAGACGAGGAGGGCGACCGCCTGGTTGTTGTGAGAGACGAGGAGTTCGAGAAGTCCATGGGGGAGGTGGAGTACAGCGTAGATGTGATAGATGAGAACTCGGTGGCGGCCTTGGCGAGGAGAAAGGTGAAGGAGGGGAGGCGCGTCCTTGTCGTGTTAAACAGCCTCAAAAAGGTAGTCGCCCTAAAAAACGAGCTTGGGGATCTCAACCCGGTTTTGATACACTCAATGCTGACGCGGAGGGATAGGCAGGCCGCAGAGGAGGAGGTCAAAAAGGCCCAGCTCGTGATCGGCACCAGCGCAATCGAGGCCGGCGTCGACACGAGCTTCGATGTGTTGATATCAGATACTCCCAGCGCCGAGTCCGTAGTGCAGAGGGTAGGCAGAGTATGCCGCTACGGCGGGAGGTGCAAGGGGGAGCTCTACTTCTTCGGGGAGGGCGCGGAGGAGCTACGGGAGGTGAAGCACTGGAGGTTGCCGTACAAGAAGGGGAGCTACGCCGGGTTGCTCAGAGAGCAGATCGAGAAGGACCGCAGACTGACGTGGCTCTACGAGATGTTGGCAAGGGCCTTGTGGATAGAGGATATCAATGAATTGTTTAAAAAATTGGGCGCCTCCTTCTTTAGAGAAGGGCTCCTAGTGGAGGCAGTGGCGGGTAGCGGCTTTGAAATGGCCTTCTCGGCCAGCCTGGGGAAGCTTGTGGAGCTGGGATACACGGAGACCGTCGACGGCGAGCAGGTCAAAGGCGACGTCTACATCTTTCTCCTTGACTACGTTAAGCGCCGCGGCGAGCTCCCAGCTATAAGAATACCCGACTACGTCGAGGGCGTAGGCCCAGCGGCGCTTTATGAGTAGTTGCCAAGCCGGGCCTGGCGAGCCGCTGGGCGACCACCTGCTAGGTGTAGCTGACTGCGTCTCTAAAAGGGGCGTGCCGGTGGCCAAGAAGCTGGCAAGGGTCTTCAAGATAGGGGAGGGCGAGGCGCTCGACCTAATAACCTTCGCCGCGTTGGCGCATGACGCCGGCAAGGCCGACGTGAGCTACGAAAAGGCCATCGACCGCTTCCCCCTCCACGAAGTCAAGTCAACAGCATTTGTGAAGAGAGTTTTCCAAGAACTTAGAATAATAGACAACTGTGACCTCGGCCGGGGCGAGGACAGCCTCGCCAAGGCCGTGGTTGCCGCCGTAGCGTTGCACCACTACGTCCACAAAGAGCCAAATAAGGCTACCGTAGCGGATGGGCTCACGCCGAGGTGTCTTGACGTTGCGGAGGCCTTTAAGCGGTGGAGGCCCCGAACGTCCCTGGGAGAGGCGCTTAAGTCCAAGGCCTTGGAGATCGCCGCCGGCAACGTGGGGCCTAACACATGCTATCGTGACGTAGTCAACACGCTTCACAGCGTAAGCACGAGGCTCAGGTACGCCGCGATGGCTATATTGGGAGTCCTCAACAGATGCGACTACGAGGTTGCCAAAGCTAGGCGCGCCGCTGAGCATCCCGGCACTCCCGCAGATATTTAAGCAAGATCCCGCGTCTAGCTCCTCCACAGACGCGACAGAGGCACAGTGTTACAGGTCGCCCGCCCGCTACAATAGCCACAAGTTTTTCTCCAGCCCGCCTAGGTTTTCCTCGCCGCTAGGCGCACAGCGATAATACTCTCAGTGCTGTAGCCACCCCTAACCAGGACACCGTCCTCTTCCTCTCTTCATGGCTTATGATTTCTTCGCGCTCGTGGAAGAGAGACTAGATCAGCTCCATAGCGCTCGGGGAAATGGCCAGCTCGTTGACCACAAGCCATTTCCAGATGGACGATGTAGCGCGCCTTCTTGGCGAACCGGGCCGCTGTATCCTCACCTGGCTAGCACGACGTCTGCACAGACTTTGAACATCGCTCCTTCCGTGTTTATATGTATCAGCCGCTACAGACTAGATATAATTGCAGTCATCTTCAAATCAGTGACATGGCCGCTACACAAACTAGTTACGAAGTAAATAAGCTTTAAATAAAAAATAAAAAGGTACGTGGACCTAGAGCTTGAAAAACCGTGGAGAGATCTCAAGAAGTACATTGAGGGGAGGGCGAGGGAGGCGAGGTACGAGGCGGAGTTGGCTCTGAGGTTTCTCGAAGCCGGTTTGATGAGAAATGCCGCAGGGAAGGCCTTCCAGGCATTTAAGGCGCTACTGGGGGCCCTTGCCGCTAAGCATAGGGAATATTTAGCGCAGAGGTACGGAAGCGTGAAGAGGCTTAGAAACGGCAAGAGGGTGTGGTACGCGGATTGGCTCATCGCTGCAGTCCCCACCAGCTTGTTGCTAGAACTAGCCAGGGACCTCTCGCCGCTTGAGAGGCCCGAGCTTATGCGCTACGCCAACATCGCCCTGAACCTGCACGAGTTTCGATACAACGGGCTTGACAAGAGCGGTGTCTTAAGCAGATATGCGAGGATTAGCTCTGTGGAGGAAGACGTGAGGGCCTTGGCGACCTACGTTGAGAAGAGGACCTCGGAGCTAACCTAGCGACGCCGCGTGGTCCAGCCCCGTGTCGCTAGGCCATCCTCCTACAACGGGGCAGATAAGGGCGGCGGCGAAGGGCCCGGCGCGTCCCGCCGGCGGGTATTTTTGCGAAGACGGCTGGATCTGCTACGCCTAAGCGCCCCGTGCTGATAGCGGCGCGTCTAGTCTAGGGCTGTGCGGCGGTGTGTTGGCGGCAGAGCAGGTGAAGGGGAAATGGAGCCGAGGTTTGAGCGGCGGCCCATCTTGATGGCATCTTCAGGGGGAGTCGCGTATTTAAGGGTGCGACCTCTTTGGGCTGTGTCTGTGGTGTTGGTGCGGGGGAGGCCCACTGAGGCCGTCGCCATGGTTGGCTTCACCGGGACGGTGGCCCAGTCACTAGTGGTGTCCCTCCTCGGCGGGGAGCTCCACGACGCTAGGCCGAAGTCCTTCTCCGTCACGCCGTTCTTCGTCAACGGTAGGCCGGCGGTGGACAAGGCCGTGGCGGGGCCCGGCGACATTCTGGAGCTCCGCGCCGCCTTCGCCCAGAGGGAGCTCGCCGAGAGGTTCATAGCGGAGGTGGCCAAGGGCTACACCCTCTTCGGGAGGAGGGTCGTGGTGGAGGAGCTGGAGTTCTACGACGTGTTCTCCCAGCCCCTCCCAGAGGCGCAGTGCTTCAAGCTGGAGTTCCTCACCCCGCTGAGATTCGCCGTGAAGCCCCTCTACAGGCGAAGCCGCGCCGTGTTCGACTTTCTCCCGCGGCCCCTCTCGGTGTTTAAATCCGCCGTGAGACACGGCAGGGCTCTTGGCCTATTGAAGCTGGGCGCCCCGTTCCTCCGCTGGGTGCATACCTACGTGGCGCTCACCGACTTCGGGTGCCGCGGCAGGTGCGTGGTCACCGTCAAGCTACCCAACGGCGGGGTGGCGAGGGGCTTCGTGGGCTGGGCGCTGTACCGCTCCTTCGGCAAGAGGAGGATCGCCGACCTGTGGAGGGCCCTCCGCGTGGCAGAGGCCTTCAACCTCGGCACCGGCCGAGGGATGGGCCTCGGCGTTGTGAGGGTGACCCCTCTTGACTGTCCAGGTAACGGCCCCGCGGCTCAGCGCGGGGACGCATAGGAGCCTGCACTACAGGTGACGCTCCACCTCGTCTAGGCACTCGCCGTAGCTAAGGTACAGCTCTCCGTCTTGACACTTTACGTAGGTGACGTTCTTCTCGAAGCCGCCGTGGGCGTAGAGGTTCCTCTTGTCGGCGGCACACTTGGCCTCTACCCCGTCGTATAGCTCGGACAGCTTCGCCCACTTGTGGGGGGCGGTGGGTTTTGTGCAGAGACTACTCAGCTTGTCAAGCTCGTTGCGGACAATGGCCTCAACTGTCTCGCTGGGGGCATAAGCCCTTGCGAAGTCTTCCAATTCCTTAGCGGAGAATTCACTTTTCTTCTCAGGGAATATGCCCGACACCGCCTCGACGATGGCGTGGAGGTAGGCGTGTTGCGGCCTGGGGTACTTCTCGTAGATGTAGACACCGCCGTCCTCCCTAACCTGCACCTCGAACTCCGCCTCTAAAGAGTCCCTACACTCCGCCACCTCGCCCCGCCGCGCCGCGAGGTACAGGTAGACCCCGTTGAAGAGGGCGCGCCCCCACTTAAACGGCTTATCCCCGCCGCATCCGCGGGCGTATTTTAGGAAGTAGCCCTTGTTCTCGTCGACAAGAAAGGGGCGGACGATCAGCTGGACAGCGGAGCTAGGCGTAATCCTCTCCCTGTGTAGCTCCATGACGTGGAGACGCTCGGCATCGCCCACCAAGGGCTCGGAGTTCACCAACATCAGATCCACAGCCCTCCTGTGCGACGCGGCGAGAACCGCCGCGGCCAGGCGGGCTGCCTCCACGGCCATAAGCGACATGTAGTTTATGCCGTGGGACGTGTCCACTACTATTGAGGAGGGGTCCCAGGCGTGGAGCCGCCTCAATATCTCGCGATACGCCGATGCGAAGTAGCCCTCTGTCTTTCTATCAGCGAAGCGGAATTTGGCCCCCAAGGCGTTCGGCAGAACCGCCACATCGGCCTCGCCGGAGAGCCTGAGCTCCTCGCGTATGCCCCTTGCCACCGCCTCGGCGCCACTTTTGAAGTCGTTGCATTTGCCATACAGCTCGCACAAGCTGAAGCCAGCAAGCAGAAGGAGCCTCCCGGCCCCCCTAGCCCTCCTCACGGCGGAGGCGTACAGCCTCTCGCGCACTTGCGCCTCGCCCATGACGTAGGTCACGGGCCTATACGCCTTGGGGTTGCCCACAGGAGCAACGACGACCTCGCCGCCCACTACTGACGATGAGGTCTGCAATAAAGCTTTTCGGTTGTTGCACTGTATTTAAACCAATTGCCGAGGCCCACACATGGCCTACTGCGGCAATGCGCTCTACGAGCTGGAGAGGGCGAGGGTCTCGCTGAGGGGAAGAAGCCCCGACGACTTGCTCGACGCGGCCCGGAGGGTCCTCAGAGCGTACTACTACCTAAGGGGGATTGACCCGGGCTACGCCTTGGTCTCGCTCGCCGAGTCGGCGTTGGCGGACGAGCGCCTCTCGGACTTAGTGAAGGCTGTGGGACTGTTGTCCTTGGCGAGAGCATATGGCGCGAGGAGGTCTCTGGTGGATTCGGCAAGGAAGATCGTGGAGAGCCGTTGCATGGAGGTCCAGAGGGAGTACGAGGAGCGGTGCAAGTAGGGCTCCCGCCGCTCGGTCACCCCCCGGTATCGCGGCATTCTAAATTGAGGATTGAGAAGCGATATGAAGTTCTTGGTGATGGCGCCTAGGGGTAGCCCTCCGGCGGGGCGCCGCGCCGAATACAGAGTATAGGCGGCGGCACGTCTGGCAACTCGGCTATCAATGTGAGTCCTCTCGCGTGAGGCACACATAATGTCCCAGGTTATGTCACTAACAGGATTATATTCGCAAGCGTATTTATACGCCCACTTTATTCTGGCGTATCTTATCAAGGTTTGAAGTGGGTGCTTGTGCCCATATTTCAAGCTCCACGTTAAGCACAAACAGGTGATTGAGATGCTTTTCGGCAAGCGTCGATTACAAAAAAGTTGAGCGGCAGAGATATAATCCCGGTAGAGGTGGCGTTTGTGAGCTGGGAGAGGTGGGCCGACTGGCTTCAAGACGCCGAGGACGACTTCGCCGCAGCTGTCGACTTGGCCAGGCTGGGGAGGTATGCGAAGGCGTGTTTCCACGCGCAACAAGCCGCCGAAAAGGCGTTGAAGGCTCTGCTAATCGCGAGGGCGGGCAGATACGAAAGGACCCACAGCGCGTATGCCCTATTGCTAGCAGTGGAGAGGGCCGGCTTGGCCGTCTCCCAGGAGGTAAAAGAGGCGGCGGAGGAGCTAGACCGCCACTACGTCCCCAGCCGCTACCCCAACGCCTGGCCGTGGGGCCCGCCCCACGCACACTACAAGGAGAGAGACGCAGAGAGCTGTTTAAAAAACGCCAAGGCCGTCCTAGACTATGTCAAATCAGCCCTCAGCCAGCCTAACCCCCAAGGAGCTTGAGAAGGCAACGGAAATCGCCGTTGAGGGCGTCGACGCCGTCGCAGTGTACCTCTTCGGCTCGGCGGCGCGGGGCAGGTTCGTCCGAGGTCTCAGCGACGTGGACATCTTAGTGGTGACTAAGTCCCCGCCGCCGTATAGGGCCAAGACAAGCCGCATAGACGCAGGCGACATCAACGTGGTGTACATGTCCGCAGAGGAGATCTGCGAGGCTTACCGGAGAGGTAACCACCTGGTCATAGAGGCCCTCGACGAGGGCATCCTCCTGGCCGGTACGCCGTTGAGGTGCGCAGACCGAGGATTTGGAGCCAGATATGCCAATACTGCCTTTGGCTGTTTCAACTATCTTTTGATTTCGGCCCTGTCCGCAATGTACTTCTTGAGCTCCATTGTATAAAACAATATGTGTTTCAACTATCTTTTGATTTCGGCCGCTTATGTGGGTGGTTTTTTTGGGTTTT
>FPIC01018306.1_pt1 | contig 11412 bp, 18 predicted proteins | sample 1504481 | NCBI WGS metagenome assembly FPIC01 (sample SAMEA4475357, study PRJEB15587) | soil metagenome | biome: Soil; feature: Field | place: India | collected 2015-03-11 | depth 0 m
TAGAACTTTAGCTTCTGTTTCTTGGACATGAGTCCAAGATATGTGCCGGTATTTAAATGTTTTGTTTAATTTAGATACTGTATATTATTAAAGAGTTATGTTAATAAAATTACTATTGGAATAGCGGTGTTTGTTCTTTTTATAATTTATTTAGTATTTCTCTTTCTGTATATTCTATGCTCTTCTAGACCTTTCTCAACAATGCTACGTGGGCTAAATTTTTCTCTAGTGATATCTCTATGCTTGTGATGTATAGGAAAGTCGTGGCATTGCTTGGCGTCGGCGGCGTCGGCAAGACCACTTTTGCCTACAGGTTGTTGGGCCTTTCCGACGTGCCTGTGCTCACCTTAAAACCTAGCTACTATAGACTCTACATCGGCGATTTGGAAGTGGACCTAATAGATGTGCCCGGCCAAAGAGTCTATGAAGTTGCCATGAGGTTTGCCTCGTTTAAAATCCCGGTGGTGGATCGACTTATCTACATGTACGACATGACCAGTCACGAGAGTCTCCAGGCAATTGCTGAATTGCACAACATCTTCACAGATAGAGGCGCACAGGGAGCTAGAGAGATTGTGGTGGTCGGCAATAAAAAAGACTTGGCCGAAGAGGTGGGATTCTACGTAGAGGCGGATGAAGTAGCGCGGGCTATCGGCGCTTCGGAAGTGTACTATATATCTGCGGCTAGAGATCCCCCTGAAGTGTTTATAGGGATTTTACTAGGCAAGACCTAGGCGGTGCACGACTTGGTTGTATATAGTACTCCAGTTATCTCTAGTGAGCCACAAGATTTCAAATCCAAGGCTCTCAGCCAAGTTTGTGTAGTTCCTATGCACCACAGCCAACACCTTGGGTGAGTTGTACACAGCTCTTTCTAGGTCTGAACCAAAACCCGGACATTTAAACTCCATCGCGCCTATCTCGTCGACAATCAACAAGTCGCAGGTACCACGTAGCGCCTCGCTTATTGTAGAACAAGCGCCTAAAAATACGACATACTTACCCACAGAGGGCTCCCCTGTACCCACCCTAGCAAGTGGTGTCCGTCTTCCACTGGCTATATCAACTACGTCAAAACCTATGCGTACCCCCCTCTCTCTGACTTCCTGGGTTACAAATCCGCAGACACGTAGCTTTTTAGCCGCCAGCTCGGCGACTTTAAGTACTAGCGTAGTCTTGCCTACGCCGGGCATGCCGGAGATGCCGATTCTAACCTCAGCCCTTTCACGCCACATCATCTCTCGGCTTAGTCTAGCCTCATCACGGCCACGTCTTGGCTATGGTATAAAACTCCTCGCGACTGTGAGAGATGCTTGGAGTGCCCTTTTTAATATCTCGTTTACGAGGTTTTCAAAGGGCGTGAACGCCTCCCCTATTACTTCGCGCATTTTGGCAAGCACGTTTTTCACCTCGGCAGTTACCTCAGCTGTTTTGTCCCGCCGCTCTCCCTCATCGCTCAGGTCGTCGGAATACTGGTAGAGGACGCCAAGGGAGGCGCCTAGTCTCTTGGCTAGCTCTAACACATCTCTCCGCTTTAACAGAAGCGCCGGTAAGACCAGCGTAGCCTCTATAAGCGGGGCGGTTTTCAGCTCCGCCGCCTTCTCCCGCTCTCCCTCTAAGTCGAGGGCTTGGCCCATGGATAGCCTCTGGGCCACGTCGGCGAGGTACTCCACTACTTCTTCTCCCAACTTTACGGCTCGCTTTATCGACTCTGCAATAAGCCAGTCGCTTGCCAGCACAGTCCTCTCATCTCCGTAAATTACGCGGGGAGTTTTAGCCCCTCTTCTTTCGTCGTGTTTGTCCATCACGTCGTCTTGTAGAAGAGATACTATGTGCAGTAGTTCTACTATCGTAGCTGCTTGTAACACCCGCGGATCCATTAACGACCTCCTGTCTAGGCTGTAGGAAAATGTGAGAAGTAAGATGGGTCTTAACATCTTGCCTGGTTTTTCAATATAGTATCGCGCTGCGTCTCTCAGCGACTCCGGCTTGATGTCTCTGCCAACTTCTTGCAGATCGGCGACCACGCGCTCCAGCGCCACTAATACATCACGCGGCAGAATATGCACGTTCTTGAAAAAGATTGATGTTTTTATGCTTATGTTATTTAGCTCTATAACGCCCGTCGGCGGTTTTCTCCACTTTCCCCTCTCTAATAAGCCTAGTGAGCTGTGCTTTAACCACGGCTACTTTCTCAATGCCGACGGCGCTGGCGATTTCTTCTGCTGTAAACTCTTTACCTTTATTCTGGAGAAGATGGTCATATATCTTGTTCTTAACCCCTGAAGGCATGAATCTACATAAATTCGAGTATATTTAAACATTCAATAAGAGCCCTAGGCGGTATATTTATAAGTCATTGCAATTGCCGCCGCATGGTAAGAATAGCTGTGGTAGTCTCTGAGTTCAACTACGACGTCACCCAGTTAATGTTGCAAAAAGCGTTGGAGCACGCTAAGTTCCTAGGCGCCGAGGTTACATACGTCGTAAAAGTACCGGGCGTCTACGACATTCCCACTTTGCTGAGAGATCTCGTGGCTAAGGAGGAGGTGGATGCAGTAGTCACACTCGGTGCGGTGATACAAGGTGCAACAAAACACGACGAGGTAGTGGCGCACCAAGCCGCCAGGAAGATACTAGACATCTCCGTAGAGTCGGGGAAACCCATCACGTTGGGCATAATCGGCCCAGGTGCTAATAGAATGCAGGCCTTAGAGAGGGTTGAGGAATATGCGAAACGTGCCGTCGAAGCTGCAGTGAAGTTGGCTAGGAGAAAAAAGACGCTGAGGGAAGCGAAGTACGCAGGCTCTACTGTATTTATAGACTAGTAAACAAGTGTCACCCATTTGTTGTACTTTTCTATTCTCCCCCTCACCACGTCGGCGTACAGCGTTGCGATTTTTGTGGTGATTGGGCCAGGCTTCCCATCGCCGATCGCCCTGCCGTCTACCTCAACGACTGGGGTTACCTCTGCTGCGGTGCCTACGAGAAACAGCTCGTCTGCTGTGTATACTTCTTCGCGTGTAATAGGCTTCTCTTCCACCTTAATTCCGAGATCTCTGCTTAGCGTTATGACGGTGTCTCTTGTGATGCCCTCTAAGATAGACTGATGGATAGGCGGGGTGTACAGCGCCCCGTTTCTCACCACAAATACGTTTTCACCAGAGCCCTCCACTATGTAGCCATTTATGTCGGCGAGTAGAGCCTCATCGTAGCCGCGGTTTCTGGCTTCCGCCAGGGCCAGGACGGAGTTTACGTAAATACCTCCTATCTTCGCCATCACTGGCAACATGGTGTTGTGGACTCTGCGCCAGCTCACCACAGTGGCCCTTATGCCGCCGGGGGGTAGATATTTGCCGAAGGGGAAGGCGATTATCGCGAGCGATGTGTCTAGGTCGCGTATGTCAAGGGTGACCGTCGGCGTCGAGACGAATAGTATGGGCCTAATGTAGACGTCCTCCCGGAAGTGATTAGCCCTAACCGCTTCTATAATCGCGTTTCGCACCTCCTGCCGCGTGTATGGCACTTTAACGCCGAGGATCTTAGCAGATTTAAACATCCGCTCCAGGTGCTCGTCTAGCCTAAAAATGAGAAGGTTCTCCCCGTTCCAGTAACCCCTCAGCCCTTCAAATATCGAAGTGCCATAATGGAGAGCATGAATCATGACGTGTATCTTGGCGTCTTCCCACCTAACCACCCTTCCGTTTAGCCAGACATATTGGGCGTAGATCTTCATAGCCTACTGGCCGAAAAGGAGCCTCCTCATTTCTATGCCGACTTTCTCGATTTGGTGGTTTTTTACTTCCTCCATTAATTTCCTCAGCGTCGGGCCCCCTCTGTTATACTCCGTCACCCACTCTTTTGCGAATTCGCCACTCCTCACCCGCGCTGCCGCCTCTCTCATCCTCTGCTTTACTGATTCGTCAATTATTTTTGGGCCAACTGTGAGCCCTCCGTACTTCGCCGTGTCGGAAACTCCGTTCAGCATCCCGTAGATCCCCCTCTGCCATATGAGATCCATAATCAACTTCGCCTCGTTCAACACCTCGAAGTACGCCACTTCGGGCTGGTATCCGAGCTCCACCAACGTCTCAAAGCCCTTCTTTATCAGCTCCATCAGCCCACCCACAAGCACAGTCTGCTCGCCGATCAAATCGGTTTCCGTCTCCTCGGCAAAGGTGGTTTCTATCACGCCTGCCCTCGTTGCACCTATCCCCTTAGCTATTGCAAGGGCGTACTCCATAGCCCGGCCTGAGTAGTTCTGGTAAACCGCCACAAGCGCAGGCACTCCTCTACCGGATAGGTATTCTTCCCTCACCGCGCGCCCAGGCCCCTTTGGCGCTACCATCACCACATCTACGTTGGGGGGCGGCTTTATGAGACCGAAGTGTATGTTAAAGCCGTGGGCAAAGTCCACCACGGTGCCTGGCTTAAGGTTCGGCTCTATTTGTTCCTCCCACACCTTAGGTTGTTCCATGTCTGGGATTAAGACCATCACCACGTCCGCCTTTGCAACAGCTTGGCCTATTTCAAAAACTCTGAAACCCTCTGCAACTGCTTGATCCCAGGACTTGCCGCCTCTGCGTAATCCTAATATCACGTTGAGTCCACTATCTCTGAGATTAAGGGCCTGGGCTCGCCCCTGTATTCCATAGCCTATTACAGCTATTGTTTTGCCTTTTAGAGGCTCCAGAGACGCATCAACATCTCTATATATCTTCGCCATAGTTTTTAGATCTTAGGGATTTATATTTATCTGTTCTATCGAAATGACTTCCGGCAATTTGTCGAGTTTTGCTACAAGCCACCTCACCTCGTCTGTCTCTCCCTCCACTTCCATGACTACGTTGTAAACTGTGGCGTCTGCCACCACGCTGATCTTTGCAACGGTGACCTTAGCTCGCCTGGTAATCGCAATAATCCGCCCCAGCGAATCAAGCGACTTCGGAGTAGTTATGTTAATTCTCATATATCAACTTCGTATTCACGCCCTCTGGGAGTAACGCCGATGTGAGCCAGTCGCCTGGCTTGACCCAGGGTAGCACTATGTCCTCTTCGCTGTCAATCGTCAAGTCTACTATCAGCGCCTCGTTGTTTCTCAAAGCCTTGGCCACAGCCTTTTCTAACTGGTCGTAGCTCTCCGGCTTTACCCCCTCTATGTCGTATGCCTCAGCTATTTTCATGAAGTCGGGCATTTTGCCAAACTCCGTGGCTATAATCCTCCGCTTGTAGAGGTATATCTGCCATTGTTTTACCAGTTGCAGGGCTCTGTTGTCGAAGATTGTCACAACTATGGGTAGGTCGTACTCCCTCACTAAGGCTAAGTTGTTCATGGTCATCTGGAACGACCCATCCCCGTCAATGCACAGAACCGGCCTTGTCGGGTCGGCCAGTTTTGCCCCCAGTGCCGCCGGCACGCAGAAGCCCATTGTACCGAGGCCTGCAGAGGTGATGAAAGTGCCAGGCTCGAACACCTCCCATGCCACCTCCGCCCACATCTGGTGGCTCCCAACGCCCGTCGTCGTGATGGTGTTCCTCGGCGCGGCCCTTCTGAGTACTTTAAGCACACGCCAGGGATGAAAGGCCTTAGACGTGTCGGCAACTTTAGACATTGCCTCCTCATACTTCTTCCGTATCTCCAGTAACCATGACATGAATTTTTCACCTCTCTGGGCGCCGGCGTCTACAAATTTGAGCAGGGTCCCAAGCGCCTCTTTGGCATCGGCGACGACGCCTATTGTGGGCTTCACGTTTTTCCCAATCTCGCTCTTGTCTATGTCTATGTGTATCAGCTTTACTCTCCCACTCCTCACGCTTTCTTGGAGTTCTTTAAACCTGCCCCATGTTCTGTCGCTGAATCTCGTGCCGACTGCCAAGATGACATCTGCGTTTGCCAACGCGGCATCTGCCTCAGCTCTTCCGTGCATCCCGGCGGGGCCCATGTAGAGAGGATAGTCATGCGGCACCGCCGCCTTGCCCGGCAACGTCGACACGATAGGGGCGTACAGCATGCGGGATAACTCCAAGACCTCCGGTGTCGCGCCTGACCACAACACGCCGCCGCCGACTAATACCACCGGTCTTCTAGCCTCTATTAAATACTTGGCGGCCAGCCTAAGTTTATCCTCGTCGGGTGGCGGAGGTATAAACTTCTCCCTGTTTACTGGAATTTTTTCCTCGCGATCTGGAGCGGCCGCGAGCTGTATATCTCTCGGTATATCGACTAAGGTGGGTCCCGGCCTTCCGATTATCGAAATCTCGTATGCAGTCTTAAAAGCAGCCACTGCCTCTTCGGCCTTCTTGACTTGGTATGCGAATTTAGTAATAGGAGTAACCACGCCCAATATGTCTGTTTCCTGGAAGCCATCTCTGCCGAAAACGCTAGTGGGCACCTGGCCTGTGATAGCCACTACAGGTGCCGAATCCATGTACGCGTTAGCCAGGCCAGTAACTAGGTTTGTGGCTCCAGGCCCGCTGGTGACGGCCACCACGGCGGGTCTTCCCGAGACTCTTGCGAAGGCCTCCGCGGCGTGTATGGCGCCTTGCTCGTGTCTAAACATAATGGGCTGAATATCTTGGTTGTACAGCGCATCGTAAAGAGCCATTATCGAGCCCCCGGTTATTCCCAGGATATGTTTTATTCTATATTGTTTGAAAGTCTGGACTATCCTATCGACGACCCGTTGGGAATCCCCTGTTGAAGCCCCGATACCCCCGACATTATGGCTGACGAACTATATTCTATTTAAACTTTTCCTAACCTATATATCGTGTCGTGTGCTATTTTTATAACCCAGCGCACGTTTGGGTAGGTCTCAATCTTGTCTATGTCTTCCACATCGATCCAGAACCCCTCTCTCTGTGCGCCTCCAACTCTCCTTACCAGATATATGAGGTCGAAGTGAATATGCGCCTCGTCGGGGTAACGCACCAGTTCCTCCAAGATGAGTAGCGGCAGTGGCCGCTCCACCACGTCTTTATCCCTCACTCCGTGGATATGCCCAATGGGCTCCACTCTTAGCCCGGTTTCTTCCTCGAATTCTCTGATAACGGCCTCTGTGGGGGTTTCGTTCGGCTCCACGTGTCCGCCGGGATATATGTAGACGCCTAGGCGTCGGTGCTTGATAAGCAGAACCTTGCCGTTTTCTATAAGGACGCCGCTAGCTACTATGCATTTTCTGGGCACAAGTGCGCCGAGTTTCAAATTTTTAAACACGTCTCCCGTTCGGTGTTGGTGTTTAGCAAGATAAAGCTAGGTATGGAGGATTGGAAGAAGCTAGAGTCTGATCTTGAGAGGATCGCCGCTGGCCAGCCTCTTGAGATCGTAATAAACGTGACGTTGGTTTCCTCAAGCGACGAGGCTGGCGAGGAGGAAGAAGAGGAGCACCACCACCATCACGTCCACCACCTAGACGAGAACGAGTTTACTAGAGAAGTGGCGAAGATGATCGACTACGTGGCGCAAGAGTACAATGCCCACGTCCATCCGCATATACACAGCAACCACGGCAGTGTCATGTTCTCTGTTAAGGGTTCTCCAAAAGAGCTGACAAAGGTCTTAAGAGATGTCATAGATTTTGTGAAACTTAACTGCGAAAAGTGCATGTTGCACTCGCTTGACGGCGAGTTCCACCTAGGCGAAGACCTCAGCGGTATATACTTCGGCGACGCCTATAAAATCACGGTTATACTACCGGCTGAGGACGGGAGACGCCTCAAGGTGCACGAACTTCACCTCTAAGTTTTTTCATAATGCATTCAACAGTGGACGAGACCTCCGGCGAGATTATGTTTTTCAAATCCTCAGGCGCCACGTGGGGGTAACCGCCTATCCATATTGGTCTGTGTATAAAGGTTGGATCTGACGAAGCCCAGACGCAGTCATTTCTGCCTACTCGCTCGCGATCTCCCACATACACCACCACGTCGCAGTCGCAGGGCGCTGGGCAACCAAGCACTCTAGCAAGCGGAGAGGGGCCTGTTAGCACAGGAATATCCTGTTCATACAGGCGCCAATATAGTTCACACACTTTACAAATAATCCACGTATTTATATCCGTCTACGTCGTCTAGCATGATGATGACATCTTCTAGTCTCACTTTTTTCAGAGCAGACGGCTTTGTCTCCACGAGTTCTGGAATAAGGGTCTCATCTCTTCTTCTTATGTAAATCTTCATGCTTTTATGCGCTAATAAAAACTACTGTAGCGCCAATTCCTCTCCCGGCGTAGTGGGGAGGTAAATGTTGTCGTAGCCGTCTTCAGCAAGTTTTTTCACCAGCGGCGCCGCGGTGGCTGGATCTGTGTGGACTAGGATTATTTTTGTCTCTGGAGAAAAGCGTTTTATAAATGCTTCGAGCTCCCCCCTGCCGGCGTGCGCGCTGAAGTCGAACCACTCTAGTCTTGCCTCGACTTTTATGACAGCGCCGTCGACGATGGCGTATCCTTTGCTCAGTATCTGGAAACCCGGGGTGTTAGGCGCTTGGAACGAGGGTAGGAATACGCCGTTTTTCCTATTACCAGCCATTTTCTTGAAGTAGAAGAGGGCCGCTCCGCCCTTTATCATGCCGGCTGGGGCTATAATCACGGAGGGCTCTTCCGCGGCGCCCTTCCGCACGTATGTGTTGGGCACTTCTATGGATACATCTAGGGCTTTTTTGTAGAGAGAGGGGTCTTTGAGGAGGTGTGGATATCTCCCCACTATTTGGTTTATCTGTCTGGCTAACCCATCGACGTATATAGGATATTCAACCCCATGTTTTACCAGAGTTAACAATATCTCCTGTGCCCGTCCTAGGGCGAACGACGGTATTAAGACCGACCCACCCCCTTCGAGCACCTCTTTCACGGACTGGACGAATTCCTTCTCCAATTTGTCACGCGGCGGGTGGTTTGCCGAGGCGTAGGTGGCCTCCATTATCACCACGTCGGGGTTTTTAGGTAAGTTGTAAACGTCAGCGCCCCTCAAAAGATTCGTATCCACGGTGTTAAAATCGCCAGTGAACACAACTACCCTCCCCTCTACCTCAATCACAGCCAAGGCGCTGCCAGGTATATGCCCTGCGTTATATGCCGTAAGCGATATGCCGTTGCCCACATCTACAGGTTCGCCGTATGTAAGCGGGATAGCACTGGACATCGTCTCCTTTACCTCCTCAAGTGTATAGGGTAGGTAGTAGCCAGACAGCTTTATGGCGTCTGTATACATCAAGTCGCTGAGCTCCATGGTCAAAGGTGTGGAGTACAGCGGCGTCCTTGTCGAGATGTATAGAAAAGGCAAAGCTCCGCTGTGGTCTAAATGTGCATGGCTTAGGAAAACCGCAGAGAGGTCTTTTGGGCGTACGTGAAGCGGAAAAACGGGCCTGTCCTGTGCATCGAAAGACACTCCATAGTCTAGTAGTAAGCCGCTAGACGCGGTTTTTATAAGCACGGCAAGTCTCCCGACCTCACCAGCGCCGCCTAGTAGCTTAATCCTCACGCCGTCTGATGTATGTCACTATAAAAAACTAAACAGCAAAGCATTAAATAACAAATTAGAGAGGCGATGTGGAGGCATTACAAAAACAGCTCGAGCGGATTATTGAGATAAACCGAAGAATCCTGGTTAACCTAGAAGAAGTAAACCAACTCCTAACGCAGAAAATCTCGAAAAGGAGAGAGAGAGAAGGATAGCTTCGCCTTTTAAGGGTATAAGCTTCTACCTCCACGAGCTCGGGTATGAAGATGGCTTAACGGCGTCTGTACACATCGATAAAATTTATATAAATCACACAGCTACGGCGCCTATGCCTATTACCACCTCGGCACAGCCAAGGAAGCAGCGTCTTGCCTTGTTCAACGCGCCGCTCCACTTGCGACATAAGCTATTCAACGCCAAGCTATCGCCCGAACTGGAAAAGAAGCTTGGGGTGAAGAGACTTCCGGTGAGGAGAGGCGACACAGTTATGATACTGAGGGGCGACTTTAAGGGAGTCACCGGCAAGGTTGTTAGAGTCGATTTAAAAAAGGTGCGTATATACGTAGAGGGGGCCACAAGGACCAACAGCCGGGGCCAGACTGTGTACTACCCTATCCACCCCAGCAAGGTGATGATAGTTGACGTAGATATGTCCGACAAAGCCAGGCAGAAGATAATAGAGAGGAGGAAGAAGTAGGGCTATGGTCCATCTTCGTAGATCTCTAGCTCCTTATTGGTGGCCTATTCCCAGAAAAGCCGGCGGTGTATGGGTCGTCAAGCCATCGCCGGGTCCTCACAGTTTCGCCTATTCGCTACCACTAGCCATAGTTATTAGAGATGTGTTGAGATACGCCAAGACGTTGCGCGAGGCTAGGTATATAGTATCGAGGGGCTACATAAAGGTGGATGGAGTTGTCAGAAAAGATTACAGATTTCCCGTTGGTCTAATGGATGTGATTGAGATAGTGCCCACAGGAGAGGTGTATAGAGTAGTCCCAGATCAGGATAGGTATTACAATCTGTTGCCAATACCTTCAAGCGAGGCATCGCTTAAGTTGTTAAGAGTAGAGGGTAAAACTACCGTCAACGGCGGGAGGTTGCAACTCCATTTTCACGACGGGAGGAATTTAATAACATCGCCAGACATGGGAGCGAAAATCAAGACCTTTGACACGATACTTTACGACCTAGAAAACAAGACCATAAAGACGCATATTCCTATGAAACTAGGGGTGGTCGCCGTGGTGACACACGGTAGCAACGTAGGATTCTCTGGCAAACTCTACGAAATAGTGTGGACGCTTAAGCGGAGGCAATCCGTTGTCGGGCTTAAAAAGGGTGAAGAAGTAAGAAGGACGATTCTGGACTACATCATGGCAGTGGGCGAGGAGAGCCCCGTGATAAAGATAACCCCCTAATCTGCGGGCGGCTTCTCTTCAGTATACGCCTCCCCCATCTTCTTGGAAAGAAGGCGTTCCTCGGCTTTCCAAAAAGCATCTCCGTAGTGGTCAAGTGCCCTTTCAATATCTGACAGGCTCACGGCAATAGGTTCAAACACCTTCACAACTCTGCCCTCCACCACCCAGCCTTCAACGATACCACCCATGGTCCAGTCATACTTTATCGATATTACATAACGTCTCTCGAAAGAGGGGGATCTAACTCTCATGTAGACGGTGGAGATTCCAAACTCCTTGAGAAATTTCGATATGATCTCCCTATATTTTTCGCCAGGCTTTGGGGAGGGAACCCTTTCTACATGTATAATATCATCGCGCCGTAGATCCTCTTCGAGAAGTTGGAGAAGTTGTGAGACAGGTTGCCCTGTCCTCTCGATTTTCATATAGTAAAGAACGCTTGTATTTTTAAATGTCGCTAATAAAGCCAACAAGCGACGTAGTGACCTTTCTTCGCCTCAATAAAGGGCGGTTCTTCTTTTTCGCATTTGCCTTTTAT
>FPIC01064088.1_pt1 | contig 11362 bp, 7 predicted proteins | sample 1504481 | NCBI WGS metagenome assembly FPIC01 (sample SAMEA4475357, study PRJEB15587) | soil metagenome | biome: Soil; feature: Field | place: India | collected 2015-03-11 | depth 0 m
ACCCCGTGTCGCTGCGCGATGGCATTTCGCTGGCCAACCAGGGCGGTGACTTCGGCTCCATTGGCAATGAGGCGGTGAGCACCTCAGGCAGGGGGCGCGCTTACGGACTGGAGTTTTACGGTCAGCAAAAGCTGACGGGCACGGTGTTCTCGGTGCTTTCCTATACCTATGTCATCAGCGAGTTTGCTGGCACTGACGGTCGCTACGTGCCGAGTGCCTGGGACTTTCACCACTTGGTGTCGGGCTTGCTGGGCAAGAAACTGCCGCGCAACTGGGAGTTTGGGGCCAAGTACCGCTTTGCCGGTGGGGCACCCACCACACCGTTCAATCTGGAGGAATCGCGCCGCAATTACGGTGCCCTGGGTGTAGGTATACTCGACTTCAGCCGCCTCAACTCCGAGCGCCTCAATTCGCTGAGTGTGCTCGATGTACGCATCGATAAGAAGTGGAATTTCAACCGCATCACGCTCGACCTGTTCCTGGACGTAGCCAATGTGCTGGCCAGCAAAACGCCTGGCTACGACCGCTATACCTTTCAGCGCAACGAAGACAACACGGGCTTTGCCACCACTGACGGCAACCCGTTGCGAGGAGATGGCAGCAACGCCATACCTGTCATCCTACAGAACAACGACGGCAGGCCTGTGCCAACCCTGGGCTTTATTGTAGAGTTTTAAGCCTGAAAAAACGGCGTGTGACTATGCAAATTTACGGAAACCGTATACCTTTGGTATGCATGTCGCAACACCATAAAAAGAAACCCATGAGCAAGCGAAACTCGGTTCTGTACAGCATGATTACCGCCAAATGCCCACGTTGTCGGGAGGGCGCCATGTTCAAGAGCGGACTCTATACCACTAAGTTTGCCGACATGTACGATACCTGCCCCTGCTGCGGACAAGAGTATGAGCCCGAGCCAGGCTTCTACTACGGGGCCATGTACGTGAGCTTTGCCTTTAACGTAGCCATTTTCATCATCTGCCTGGTTATCCTGTATCAGTTTGTGGAGGAAATCACGATGGCCATGATGATAGGCGTGGTAGCAGCCGTGGTCATCGGCTTGCTGCCCGTTATTTTCCGCTGGTCCCGCTCGCTATATCTTCACATTTTTGTGCGTTACGAGGGCCCATGTAGCGAAATTCCTAAGAAGAACCACTCCCAAGCATAAGAGTTCTAGAGAAACGATCATAAAACCCACTGTCATTCTGTAAGAATCTTGGTCGCAAGTAGCATAGGCTTAACCTCCCTTTAACCAAGTTTCTTTACAGAATGACAGTGGGTTTTGAGCCTATTTACTAGAATGAAACGGCCCTGCCCTCAAAGCAAGAATTCTCTGGAACATATTTCACCCTAAGGTATACAACCCCTCTAATACCTACCGCACCGAAAAGCCACGCGTGGTATACAGTATACCTAAGCCGAGCGACTGATTGTACTGCACATCAGCGTCCTGGTCGTAGTCGTAAATGAGGTTGGCCATAAGGCTTACGTTGATGTAGCGGTTTACCTTGGCCGACAGCACCGTGTTGAGCATGTGGTCGATGCGCTTGCCCGTAAACTCCTTGTAGTTCATGTACGACATGTAGTTCAGGCGCAGGTTCACGTTCGTCATGATGTCGCGGTTGTAAGTTGCCTGCAGCATAGCCGCCAGCCACTCTGTGCGGGTGCGTTTGTCCTCGGGCACACCATAGCGCTCATTCTCCGCTACGGCATCATCTGCCAGAAACGTGAAACGCGGCGCAAAAGGGCTCAGGCGCAGCGAGAAATGTGGGTTTGGTTTGTACTCGGCACCCAACGCAAAGGTGAGGAAACCTGGCGATAGGAAATTGGAGATAAGTCTATCGTTGCCGTCGGCATCAATGTTATATTCATAACCGCGTGTGAACTGCGACAGAAAATTGGCCGAAACAAAGGTATTCCAGTCGCTGGAGATGGCATAGCCGTACTTCGAGTCCAGGAAAATGCGGTCTATGCTCTTGCGGCGCTCTTCGCCCCTGTTTTTGAGCAGACCATATTGAAACTGCACCGCATTGTCCCAGGAGGTTTTGCCCAGTTTGTAATCGGCGCGGGCATCCACGTTGGCATTAAAAGCAATGGAGCTGATGCCGCCCGCTTTCCAGTTGTCGCTAAAGGCAGCCTGGTTTAGGTTGATACCCCCCGCAAAGGTGCGGCGCCAGGTGGTGTCGGGCTGGGCGAGCAATGGGGTGACTTGCGTTTGAATTAATAGCGTGTCTTGTTGTATAAGTAGTGTGTCTTGTGCTTGGGAAGTACTGAAAGAAAACCAAATAAAAAGGGAGGCGAGTAAAGCTTTTCTCATAGGGTGACAGGGTGATATGTTAATTTTTGTGATAAATAAATTTGCTATATAGCGCTTACGCAATAGCAGAGCTTTGGTGTTCAAACCTAGGCATATTTCACAAAAATCAGCTAGCATCCTGAGTGCTTATGCCACTACTTTTCCCGCGTAAAGGGCACAAAAATAACGGGCATCAGGTTTTTGGAGACAGGTTTGCCTTTCTTTTTCTCGATGAGCTTGAGGGTTTGGCTGGCGTAGGGGGACCCCACAGGTATAACCATGCGTCCGCCCTCCTTGAGTTGCTCGAATAGGGGAGGAGGAACCGCAGCGGCGCCTGCTGTTACCACAATGGCATCGAAAGGCGCATGCTCGGGCCAACCCTTGTAGCCATCGCCAATTTTCACCTCCACGTTCTGGTAGCCAAGTTCGTTGAGCCGTGCCGCGGCTGTGTTTCCATGCTCAGGAATAATTTCAATGGTGTATACCTGCTGCACAATTTCGGCCAGCACAGCCGCCTGGTAGCCAGAGCCGGTGCCAATCTCGAGCACTTTCATGTCTGGGCTGGGCTTGATTACTTCGGTCATATAGGCCACCATGTAGGGCTGCGATATGGTTTGTTCCAGGCCAATGGGCAGGGCCCTGTCTGTGTAGGCATGCTGGGCAATGGAAGAGGGTACGAACAGATGCCGCTTTACCTGGCGCATGGCTTGCAGCACGGCTTTGTCGCGCACACCGCGGCCCGCGATTTGCCGCTCCACCATGTCCTCGCGCTGCACCCTGTAGGCGTCTTCCTGTGCGGGGGTAAGCAGCAGTAGGAAAAAGATGAATATGTAAGCCGAAGATGCCATCATACCTGCAATCATCATAGCAAAGCACTTCTTTTTTATACTTCAGGTATAAGAATAAGTTCTCACCCCTATAGCATAAAAAATGCCCCGACTCCAGGTGAGACGGGGCATTTCAAAAGGATTATACTGGAGCTCTATCTTATCGCTTCAAGACCAGTTTGAGCGTCTTAGCACCGGAGTCACCCACCAGTCGGGCGAAGTACATGCCCTCTTTCAGGTCCCTGCCGTTCACCACTACGCGATTCATCTCGCCTGCTCTGGCGGTGCCAGTCTGCAGCTGCTTCACCAGCATGCCCTGCGCGTCATAGAGGTTGATGGTGTAGTTCTCCGTCTCACGCACGATGAACTCAACTGTCGCCTGGTCGCTGAAAGCGGTAGGGTAGGCCATGGCATGGGTAAAGTTCTCCGCTGCCGTCATGCAAGGACTGTTGGTAGCCGACTCCATGGAAAACTTAATGTTGTCGATGGCGGCCGATCCGGCTAAATCATTAGACCCATCTCTGCCGTCCAGCACAACTTTCATTTTCATGACGCCTCTGGTGTTGCCCAGGTGCACAAGCTGCTTGCTGTTCATGCCAAGCGGCTTCAGGTATACCTTGTTCAGTTCCTTGCCATCCTTGTCGTACAGGTACACCCACGACATATCCTCAAAATCGTCCATACCCACTACTCTGAAAGATTCCATGGTAACAGGGCCTATGGCCGAGAAGTCAAGTATCAGTTCGCCGCCCCACTGGGTCGCGTCTGGGTAGTCATTCTGGTACTGGTTGATGATGAGCACCTGTCCCCAGTCCACGGTGTAGAGGTTGGTGTCATCGCCGGTTGGGTCCTGCGAGTCGAAAATGGCGGCGTAGTTCTCTGGTGCGAAAGAGCCGTCCGGCATACGTTTTCTGCCCATTATCGCCACTGGTCCCGCTTCGGTGTTAATGCTCGAGATAAGGCCTCTTGGCTGGTCGTCGAAATCAATCAGGTACTGCGTCATGGTTACCTCTGTTGAGCTAGGCGTTACCACCACGCTGGTTGAGGCAGAGCAGCCACCATCAGAGTCAGCCACGGTGAGGGTATAAGTTCCCGCTACTTTCACCACAGGGTTTTGCTCTGCTGAGGTATAGCCATTCGGACCCGTCCAGCTATAGGTCGCATTTTCAGCTGAGGTTGAGCTAGTGAGTTGCACGGTTCCAGAGGCACAGTCCAGTTGGCCGCCTGTGGCGCTTACCGTCAGAACCTCCTCACGGACTACTTTCACTTCATCTTCGATTTTGCAGCCGCTTTTTACATCAGTAAGTATCATGGTATAAATACCCGGGGCATTAACCACAGGATTGAATGTCCTCTCGCCCGATACGATATTACCTCCATGGCTTGCAAACCAGATCACATTGCCGCTACCTGAACCTTCCAAAGTAACAGAGCTATTCTGGCAAGTCAACTTTTGGTCAGGACCGGCGCTACCAGTTGGATAAACAGGCGACTTGATTGTGTGGCTGGTTGATGCGGTGAGATTACCATTTGCTTCTTTTACTAATAGGGTATAATCACCTGGCTCGGTTACCGTAACATTTTTTCCCTCGGCGGTATATCCGTTCGGTCCGCTCCACTGGTAGGTAATTCCCTCTTGTATGGGTTCTTCATTGAGGTAGGCGAACCCAATCATCGTCACAGAATTAGAGCCAGCACAATCAAGCTCTGGAACATTTGAAAAGCCAATTTCAGCAGTAAATGTATTTTCCTCCTCGCGGGTCACTTTCACCGTGTACTCTGTCTTGCATCCTCTTCCATCCTGAAGTACTAAGGTATAGGTGCCTGGGGCATCCACAATCGGATTAAGCGTTCTGTAGCCCGAAACAAAATTACCCCCATCGCTGGCTAACCATGTAGGTTGCCCGGAGTTATTTACTACCGATCCCTCTAGTGTAACAGTAGGGTTGTCGCGTGTCAGTACCTTGTCGGGCCCAGCACTTCCCTCAGGTCTGGGTCTCTGCGAAATTTCACGTGTCGCTGTTGCCGTTAACCCGGTGGCAACGTGTGTTACTACAACTGTATAATCACCTGGCTCTGATATGGTTGGCCCTGATCCTTCTGACGAAAAACCATTAGGACCAGACCACTTGTAGGTAAGGCCCTCATTGACCTCATCCCCATTCAGGTAAACATGCGTGTATGCTACAATAGGTGTGCCATAACAATCAATATGTAACACACTCCCACGTCCGATATACACCTCCAAAACATCTTCTCTTTCGGTAAAATTATTTTTGGAATTTGCTTGAACACCCGCCAACGGGTATAGTAAAAAGCACAATAGGCTAAAGGCAAAAAGACGCCATAGCCGGGAAATTGTATAGCAACTCCGAATTTCAGGAATTGTGTATGCGTAATTTTTCTTCATAGTTGTAACGTGTAAGTAATCGAAAATTTAATGTTAAACAGAGTAGGAAATTATAGGCAAAGCGCTGCCACACAGGGGTTTTGAAAGCCCCAATAAGACGGTGAAAGAATGTGCCTTGGTTTTATTTGCCTAGTAAAGGCATGATGCTGCTACCTTATGTTGGTATTGGGAAATGGCGTTGGAAGCAGTGTAACAGAAGAAGTAAGCTTTTTCTCATAGTAGAAAGGTAATAAGTGAGTTGTAAGAAATATTATTTAACCTATATATTGGTTATGCTGTAGGTACCCAAATGCATTGAAAATCTTGCTATTGCAGCTGCTTTTGAGTGTCTATGACTTGCTATACGGGCTTGCATTAATTTTATTTACATGAATTCTATGGTTTTTTTAATATTTAGTAAAAAATGAGTATAAGTACCATATTATTTAGTATGAGTATGATTTATTCGGGGCAGCGCATTGGCGGTATTGCACAGTTTGTGGATTGTAGATAGACGGTAATTTGCTGGTAGCCACCTGTTTGATGCGAATAGTTGGTGAGGGCATACGGGAGGGGCCTGATTTTAGTGCAATTATGAAAGGCGATAGCATTTAACTTATGCGGGAACAGGCCAACTGGCAATGCTGTGACTTTCTATGGATACCGTTTTCAATACCAGCGGGGCATAACTAACTGTGTGCGGTAAATAGTGAGGTGCTAATGGAGTGTCTTTTATAATTTTGTGAAATTTCCTTTCCCAAAAACCAGAAAGTTCCTTTATATTTAACACTCATTTTCCTTGTTGGTAGATTTCAGGTATGGCTATTATCTCTTTACAGTCGCTTTTAATCAGAAGTGTGCTTGCGTGCGCTTTGTTTATCTCTGTCAGTGCCTGCTCTTTCTTCAAGAAGGAAGAGCTTATAGTAGAAGAAGACTGCGAACTGCATCTTGAAGCCCCTGAAACCTTTACCCCTACCGTCGCAACAAAACTAGGTACCCAGGTTGACTCCCTCTTCAGGCAATTGCATAAAAAGAAAGGCTTTAATGGTACCGTGCTTGTGACAAAATACGATCAGATCATCTACCGGGGTGCTTTCGGCTACGCCGATTTCAAGACCAAGGACACCCTGAGCACCCAAACCATTTTTCAGCTGGCCTCCGTGTCGAAGCAGTTCACGGCCATGGCCATCATGATGCTGCAGGAACAGGGCAAGTTGCAGTACGACGACAGCCTGCAGGTATACCTGCCCGACTTTCCCTACAGGGGCGTGACCATCCGGCAGTTGCTCACGCACCGCTCGGGACTGCCCAACTATACCTATTTTGCCGATGAGCTGTGGCCCGACCGCAAAGTAGACCTCAGCAACGACGATGTGCTGAGCCTGATGGCCGTGCACAAACCCAACATCTACTACCAGCCCAACCGCACTTTTAGCTACAGTAACACAGGCTATGCGCTACTGGCCTCGGTAGTGGAGAAAGTGGCCAAGCAGCCCTTTGCCGAGTTCATGCGCGAGCACATTTTCGAGCCGCTCAAGATGCACGATACCTATACCTTTAGCCACGAACTGGTGAGCCAGACCGGCCGGGTGGCCAGCGGACACATTGGCGGTCGTCGCAAGCGCCTACCCGACTACCAGGACACCGTGCTGGGCGACAAGGGCATGTACTCTACCGTGGAAGACCTCTACAAGTGGGACCAGGCCCTGTATACCCAGCGCCTCGTAAGACGCGAAACCCTGGAAGAGGCATTCAAGCCAACCACCAAAGTGAACAGGCGCGACGAGTCCTATGGCTTCGGTTTCCGGCTCAAGCAGCTCGATAGCGGCGATACCGCTATCTACCACGGTGGCCTCTGGCATGGCTTCAACACCTACTTCCTGCGCAATCCCAACGACCACAGTGCCGTGATCGTGCTCAGCAACCTGACCAACGGCAGCCTGAACTACATGAAAGATGTGCGCAGTTTCCTGTACCCGGCGCAGGGTAGAAAAGGAGGACTTCAGGTGGCCAGTACGCGGTAAATGCAACCCCGCCCAAGAAAGGTATAGACCCAAAGCCCCGCCCGGCCTGCAACCCCTTTGGCGATGTGCCGTTATTTGGAGGTGTAAAAGAAAACCAGGACAAAGGTCCCCGAAACTTTGCGCATGGTTTTCACAAAGCACCCATTTACCGTAACTGCATGTTATCTGCTCTAGCCGCCAACCAGCCACGCAACGTATTCAGCAACTTCTCCCGACTGCTTCTGCTGGTGGCAGTGCTCAGCCTCATGGTGCCAGCAGTGTCTGTAGGGCAAGAAGCCGGGCAGGACACTGCAGCAACTGCACTGGCCGCCTGGCCCGAGGACTCGCTGGGAAGACGTACGCCCCGTGGCACAGTTGCTGGTTTTATCAGAGCCGTGGCTGCCGAGGACTATACCAAAGCCTCCTTTTACCTCAACCTGAACACGCCCTCCGGCACCATAGAGGATGGCGCGGCCGTCGCTCAATCATTGCAGCGGCTGCTGGATCAGCGCAGCAAAACCTTGCCCCGTTCCTGGATCAGCGATTCTCCGGATGGAGAGTTGGACGACGATTTGCCGCCCGGACGGGAGCGTGTGGGAAGCATCCTAGTCAACGGCGAATCAGTTGAACTTCTTCTGGAGAAAACGACAGGGCCGTCTGGCGGGCCCATCTGGCTGGTGGCTGCCGAAACAATTGCCCAGGTCCAGGTGCTGGCAGAAGAGGCCGGCACCACCGTGCTGGAGAAAACCGTGCCCGACTTTCTGGAGGGCTATAAATGGGGCGGCGTACCCGTCGTGCACTGGCTATGGATGCTGCTGAGTGCAGTACTGGCCTACCTGATGGCGTGGGGGATCACGGCGACGCTCACTTTCCTGATCAACTACGTCTGGCGCAAGACCCGTGACGAGCCAACTTGCGGCTTCATTAGGGCTTTCTCGCTGCCCATTCGCCTATACCTTGCCGCCTGGATTTTGGTGGCACTGAGCCAGCGACTGGGTATTTCCTTCGTGGTGCGGCAGCGTTTTAGCGAACTCACCATTATAGTGGGCCTCGTAGCCGTGCTGCTGCTGCTTTGGCGCCTGGTTGACGCCATTACCAACTTTAGTCAGCGCCGCCTTGTGCAACGCCGCAATATGGCGGGCATCTCGGTGGTGCTGTTTATGCGGAGGGGTGCCAAGGTAGCCTTGCTGGTGTTCGGCATTATCTTCGCGTTGGATACACTCGGATTTGATGTGACCACAGGGTTGGCCGCCCTGGGTATAGGTGGTATTGCGCTGGCGCTCGGCGCACAGAAGACGGTGGAGAACTTTGTCGGCAGTGTGACGCTCATTGCCGACCAACCGATACGGGTGGGCGACTTCTGCAAAGTGGGCGACACAAGTGGCACCGTGGAGCAGATAGGCATGCGTTCTACCCGTCTCCGCACTTCGGAGCGCACCGTGGTGACTATCCCCAACGGAGATTTCTCCTCACAGCGGATAGAGAACTTCTCACACCGCGACCGCTTTCTTTTTAGCCCGGTGCTGCGGCTGCGCTACGACACGTCTCCCGCCCAGATTGAGGCCGTGCTGAGCGCGCTCCGTCAGATATTGGCACAGCACCCCAAAGTGGACCAGAACAGCGCCAGGGTACGCCTTACCGAAATATCCTCGGACTCGCTCAAAGTGGAGGTGTTCTCCTACATTCTCACAAAAGAGTTTAACGAGCAGCTCGAAATAAAGGAGGCCCTGCTGCTTAGGTTCATAGCGGCGGTTAACTCCGACGGAAGGGGATTTGCCCTGCCGGTGCAGCAACTGCTGGTGACAGGCGGTGAGCAGCAAGGTGGGGAGAGGCATGGGCAGGGGAAGCCTGAGGGGAGCTAGCGTCCTTACTCCACCCGATCTGTAGCCTGCTCCGGTTTCCCCCAAAACAACTCAACCCACGCCTTTTTGATGCAGGGATAGTGTTTGGAGGCTTCCACGAGGTCCATAAACGCGACCAGGTTGTCTTCAAATCGCTTGGAGAGCGTTTCATTTTTTAAGTTGCCGGCCTCATCAAAGGCATCGTACGCTGTGGATTTCGCAGGGAGGCCGAGAATACAAGAAAGCTGGTGTGTGTTCTTTTGTTATGCTCCTCTTCCATCAGACTGTCTTATTTGTTTGCTTGTATCACATATTGCATGCCCCGTAGGTCTGGTACGTATCAGGCGCTGTTGCAGGCATGCCTGCAGGTGCTGCGTTACTGCCGTAAGATACCGCATGCCCCAGTGCATTTACCTCACATCTATCTTGTCCACCCAGTCAAAGTGTTGGCGGATCACAGCATCTTTCTCCTCGTTGATGTAGGACAGGTATGCCTGTGCCACCGGCGAGAAAGTCTTGTTCTGCAGCCATATCAGGTTCCAGGAAGTGGTGAGCGGCAGATCCTTTACAGGTATGATCTGGAGGTGCTGCTGCGTAATCTCGTTCTTAATACCGATCAGCGGCATAATGGAATACCCCAAACCAGCCAGGATGGCTTGCTTCACCGCCTCGTTGGAGGTGAGCTCCATCTTCTTGCCCACCGCGATCTGGTTGCTGGCGATAAACCGCTCCATGGTTAACCTGGTACCTGAGCCCTGCTCACGGAAAATCAGCGGCAGCTGCTCAAAAATCTCTTTTCCGTAGCTTTTGGATCGCTTCCGCATCAACTCCCGACCCACCAGGTATAGCTTGTTAGGCATTAACTCCACCTTGTCCACTTTTAGGTTTTCCGGAAGGATGGACACTAAAGCGAAGTCGGTTTCATTGTTTTCGAGGCTCTCCAGCACCTTGGACTTATTGGTTACATCCATCACCAGCTCCACACCCTCGTGCTGCTTCAGGAAACCCGACAGGAAATAGGGCATCACATACTTGCCGGTAGAAACCACCGATAGCTTCAGGCGGCCCGAGAGGAGCCCTTTGTATGCCAGGGTCTTGTAGTTGATGGCGTGCACCTCGTTCAATATCCTTTCGGCCGCCACGGCGATCTCCCTCCCAAAGTCCGTAATGTGCAGCCGTCGGCTGATGACCTCTATGAGGGGTATATTAAACTGGTCCTGCAGGTTTTTAAGCTGGATGGACACCGCGGGCTGCGTGAGGTGCAGCTCCTCGGCGGCCTTGGTAATGCTCTTCGTTTGGGTCACTTTCAGGAATACCTGAAGCTGGTGCAAAGTGTAGTTCATAAATATTTTTTATGTGTCGCATTAAAAATATAAACTATTATTTATAAATCAAAACCATGATGTTTGTGGTTCCAATAGCAAAACATGAACATCGCCATGATAACACTAACCGAAAATCAACAGTGCAGGGATACGGCAGATATTCCTGTGCGCACCAGGATTGCGGTGGCCAAGGGAGATGGCATCGGTCCTGAGATAATGGATGCCACCCTGAACGTGCTGTACGCCGCCGGTGCGAGAATAGACATCGAGGAGGTGGCTGTGGGTGAGCGCGTGTACCTGGCCGGGAACTCCTCTGGCATTACCAGGGAGGCCTGGGACGTGATCAGAAGCTGCAAAGTGCTGCTTAAATCGCCCATCACCACGCCGCAGGGGGGCGGCTACAAGAGTCTGAACGTGACCATGCGCAAGATGCTGGGGCTCTATGCCAATGTACGTCCGTGTGCAAGTCTGGCTCCCTTTGTGCTCACCAAGCACCCCGTTATGGATGTAGTGATCGTGCGGGAGAATGAGGAGGACCTCTATGCCGGCATCGAGCACCAGCAAACCGATGAGGTGGTGCAGTGCCTGAAGCTCATCAGCCGTCCTGGCTGCGAAAAGATCGTGCGCTACGCCTTTGAGTATGCCCGACAGCAGGGCCGCAAAAAAGTAAGCTGCTTCAGC
>FPIC01017062.1_pt1 | contig 11342 bp, 9 predicted proteins | sample 1504481 | NCBI WGS metagenome assembly FPIC01 (sample SAMEA4475357, study PRJEB15587) | soil metagenome | biome: Soil; feature: Field | place: India | collected 2015-03-11 | depth 0 m
GGCCACGCCCGGCGAATAGGCCAGCGACAGATCGCGCTGGGTGGCCATGGGAACGGTGGCCGTCACCTCGAACTTGCCGGGGGTGGGCTCCATGTGAAAGGCCAGGGCCTCTTCGCGGGTCAATCTTGTCTTTGTCATGGTGTGATCTGTTCCTCTGGCGGGTTCTGGCGTCATAGCCTGCCCGCCCGCGCGCCTCAACGGTTTTGCGATTTCGGCTTTCGCCCTATGGGCGGGATTTGTAAGGTCTGGCGGAACATCAAGGGGGCCACTGTGACAGCCGACACCACCGCCGCAACGCCGATGATGGCGCAGTATCTGGGGATCAAGGCGCAGTATCCCGGTGCCTTGCTGTTCTACCGGATGGGCGATTTTTACGAGATGTTCTTTGATGATGCCGTGGCCGCATCACAGGCGCTGGATATCGCGCTGACGAAACGCGGACAGCACGAGGGGCAGGATATCCCCATGTGTGGCGTGCCCGTTCATGCCGCCGAAGGATATCTGCTGACCCTGATCCGCAAGGGGTTCCGCGTCGCGGTCTGCGAGCAGTTGGAAGACCCGGCCGAGGCCAAGAAGCGCGGCTCCAAGGCCGTGGTCAGGCGCGATGTGGTACGGCTTGTCACACCCGGCACGCTGACCGAGGATTCCCTGCTGGAAGCGCGGCGGAACAACTACCTTTGCGCCTTCTCGGTCGTGCGCGATGAGGCAGCTTTGGCTTGGGTCGATATTTCGACGGGCGAATGTCACGTGATGCCGCTGGCGCCCGTGCGGCTTGGCCCGGAACTGGCCCGCCTGATGCCGTCCGAGGTCATCCTGTCCGAGGGGCTGGATACAGATCTGGCCGGAATCGTGACTGAATCCGGGGCGTCGCCCACATCGCTGGGGCGGGCCGCCTTTGACAGCACGGCAGCCGAAAAACGGCTTTGCGCGCTTTATGGTGTGGGTTCGCTGGACGCCTTCGGCAATTTTGGCCGGGCCGAGATATCGGCGCTGGGGGCTGTGGCCGAATATCTGGACATCACGCAGAAAGGCAAACTGCCCCTGCTGCGCCCTCCGCTGCGCGAGGCCGAGGCCGGTGTGATGCAGATCGACGCGGCGACCCGTCGCAACCTGGAACTGACGCAATCGCTGTCCGGTGGTCGTGCAGGATCATTGCTGTCGGTGATCGACCGGACAGTGACCGCAGGTGGCGCGCGACTGTTGGAGCGGCGCCTGTCCAGCCCGTCGCGTGATCTGGATACCGTGCAAAACAGGCTCGACTCCGTGGCTTTTGCCGTGGAACAGACCCGTCTTTGCGGTGATCTGCGGGATCTTCTGCGCAAGGTTCCGGATTTGGATCGGGCGCTGTCGCGTCTGGCGCTGGATCGGGGCGGCCCGCGTGATCTGGCCGCGATCCGCAACGGTCTGGCGCAGGCCGAGAACATCGCGCGTCTGCTGGGGGATCAGGATCTTCCGCACATCCTGCAAGACGCGGCGCAATCCCTGACCGGGCATGAAGATCTGCTTGATCTGCTGGATCAGGCCCTGATTGCCGAACCGCCGCTTCTGGTGCGCGACGGCGGCTTTATCGCCAGCGGCTATGACGCCGAGCTGGACGAGATGCGCAGCCTGCGCGACGAAGGCCGGTCAGTGATTGCGCGCATGCAGACCGATTACATCGGCCAGACCGGGATTTCATCGCTCAAGATCAAGCACAACAATGTGCTGGGCTATTTCATCGAAGTGACGGCAACCCATGCCGAAAGGATGCTGTCCGAACCCCTGTCGGATCTGTTCCGGCACAGGCAGACAACGGCCAATCAACTGCGGTTCACGACCCCCGACCTGACCGAGATGGAGACCCGGATCCTGAACGCGGGCGGCCAGGCGCTCGAGATCGAAAAGCGGCTCTATTCCACCCTGAGACAGGCTATTCTGGACGGGGCCGCCCGGATCAGCGCCACGGCGCGCGGCCTGTCCGAGATCGACCTGGTCACCGCCCTGGCCGATCTGGCACGGGGCGAGGGCTGGACACAGCCGGTCATGACACATTCGCGCCGTTTGCTGATCGAAAAAGGGCGTCACCCTGTTGTCGAACAGGCGTTACGCAGACAGGGCGGCGCATCCTTTGTGGCCAATGATTGCGATCTGGGCGATGGCACGGATATCTGGCTGCTGACGGGCCCGAACATGGCAGGCAAGTCCACATTCCTGCGGCAGACGGCCTTGATCGCGCTGCTGGCGCAGATCGGAAGTTTCGTGCCTGCCACGCGGGCCGAGATCGGGCTGGTCAGCCAACTGTTCAGCCGCGTCGGCGCGTCCGACGATCTGGCGCGCGGGCGTTCGACCTTCATGGTCGAGATGGTGGAAACCGCGGCGATCCTGAATCAGGCAGACGATCATGCCCTTGTCATTCTGGATGAAATCGGGCGCGGCACCGCTACCTATGACGGCCTGTCCATCGCCTGGGCCACGCTGGAACATCTGCACGATGCCAACCGCTGCCGGGCGCTGTTTGCAACCCATTACCACGAGTTGACAGCTTTGGCCGGCAAGCTGGACCGGGTGGATAACGCCACGGTCAGCGTCAAGGAATTCGACGGCGACGTCATCTTTCTGCACGAAGTGCGCAAGGGCGCGGCGGACCGATCCTATGGCGTGCAGGTCGCCAAGCTGGCGGGGCTTCCCGACACCGTGGTCAGGCGCGCGCGCGTGGTTCTGGATGCGCTGGAAAAAGGCGAGCGCGAGGGTTCGGGCAAGCAAAAGGCGATCATCGACGATCTGCCCCTGTTTTCCATGGCGGCACCGCCTGCCCCACCACCTGCGCCAAAGCAGTCAAAGGTCGAGGATCGCCTGCGCGAGATCCATCCCGATGAGCTGAGCCCGCGCGAGGCGTTGCAGTTGATCTATGAATTGAAAGAGGCGTCGCAGGGATAGCCGCGACGCCTCTTGTCACGTGGAACAAAGTCCGGGTCAGCTGGCCGGCATCGACGATACGCCCACTTGGGCGGGGCGCAACAGCCGGTCATGCAGCATGAACCCATCGGCCGAGACCTGAATGATGTCACCCGCCTTGGTGCCGGGCACGGGCGCTTCGAACATCGCCTGATGCATCTGGGGATCGAAACGGTCACCCACCTGCGGCGAGATGACGGTGATTCCATGTTTGCCGAACACGCTCAGCAATTCGCGCAGCGTCAGTTCGACCCCTTCCAGAAGCGGGCCAAAGGTGGTGCGCTGCTCATCTGTTGCCACCTCAAGCGCCCGCTTGAGGTTGTCATGCACCGGCAGCAGATCGCGGGCGAGCTTTGATCCGCCGTATTGCTCGGCCTCGCGCCGATCCTTCTCAGACCGCTTGCGCGCATTTTCCGCATCGGCAAGCGCCCGCATGAAACGGTCTTTCAACTCGTCCCGCTCGGCGCGCAGGCTATCCAGTTCGATCGCCTCGTCGCTGTATTCCATCGAATCCTCGGCATAGGCCTCGGCTTCGGCGGCCTCGATATCGTCAAGGAAATCGTCTTTCTTGGGTTCTGCCATATTTCACCTCTAGCTCCGGTCGGAAATCATCCTGCCGACCAGCTGCGCCGTGTAATCAACGATCGGCACGATCCGTCCATAGTTCAGGCGCGTGGGTCCGATGACACCAACCGCGCCAATGATCTTACGATCAGCGTTCATATATGGACTGACCACCAAAGAGGAACCCGAAAGTGAGAAAAGTTTGTTTTCCGAGCCAATAAAAATGCGCACACCCTCGCCCTGCTGGGCCAGGTCCAGAAACGCGGCGATATCCTTTTTGCGTTCAAGATCATCAAACAGGGATCGGATCCGCTCCAGATCCTCCTCGCCACCATTGACATGCAGCAGATTCGCGCGGCCGCGCACGATCAGACGTTCGGGAGCGTCCCCTTCCCCGGCCCAGACAGCAAGCCCGGTTTCCACCATCGCATGGGCGAGGCTATCGATTTCCTGCCGCCGGGCCTCGATCTCGCGTCGGATCGCGGTTTGCAGGTCGGACAGCGTTCTGCCCTCGATCAGGGCGTTCAGGAAATTCGCCGCCTCGCGCATCGACGATGGCGTTTGCCCGGCGGGCGGCGTGAAGATGCGGTTTTCGACGTGACCGTCACCAAAGACCAGTACGACAAGCGCGCGGTCATGGCCAAGGCTAACGAATTCCACATGTTTGATCGGCGCTTCATGCTTGGGCGCCAGAACAAGCGAGGCGCCGCGCGTCACCCCCGACAACGCCGTGCTGATCCGGTCCAGCATCCCGGTCACATCCGATGTATTGCTGCCCAGGGTTTCGTCGATCTTCTGCCGGTCCTGTTCGTTCAGATCACTGACCTCCAGCAACCCGTCCACGAACATCCGCAGGCCGCGTTGTGTCGGAATGCGCCCGGCGCTGACATGAGGGCTACCCAGCAGGCCCAGATACTCCAGATCCTGCATCACGTTGCGGATGGTCGCGGCGCTGACCTTTTCGCTCATGGTGCGGGTCAGGGTGCGGCTTCCGACGGGATCGCCACTTTCCAGATAGCCTTCGACCACACGGCGAAACACTTCGCGCGAGCGGTCATTCATTTCATCGAGAACTGATTTTCCTTCTTTCATGACGGGCTTCCCTGTTGGATCGCCATTAAAGAGCACGGACAGAAAAGGTCAATGATGCTTGCTTTTCAGGCGCTGCGGGCTGTATCCCCTCGCTCAACTCAGGAAAGGTTACACCATGCGCCCGTCAGGCCGGAAACTAAACGAAATGCGCCCGATTTCAATCGAAACAGGCGTGACGAAACATGCCGAAGGGTCGTGCATGATCCGCATGGGTGACACCCATGTGCTGTGCACCGCCACGATCGAGGATCGGGTGCCGCCCTTTATCAAAGGCACGGGCCTGGGTTGGGTGACAGCCGAATACGGGATGCTGCCCCGTTCAACCACAAGCCGGATGCGGCGCGAGGCGACGGCGGGCCAGCAAGGCGGACGCACGGTGGAAATCCAGCGCCTGATCGGGCGGTCGTTGCGCGCAGGCGTGGATCGCGTCGCGCTGGGCGAGCGGCAGATCACTGTCGATTGCGATGTGATCCAAGCCGATGGTGGCACGCGCTGCGCCTCGATCACGGGCGGCTGGGTCGCCCTGCGTCTTGCCGTGGACAAGCTGATGAAATCCGGCGAAGTGATCACCGATCCGCTCATCGAACCCGTAGCGGCCGTATCCTGCGGGATCTATGCAGGACAGCCCGTGCTGGATCTGGACTACCCCGAGGATAGCGAAGCCGGTGTGGACGGCAATTTCATCATGCTGGCTAGCGGCCGCCTCATCGAGGTGCAGATGTCGGCCGAAGGCGCCACCTACTCTCGGGCGCAGATGAACGAATTGCTGGATCTGGCCGAACTTGGGATCAAGGGGCTTGTGGCCGCGCAACGGGCGGCTGTCGATGCGTAAGTTCGGCGGCGACCGGCTATTGGTTGCGACCCATAACAAGGGCAAGCTTGAGGAGATCGCCGATCTTCTGAAGCCCTTCGGCGTGTCGGTCATCGGGGCGGGCGAACTTGACCTGCCCGAACCCGCAGAGACCGAGGATACATTCATCGGCAATGCCCGGATCAAGGCGCATGCAGCCGCGCAGGCGACCGGATTGCCGGCGCTTGCGGACGATTCGGGGATTGCCATCGACGCGCTGGGGGGCGCGCCCGGTGTCTATACCGCCGATTGGGCCGAAACCCCGCAGGGCCGCGATTTCGTCATGGCAATGACCCGCGCCCATGACGCGCTGGAGGCGATCAACGCCCCCTATCCGCGGACCGCACGGTTCTGCTGCACGCTTGTTCTGGCCTGGCCCGATGGACATGACGAAGTCTTCGAAGGCGTGATGCCGGGTCAGGTCGTCTGGCCGATGCGCGGCGATCAGGGCCATGGCTATGATCCGATCTTTCAACCCGACGGCTATGACATGACCTTTGGTGAAATGGATCGTTGGGAAAAGAACCGCATCAGCCATCGTGCCGATGCCTTCCGAAAATTCGTCGCAAGCTGCTTTGGCTGAGGATTGGCAAAACGGCGGTTTCGCCATCTATCTGCATTGGCCCTTCTGTCAGGCCAAATGCCCCTATTGCGATTTCAACAGCCACGTTGCGCGCCAGATCGACCAGTCCCGCTGGCTGGAAGCCTATCTGCGCGAACTGGATCGCTACGCGGCACTGACACCCGGCCGCGTGCTGACCTCGGTGTTTTTTGGGGGTGGAACACCCAGCCTGATGGATCCGGCGGTGGTTCACGGCGTGTTGGACCGCATCCGCCAATTATGGCCACGCGCCAATGATCTTGAAGTGACACTGGAAGCCAACCCCGGATCGGTCGAGGCCGGGCGGTTCAAAGCCTATGCCCAGGCAGGCGTGAACCGTGTTTCCATGGGAATTCAAGCACTTGATGACCGTGATCTGGCACGTCTGGGCCGGATCCACACGGTGGGCGAGGCGATGGCCGCATTCGAGGTTGCCCGCGCGCAGTTCGACCGGGTCAGCTTTGATCTGATCTATGCAAGGCAGGATCAGACTTTGCAGGCATGGAAAACCGAACTGAAACAAGCGCTTGCCATGGCAGTGGATCACCTGTCGCTTTATCAGCTGACGATCGAGGATGGCACCGCCTTTGGTGATCGCTATGCCCGCGGCAAGCTGAAAGGTCTGCCCGCCGACGATCTGTCGGCGGACATGTACCAGATGACGCAGGATCTGTGCGAGGACGCGGGGTTTCTGACCTATGAAGTGTCCAACCACGCCCGCATCGGCGCGGAATCGCGCCACAACAGGGTCTATTGGCGATATGGCGACTATATCGGGATCGGCCCGGGGGCACATGGGCGGCTGACGCTGAACGGGCAAAGACTGGCGACCGAGGCGATCAGCAATCCGGGGCGGTGGCTGGACAAGGTGGCCACAGCCGCAACCGAGAAAGAGCGCACGCTGCTGACCGCAGAGGATCAAGCCAGCGAATTCCTGATGATGGGCCTCAGGCTGGCAGAGGGGATTGATCCCGAACGTTACCACCGCCTTGCAGGCCGCGCCCTTCCGCAAGATCGGCTCGCTCATCTGGCCGACCTGGGCATGATTGAGGTGGGACCGACAGCAATCAAGGCCACACGACAGGGCCGCATGGTGTTGAATGCGATCCTGTCAGAGCTTCTGGTGGACTAAATACTCACGATCCCAGCTTGGTGCACAGGTCATCCAACTCTTCCAAAGATGCATAGCGGATCGAAATCAGACCCGATTCCTGCCCTTTATCGTGTTGAATTGTGACCTTCATCGACAGGTTCGCCGACAGATCGGCCTCCAGCGCGCGCGTATCGGCGTCCTTGTCCGATGACGCCCGCGCCCTTGTCTGGGTATGTCCGGTTGCAGGCTCGCCCGGCCCACGATCTTTCGCCAGCTTTTCCGTCTCGCGCACGGACAGGCCCTGCTGGATCACCTTGCGGGCCAGCCCAACAGGATCTGGCGCCGTGATCAGCGCGCGCGCATGACCCGCCGACAACTGCCCATCGCGCAGATAGCCCTGCACCTCGTCGGGAAGTTGCAACAGGCGAACCAGGTTGGCAATGTGACTACGGCTTTTGCCAAGCGCCGTTGATAGCTTATCTTGTGTATGTCCAAACCGATCCATCAACTGCTTGTATCCTGCAGCCTCATCAATCGGGTTCAGATCAGCACGCTGAATATTCTCGATGATCGCGATCTCAAGCACTTCGGTATCGTCGAAATCCCGGATCAGCACAGGCAGTTCGTGCAACTGCGCCATTTGGGCCGCGCGCCACCGCCGTTCCCCTGCGACAATTTCATAGGTGCCCTGCCCTGCGGCGCGGCGCCGAACGATAAGAGGCTGGATCACCCCTTTCTCGCGAATGGATGCCGCCAACTCTTCCAGCTGCTCTGCTCCAAAGCTGCGCCGTGGCTGCTGCGGGTTGGGAAAGACTTTCTCGATCGGCACCAATTGATCGGGGCGCCGCGGCTGTGTGACAGCTTCGGCCTTTTCATCCTGACCCGTGACATCCGCCATCAATGCAGACAGACCGCGCCCAAGGCCGCGGGTTTTCGGTTTCGCGTCACTCATGTTGCTGCCCCTTCAACTTCGGCCACGCGGCCGTGATTCTTGAGTAATTCTTCCGCCAAAGCCACATAGGCCCGTGCGCCTTTGGATTCGGGATCGTATTCCAGCACCGATTTTGCAAAGGAAGGCGCCTCGGACAGGCGCACATTGCGCGGAATCACGGTACGAAAGACCAACTCGCCCAGATTGTCGCGCGCATCAGCCTCGACCTGTTGGGACAAGTTGTTGCGGCTATCTGACATCGTCAACACAATACCTTCGATTCTGAGCGCGGCATTTGCCGCCTGCCGCACCTCGCGCACTGTCAGCATCAGTTGTGACAAACCTTCCAGCGCGAAGAACTCGGATTGCAGGGGCACAAGAACCGAATGCGCCGCGACCATCGCATTCACGGTCAACAGGTTCAAGGATGGCGGGCAGTCGATCAGGACGTAGTCAAAGCCCAGTGCATCCATCGCAAACTGCCGCAAGGCATCATGCAGCAGAAAACTGCGCTTTTCATTGGACACCAGTTCGACATCGGCGGAACTCAGGTCGACAGTCGCCGGTATGATCGACAGGCGTTCGGTTGGCGTTTTTTGGATGACATCCGCAAGCGGCACATCATCCAGCAAAAGATCGTAGGTGGTAAACCCGCGATCCTCTGGCGCGATACCAAGCCCGGTCGAGGCATTGCCCTGCGGATCCAGATCAACCACCAGCACCTTGCAACCCAGCTGTGCCAAAGCTGCGCCCAGATTGATGGTTGTCGTTGTTTTTCCAACCCCGCCCTTTTGGTTCGCGATCGCGATAATGCGGGGGCCATGCGGGCGCAGAGGATCAGACACGGGCAACATCTCCAATTTTCAGGATCACGGATCCATCTTCCGTCTGGCTGTCATGAGTCTCAAGTTGAAATGACCACGACTTGCGCGCAGCAGCAACCTCATCCTGCCAGGTGACACCTTTTGGAAAAATCGCCACACCACCGGGCGTCAGATGACGTTCTGTAAATGCCAGCAACTGACCAAGATCCGCAAGCGCACGCGCAGAAATCACGTCCGCCGCCTGCGGGTCCAGCGCCTCGATCCGACTGCAAACAACATGCCCCGGAACACCAGTTTCACGCAGCGCCGTGCGCAGAAAGGCGGCCTTTCGCCCATCACTTTCGACCAGAGTTACCTTCTTCTGCAGCGGGGATTCGGCCGCAAGAATGGCAACCACAACACCCGGCAAGCCGCCCCCACTCCCAAGGTCGACCCAGTGATCGAAGTGATCTGGTCCACATTGATAGACCTGCAGGGAATCGCGGATGTGCCGGGTCCAGACAAAAGGCAGGGACCCGCGCGAAATCAGGTTTATCTTTGTCGTCCACTTCTCGATCAGAGAGACGTAGATCTCGAACCTCTCGAATGTTTCACGTGAAACATTCAACTCAGCGGCGGAGGGCCTGATCACGCGCGGCGCTCCCTGCGCGCCTGACGAAGCTTTGCCAGCAGAAGGGTCAGGGCAGCAGGAGTCATCCCGTCCACACGTGAGGCCTGATGCAGGTTCGCCGGCTGCGCCTTCGTCAGTTTCTGCTTCAATTCATTCGACAGGCCATCTACGGCTGCATAGACAAAATCAGAGGGGATCGCCTGCATCTCGTCCCGCTTCATCATGTCGATATCGCGCTGCTGGCGGTCGATATAATTGGCATAGAGCGCATCTTTCGCCAACTGCTCTCTCGTCTCGGCAGGAATATCTGCCAGCGCAGGATCAAGTTCCAGAACATGATCGAACGTCACATCGGGAAACGCCAACAGTTGAAAAGCCGAGCGCCGCGAGCCATCCTGATTCACGGCAAGCCCAATCGCCGCCAAGGATTTCGACGTGTGCTGACTGGCTTCCAGCCGTGCCCTGCCCGCTTGTAGCCGCTCCATCTTTTCACCAAACAACGCTCTGCGCTCTTCCGATACACACCCCAGCGCAACAGCCTTTGGTGTCAATCGCTGATCGGCGTTATCCGCCCGAAGCGACAGGCGGAATTCAGCACGCGAGGTGAACATGCGGTATGGCTCGGTCACACCACGTGTTATCAGATCGTCGATCATCACACCGATATAGCTGTCTGACCGACTGAAATAGACGGGCTCCCGACCTTGGGCTTCGGCGGCCGCGTTCAAACCGGCCACAAGGCCCTGCGCTGCCGCCTCTTCATAGCCGGTCGTGCCATTGATCTGCCCGGCCAGAAACAAGCCCTTCACTGACTTGACGGCCAGCCGCGGGTCAAGGGCGCGCGGATCAACATAATCATATTCGATGGCGTAGCCCGGTTGCAGGATCACGGCCTGTTCCAACCCTCGGATAGAGCGAACATAGGCGTCCTGTACATCCTCTGGCAAGGAGGTTGAAATTCCGTTTGGATAGATCGTGTGATCATCCAAGCCCTCAGGCTCCAGGAACACCTGGTGCGAGTCCTTGTCGGCAAATCGCACGACCTTGTCCTCGATCGAGGGACAATAACGCGGGCCAACACCCTCGATATGTCCGCCATACATGGCCGACCTGCCGAGGTTCGCTTGAATGATCTCGTGCGTGCGGGTGTTTGTGTGGGTGATCCCGCAGGACACTTGCCGCAACGGTGGCCTTTTCGACAAAAAGGAAAACATCACCGGATCATCATCGCCGGGCTGCGCCTCTAACTGATCCCAGGCAATGGTGCGCCCATCCAGTCGTGGCGGAGTTCCGGTCTTCAGACGTCCAAGCGGAAGCCCGAACTGATCAATCCTCTCGGCCAAAGCCACCGAGGGTTTGTCGCCCATCCGCCCGCCTGGACGCGACTTGTCACCGATATGGATCACACCGCGCAAAAACGTGCCTGTCGTCAGAACAACGGTCCGGGCGTGAAGTTCTGTCCCGTCGGCCAAACGGATCCCGCGGACATGGTCACCGCTCAACAGAAAGTCAGCAGCTTCACCCTCGATCACAGTCAGGTTTTGCTGGGCTGCCATCTCGGCTTGCATCGTTTGGCGATATACCTTGCGGTCGGCCTGTGTCCTAGGTCCCTGCACAGCCGGGCCTTTTCGACGGTTCAAGAGGCGGAACTGAATGCCGGCCTGATCCGCCACGCGGCCCATGACACCATCCATTGCATCAATCTCGCGCACGAGATGGCCTTTTCCCAACCCACCTATCGCGGGGTTGCAGGACATGACACCGATGCCATCACGCGACAATGTCACCAAAGCTGTCCGTGCGCCCATGCGCGCAGCCGCGGCCGCGGCCTCCGCCCCAGCGT
>FPIC01000125.1_pt1 | contig 11325 bp, 8 predicted proteins | sample 1504481 | NCBI WGS metagenome assembly FPIC01 (sample SAMEA4475357, study PRJEB15587) | soil metagenome | biome: Soil; feature: Field | place: India | collected 2015-03-11 | depth 0 m
GCCCCCGGTGTCGGCGTCGCCGTCACCGGCTGCCACAACGCCGGCACGTTCGGCGGCTCCCACCCCGGTTGGGACGTGTGCCCTTGAATGCACCGGTAGATCACCCCATTGTAGCTCACCAGATCCCCCACCTGATACGTCGTCCACGGCTGCCACGCCGGCGGCGTCTGGGCCTGAACCATTCCCACCGACCCGCCCAGGCCCAGCCCTGCCAGCCCGCTCAGACCCAGCCCTATGACCACCCCCAGCACCACCAGCTTCATCACAGAATGTGCTCGCATGGCTCCCTCCTTCCGATTGAGCGGAATTTTCTTTAATGATAAAATCATTTCTTGCGCTTAAAAAGTCGTTATTTGCTTAATAATTAATGAAAATTGTGCACTACAATATGAATTTCATTGCCAAATTTGTTCCAAGATTCGGTTAAATTAATGCCATCATCGGGATATCATGCTCCTCCAGAGCATATTTCCGACCTCCTCTGGGAGCGCGACGCCGGGGTCGGTTGCTGGCGTTCGACCTGGAGGTCCCCCACAAGGCCAAAAATCGCGAATACAACTCCTCGAATTGAACGGATGTGATCCCACACAACTGTGCGAACAGGGCTGGCCCTTTGCGCACGTAGTGATACTTCAACAACATCCCACATGTCCCATTTCGAACGGCCTTTGTCAACGGGATCAGCGAGGGCGCCCATTGAACGTGAGACCATGGCCTATCGGATAGAGGCCTGGGATGGAAACCGGAAGACGCCCTTGCGGCGGATGATGGCCCATCAACACCGCCGCGAGGGCTTCCATGGATGGAGCGAGGATGCTGTAAGTGCACAAAAAGGTCGGGGCTTCTGGGAGGGCCTGGAGGTCATAGGGCAGGCGAAGGGCGACCCAGATCAGGCGTTTACCTGCCTCAAGCAGGCTGCGGGCCAAGGCCCCCTGCCCTGGATGCTGGAAGGCGTTGATCGTGCCCAAGACAACGGTCCGATGCCCGCGTATGGCCTCCTGGAGGGCGGCGATCTCCGCCGCATCCGGCCGGATGGAGATCATAAACTCATCCACGCGGGGATGATAGCGACGCAGCGCGGCCGCCAGGGACGGCCGTACATAGGAAGACGTGTCCGCCGGGGTCAAATCCACCGGGCGCGGCATAATCACAGCGATCGCCTCCTCAGGGTCCAAGCGAAGAGGCAGATCCCCCTGCGCATTGCGAACCAGCGTAATGGACTTCTGGGCGATCTCCTCGGCGAGGGCGCGGTGAGCGGCGCATCCCACCACGCTGAGATCAGGCCTCACCTGCCCCATCTGGCTTCGCCGCAGGCGGAGCACCCGCTCCGCGGAGCGCGTCACGTCTTCCTCATCCAGAAGCGCTCGCTGCGCCGCACGCAAGAGGGCCTGAAACACCTCCTCGTGATCAAAAGGCTCCGGGCCGAACAACAGCAGGTCAGCGCCAGCGCGGGCAGCAGCCACAGCATCCATGCCCAGAGTCACGGTCGTGGTAGTCGCCCGGATCGCTTTCATCGTAAGCGCATCGGTGATCACCACCCCATGGAACCCCAGCCGATCCCGCAAAACGCCCCGCAACGCCTCCGGCGAAAGGGTGGCGGGGATGTCCCGCCGTCCGGTCAAGGCCGGGATGGCCAGATGGGCTGTCATGATCATCTGCACCCCAGCTGCGATCGCTGCCCGGAATGGGAGGAACTCCACCCGCTCCAGGCGCTCCAGATCATGCTCTAAGACCGGGAGGGTGAAATGGGAATCCTCCCGGGTATCCCCATGTCCGGGGAAATGCTTGGCGGTAGCGATGACCCCCGTGGATTGGATCCCGCGGATGAAGGCTGCCGCCATATCGGCCACCTGTTGGGGATCCTCCCCAAAGGAACGAATCCCAATCACTGGGTTCTGGGGGTTGGTGTTCACATCGCACACCGGGGCATAATTCACGTTAATCCCCATAGCGGCCAGCTCACGACCGATCGCCTCCCCGGCCCGGTAGGCCAGCTCGATGGAGCCCGTGGCCCCCAGCGCCATGTTCCCAGGGAACGGTGTGGCGCCCTCGTCCACGGCCATGAGCTGTCCGCCCTCCTGATCCACAGCGATCAACAGCGGAGGCTCATTGGCTGTACGCGCCGCTCGCTGCAGGGCCTCTGTCAACTCCCGCACCTGACCGGGATCGCGGATATTCGTCTCGCGGAAGAGCGTCACCCCAGCCACCAGGCGCCCCTGAACGGCCTTGAGCACTGCGCGAGAGGGCTTCGTGCCGACGAAAGAGATCATGAACTTCTGAGCGATCGCGTATTCAAGCTCCATGGCGCTCATCCTTTCATCCCGCTCAGGACGATCCCACCGATCAAGTGGCGTTGCAATAACAAAAACACGACGATCAGAGGCAAGGCAGTGATGAACGAAGCAGCCATGATGGAAGGCCACGGTTGAACGGTCTGCTGGGGGTTCACCAGAGAGGTCACGTAAATGGGCAGTGTGTACAGGCTGGTGGTCTGAAGGTAGATCAAAGGCTGGAGCAGGCTGTTCCAATGAGCTACGAAGAGGAAGATCGCCGCTGTCGCCAACGCGGGACGACACAGCGGCAGGATGATATGCCAAAAGATCTGCCAATGGGAGGCGCCGTCGATGCGAGCCGCCTCGTCCAGGTCCTTGGGGATCTGACGCATGAACTGCCGGAGCAGGAAGACCAGCGCCGCTCCGCCCGCGAAGAACCCAGGGATGGTAATCGGGTTGTAGGTTCCAATCCACCGCAACTTGTTGAAAAACACATACTGGGGGACGATCAGGGCTTGCGGGGGGATCATCATCGTGGACAGCATGAGTATGAACACCACGTCCCGGCCGGGCCATTCCAGCCGGCTGAAAGCATAGGCCACCACAGTGATCGAAGCCAGCGTTCCCCCCACCGCCAGAGCGGTCACAAACACCGAGTTGGCGAATGCCCGCAAGAACTCCGGGCGGCTCAGGATGGCCCGATAGGCCTCCCAGCGTAGGGCCGAGGGCAGCCAGACGATCTGCGGGGCGTTCGCTTCCTCAAAGGTTTTGAAAGAGGTGAGGATCATCCAGATCAAGGGGAACATCGTCGCCAAGGCGCCCGCGCTCAGCGCAAAGTAGAGCGCCCCATAGAGCAGCCCGATCCCCACCCGCCGGAGCCGCTGCGCTGGAGACGCCCACGGCCGCGATGGCACCATCGCTCCCACTTCCATAGCTCTCCCCCTCACAGTTCGTAATGGACCCATCGGCGCTCCAGGCGGAATTGAATGAGGGTGATGATCATGATCAGAACCGTGAGCACCCAGGAGATCGCCGCCCCATAGCCGATCTCATTGAATCGGAAGGTCGCGCGCCAGAGGTAATAGACCACCGTATGGCCCGCCTGGGCCAAGGTGGGCCGGTCGCGCAGCAACACGTACGGCTGCTCGAACATCTGCATGGTAGCGATCAGACCGACGATGAGGTTGTAAAACGTCGCTGGAGATAACAGAGGGAGGGTGATGTGCCAGAACCGCTGCCACGGACCCGCCCCGTCTACCTCAGCGGCCTCTTGGAGCTCCCGGGGGATATTGCTGAGCGCCGCAAGATAGATGAGCATCATGTTTCCACAGCTCCAGACCATCAACAGGATGATCGCTGCCTTGATCCAGAGCGGATGCTCCAGCCAGAGAGGCACGCGCTCCGGCCCGGGAAGGCCCGTCTGCCATACCCGCTGCAGCAGGGTGAAATTGCCCGTCTGAACCCCCAGGAAAGCCGCGTTGCTAACCTCGATCACAAAGATGAAGATCTGCATTAAGATCCGCAGCGGAGGGAAGACCTTGATCGACAGACGCAGGATCTGATTGAGAAACCCCGTGTTGGCGTTGAGCATGAACACCCACGAGAGCAGCACCGCGGCATTGGTTCCTAAGAAGACGGGCATGTAAAAGGCTGCCCGATACAGCCCCCTTCCCCGGATCCGCTGGTTGAGCAGCAGAGCCAAAGCCAGAGCGACGACCATTTGAGCCGGCAGGCCGAAGACCGTCAGATATAGGGTGTTGAGGAGCGCGGCCCGGAAATCCATATCCCGGAGCAACAACTTCAGATAATTCGCCAGGCCGACGAAGACCGGTGGGGCTGGAAGCCGATAGCTGGTGAAGCTCCAATAGAGGGAAGCCAAAGTGGGGGCCACCACAAAGATCACAAATCCGACGATCCACGGCGCCGCGAAGGCGTAGCCGGCAAACACCTCTTCCTGACGGTTCCGGCTGAGACCACGCCATTTGGCCAGCAAGCGCGCCGCGCCGCCCATGGCGAGGCTACAGAGCAAGATGAACACAACGGTCCCTGCTGCCCAGATCAGGGTGTAAAGATACGCGCGGACCATCGCTCACCCCCCGGAGAGGGGGAGGAGGGCGCATCCCCTCCTCCCCCAACTGGACAAGCCGCTATCGGAGCCGGCCGGCTTCCCGAAGGACCTGGGTGTATTGCTCCTGGATGTTGCGAAGAGTCGTGTCGAGATCCTGCTGATCGGTGAAGTAAGCGGACATCTGCTTCTGTAGGATCTCCCGGAACTTGGCGGTCTCACGCACGTCGGAGAAGCCTCGCCCGTACTGAGCCATGAGGTCCGCCATAATCGTCATCGGGCGGGCCTCCTGCACGTAGCCGGTCCAGGCATCCTTCCGAGGCGGGAAAGAGCCGAAATCCCGATTGTAGCGATTGAGGTTCTCCGCCGAACCGAGGAACTTCAGGAACTCCGCGGCGATCTCCACATTCTTTGAATAGCCGGCCACCGCCAGCCAGTCCGTGAAAACTTGAACTACCGGCTTGCTGTTCGGGAAGTTCTGCGGGTCGGTCAGGCCGGGCACGAATTCGATCTGCTCCCAGATGGGATCCTTCACATCGGGGGCACCCCACAGATTGCCCCAGATGCAAACAGCCGTCCCATCCGCCAAGCGGGAGCCGGTAGCCGGCGGCAGGTCTGCCACTGTTTCATCCGGATATACCGCGCGCCGACGGTCGTACATGAACTTCAGGGCGGCGCGGGCCTGCGGAGAATCGAAAGCGGGCTCACCGTTCGGCTTGTAGAGCTCGCCCCCCAGCGCCCAGATCAGGGCGATATACTCCTGCCAGTCGTCCAGCTTGCCGGTCGTCACGATCCCTGCTCGCTTCAGGGCGCCTTGCTCGATGATGGTGGTCTTGCGGGCTTGTTCGATGGCCTCTTGGAAAGTGCGCGGCGCCCGCTCGATCCCTGCTTCCTTCAGGAGATCTGTGCGGCACATATAGGCCCGTGGCGCGACCAGCCAGGGCAGCCCCCGAATCTCCCCATTCCATGTGACCGTCTCTAAGGTGGCAGGGACGAACTGATTGATATCCGGCCAGGCCTCAGGGCCCAGATACTTGTTCAGGGGAGCCAGGCGATCCCCATACTCGGCGATGTACTCGGAGCCCAGGTTGAGGATGTCCGCCCCCTCCCCAGCGGCGAAATACCCTTGAACGGTCTCATCGAGCGTCCCCCAGTTCACGTAGATGAACTCCACGTTGACATGGGGAAACTTCTGCTTGAAAGCAGGGACGACCTCGTTTTCCAGCCATTTGTCGGTTTTGTCCTTGACGTAGTCCACGATCATCACGCGAAGAGTAACGGGTTTGGCCTCCGGGGTGGGGGTCGGCGCAGGGGCAGTCGGCGGCGTAGGAGTTGGGGCAGGAGGGGCCGTTGTGGGCGTGGGCGCGGCCGGCTGCGCACATGCACTCAGAGCAAAGACCAAGGCGAGCAGCAGGATCCTCTTCCATCCACGGAACATGGCAACCTCCTGTATAGGTGGATTTAGAACCGCAGGCACCCCACAGGCGCCTGCCGCATTCCCTAAAGGGGTTGTGGGGATCCTCATTCCCTCACACCGAGCGTTGGGCGAGCGCGATAGCCCCCCAGAGGGCAACATGGGTGTCGGGAGACAACAACACGACGCGCTCCTCCATTCGGAAAAGCTCCCTCCCCACCCGCGAGGAGCCCCGCAAGCGGGCGAGGGCACGGCGCAGCGGATCCAGGAACGCCGCCCCTTCCCGCGTCAGCCCGCCGCCGAGCACCAACACATTCGGATCCCAGCCCAGCATCAACCATTGGATTCCCAACGCCAGATACGAGGCGGCCCGCTCGATCAACTGAAGCGCGACCTGATCCCCCTCACGGGCCGCCTGATACACAGCATGCGCATCCAGCGGATGGATCTGTCGAAGCCGGGTGTGAGGATCCCGGCCGGCCGCTTCCGCCGCTTGCCGAGCCAGCGCCGGTCCGGAAACCAACGCCTCGAGGCACCCTCTCCCACCACATGCGCACTCCGGCCCATCCGGTTCCACCACCACATGCCCCACCTCGCCAGCCAGCCGGTCCGCCCCTCCATAAGGCTCCCCGTCAATCAGGATCGCAGCCCCTACCCCCGTCCCGATGGAGAGATAGGCGAGGTGGCGCAACGGACGTTGGCGCCCCAGAAGGACGTAAGCCCCCCGGGCAGCGACCTGCACATCGTTCTCCACCCAGACCGGGCGCCCGAGAGCCTCCTGGAGAATCGCTGAGAGCGGGAAATCCCGTAGCCCCAAGTTCACCGCCAGCCGGACGACTCCATCCTGCACCTGCCCGGGGATCCCCACCCCGACTCCCTCGATTTGCTCCAGGGAGCCTCCGACATCCTCGAGCGCTGAGCAGACCGCGTGCCGGATCGCCGCGACCAACTGGTGGGGCGATCCTTGAGGCGTCGCCACCCGACTGTATCCCTTTACGGCATGCTTCGGGCTCCAGGCCATCGCCTCAATCTTTGTCCCCCCGACATCCACGCCGATCAGCCACGAAGCGGGCATGGGGCACGTTCTCCTTTAGCGAAGATGTAACACCTGGGCCATGATCATCGCGGAAGCCCCCAGCATCACCGCCTCCTTCCCTAAGGTCGACAGGCGAATCTGCAGGCGATCGGCGACACGCGATAGGATCCGCCGGCGTGCCTCCGCAGCGGCTGCGTTCAGGAAAGGTGCTCCCAACGATGCCCCCTCCCCACAGATCACCACGTGTTCCACATCCAGCACGCTGACCGTGGCGGCGATGGCTATCCCCAACGCACGGCCCGCCTCTTCCACCAAACCCCGGGCCACTGCATCCCCTTGCTCTAACGCCTCCCGGATCTCCCCCAGGCCCAGCGTCCCTCGCTCGCGGCATAACGCCGCCAGTCGGGAGTCGGGGTGTTCCTGGATCCGCCGGCGGGCTTGGCGAAGCAAGGCCCGGACACTGGCCACGGTCTCCAGACATCCCCGATTGCCGCATGTGCACACCTCGCCGGATTCCACGACCACCAAATGGCCGATCTCGCCTGCGGCGTGACTATCGCCCCCCAGCAAACGTCCCTCCAGCACCACGCCCGCCCCGATCCCCTCACCGATCTTGATGGCCACCAAATTGCGGATCCCTTCCCGGACCCCGAAGCGATACTCGGCCAGCGCCGTCATATGACTGTCATTGGCCACATAGACCGGCACTCCGTACCGACGGGACAGAAGGGCTTTCAGGGGAAGGTTCTCCCAGCCGCGGTTCACCGCTTGGTGCACGATGCCTTCTTCAATGTCCACCACCCCCGGAGTGCCCACCCCAATCCCAAGCACCGGAGCCGTGGCTGCCGCCCATAGGGCATCGATCAGCTCAAAGACATGGGCCAAGGCCCCCTCTCCCTGCGGCGCTTGCAACGGCCAGTCCACCTGATGCTGGATCCGACCACGGAGGTTAAACAACGCGCCTCGATACTGCTCATTGCTTAAATCCACCCCAATGAAGCACCGCCCATCCTCCGCGATCCTCAACAAGGTAGGAGGCTTCCCGACCCGTCCTGAAACGACCCCTCCCTCGTAAATCCAGCCCTCTTGCAACAGTTCCCTCACGATCTCCGAGACCGCCGCTCGGGTCAGCCGGGTCTTCCGCGCAATCTCCGCTCGGCTGCTCGGTTCGTTTTCATAGATTGTTCGAAAAACAAGCATTTTATTGTGATATTTTACGCTGCTTTTAGTGGCTTTTTCTACCTTAATTTCATCCATTTTGGGGTCTAATAAGTAGAGTATAGTACTATCATGCAAGATAGGTATCGATTGGAAAAACTCCGTCAGTTTGTAAGTTCACCTTACTTACAAAATATAGCAGGCAACGACCGATTTGTCAAGTGAGTGTACAAACTCGGCCAGTGGGCGGATGCACGCAGGATCGGGAAGGGCAGCTCTCTGAGGCAGACACCGGAGCACTTTGGGTGGAGAGGGTCCGGATCCCCTATTTGAGGGACGCGCGACGTTGAGACGAGGCAACGCAGGATCTGCCAGCGGACCCTCCAAAAAGGCAGGGCTATTCAGGAGGGCGGACGAAAACAAGCGTCTCCGCTACCTTCCTGTTGGCTGGAGAAAACCCAAGGGCGACTGGCCCGAGCGACAGGCCAACCCTCCGAACAACCCCATAAGGATCCACCAGAGGGACCGTGAAAGGCGAAAGCCGATTCGAAGGGATCGACCATGGGTTGCCTGAAACTAGACATTCCACACGACCACCTCGTAAGCTTTCCCCCGGTCGCTCCACCCCCCTGCCCCTCCAAGATATACGGGAAGCAGGGGGGTGGCAGGGCTTTTTCCTAAAACAGAACCGGAGCGCTCCCTGCCCAAGGATCGTCCGGGTTAGCTTCCATCCGATGACGATTGGATCCCACTTCGGCCTTCACCATACGGCGATCAGCCGAACCGGCCCGCCGGAGGCCCCCTCGATGCGCAGGGCGCCCACGAACACCGTCGCCCCCGCCGGTGGGATCCGCCCCAGGTTGGCCACGTTCTCCAGCCCCCATTTGTTCGCTGGCAGGATCGTGTAGTGGGTCTTGAAGTCCTTAGAGGCCCCGTAATCCAGGCTCAGTGTGTCCACCCCGATCCCCACGATGTTACGCTCTCGCAACAGGAACTCGGCGGTATCCGGATGGAAGCCGGGGAAGTGCATCACGCCCTGGGCGTCCATGTTTCGATAGGCCGCCTCGTCGCTCACCCGCGCCCCCCACCCGCTCCACATAAAGACGACCGCCCCATCCGGCAGCCGGCCATAGCGCCGCTCCCAAGCGAGGATGTCCTCCGGCACCACTTGGGCGTCCGGGTTGCGGCGGGCCCGATCCCGGATGTCGATGACCGCGGCTGGGGCCACCAGGACCTCCGCGGGGAGCCGCTCGATGGTGAGGGCGTTCTTCCCGAAGTGAACCGGCGCGTCCATATGGGTGCCGTGGTGCTCGTAGATGTGCCAGCGGTTGGCGTAGAAGCCGTGCTGCACATGGTTGAAGACGTTTTCGATCTGCAGCCGGGGCGCTCCAGGCCAGATGGGGAAATTGGGGTTCTGGACATACGTGAGGTCCACCTTCCGCTGGAAGACCCGAGCGGTGGCTCGCACCATCACCCCCACAGGGGCCGAGGCCGCCTCCCCATATAGAGGCCGGCGCCAGGAGACGAAGCCGTGGGCGCTCACCATGGTGGACGCCGGGTGAGGAGCCACTTGATAACGGAATGGCCCCAGGGTGCCCTTCGGGGGGACGCTCTCCGCCAGCCACACCGCCGATTGGAGGTCGCTGGATTCGGCCTCAAACCCCCGGAACCATGCGCCAGGCGGGGTAGCGATGGCAGCGACGAAATCCGCGTTGCGGGGGACGTGGCCGGCGACATAGAGATCGGAGATCACTTCATCGGTGAGGTTGCGGACGGTGAGGGTGAAGGTCACGAGGTCCCCTTCGCGGGCGCCGGCGATCTCCACAGCCAGCCAGGGCCAGCTCGCCGGTTGAGGTTTTGGGAGGGCGACGGCGGCCATCGCACCGCCCAGCATCTTGAGGACATCCCGACGGCTATAAGCCCGCGCTATTGCCTCATAAACTTGCGGTCCACACATGGCCTCCTCCTTCCCCGTTTTCTGCGCTGCAGAGGCAGAAATTACGCAGCGGTCTTTTTTTTAAAAATTTTAGAAAACAGTTCATGGGAAAAGCAACCACCCCCCGCTTGTGCTTAACCGGGGGGTGATCGCTTACAGTGCTTCCCTTCTTCCTTCTAGACCGAAGTCGACCGGGAACCTTTCTCTACGAGGACGTAGCTATCCGGCACATCCCTTATAATCCCCGCGCACGTAATGCATGGCGCCGAGATGGCGGGCCATCCCTTTGAGTTCCATCATCGCCAATGCGCTGCTCACCTGGGCCACGGGCAATCCCGCCGTCCTCGCGATGTCATCGATATGCTGAGGCTCTCGGGTCAATACGTCCAGCAGACGCGCCTCGATGGGATCTGTCGGGAGCTGCAACTGGGCTTCCACCTGATGGGCAGCCGTGGACCAATTGAGCGCCTCCAGGAGCTCTTGGGGAGACGTCACCGGGGTGGCCCCGTCGCGGATCAATCGGTTGGTCCCCTGGCTGGCTGGGGAGAAAATGCTCCCTGGAATGGCGAAGACCTCCCGTCCCTGCTCGGCGGCATGGGCTGCGGTGATCAACGCCCCGCTGGTCGCCCCCGCCTCCACCACCAGCACACCCACGGTCAGGCCGCTGATCAGGCGGTTGCGGGCGGGGAAGTTCCCCGGTTCCGCCGGCGCTCCCAAAGGGAGCTCCGAGACCAGCGCTCCCCGTTCCAAGATCCGCGCCGCCAGCCGGGCATGCTCCAGCGGGTACACTCGATCGATGCCGCAGGGCAACACCGCGATGGTCCGTCCCCTCACTTCCAGCGTCGCCTCGTGGGCGATGGCGTCGATCCCACGGGCCAGCCCGCTGACGATCGGGATCCCGGCTTGCGCCAGCTCCCCCGCGAACCACTCCGCCGCTTGTCGACCATACGCCGTCGGCCGGCGGGTTCCCACAACGGCCAACGCCCAGCGATCCGCCTCGCTCAGACTCCCCCGCACGAACAACACCGGCGGCGCATCCGGGATGCGACGCAGTAACACGGGGTAGAGGGGATCTTCCCATGTGAGGGCCAGCGCGCCGGATCGTTCCAGCCGCTCCCGCTCTTGATCCGGGTGGAGCCGTCGCTTGGCCTCCGCCAGATTCCGAACGGCCCGCTGATCTAACCCAGCAGCCCGCCACGCCCCCTCATCGGCCTCCCACGCCGCCCGGAGGCTCCCGAAATACTGCAACAGCGCCCGCAACCGCGCCGGCCCGATCCCCATCACCCGGTTGAAAACCAGCCAGTAGCCCAAATCGTCCATGGATCCCCAGGGTTCGCCGAGATTCATCATGATGATAGCCAGCAATATCTTGTCGGTGATCTCCCCAGATGGTGTGGGTGGTTTCCGAGAGGAAGCTTTAGGGGCGGAGCCGCGCGCCTTCGG
>FPIC01054326.1_pt1 | contig 11322 bp, 10 predicted proteins | sample 1504481 | NCBI WGS metagenome assembly FPIC01 (sample SAMEA4475357, study PRJEB15587) | soil metagenome | biome: Soil; feature: Field | place: India | collected 2015-03-11 | depth 0 m
ATATGAAGCATTCTTTAAAGGTTATACAAAAAAGCAATGGGGTGTAAATCCAACCGAATTACCAGCAAGCATTTTAAAAAGACTTCCTGTTCGTTTTAATTATGACGATAATTATTTTTCTCATAAATATCAGGGTATTCCAAAAGATGGTTATACACCGATCGTAGCAAATATACTTAACCATAAGAAAATTGAAGTCAAATTGAATAAAAAATTTGATAAGACAATGATAAAAGATTTTGACCATATAATTTGGACAGGTCAATTGGATCAATGGTTTGATTACTCAGAAGGTCGACTGGGCTATCGAACTTTAGATTTTGAGAAATTTGAGTCTGAAGGTGATTTTCAAGGAACAGCTGTAATGAACTATGGTAATCAAGAGATACCATACACACGTATATCAGAACACAAACATTTTACACCTTGGGAGCAGCACGAAAAAACAATCTACTTTAAAGAGTTTAGCCGTGAATGCAGAGTAAATGATATTCCTTACTATCCTATACGTTTGGTGAATGATAAGGCACTACTTGGCAATTATATAGAACTGGCAAATAAAGAACTCAAAGTCACTTTTGCGGGTCGATTGGGCACTTACCGTTACATGGATATGGATGTAACGATTAAAGAAGCTTTAGAGTTAGTAAACAAAATAGTTATTGATATTAACCAAAATACTGAAATTTCACCATTTTATCATTCGGAAGTTTAATATGAATTTTATTCAGGAAAAAATTTATGTGTTTGCTCCAGCCGGTTATGCATCGGGTGGTCCTGAAGCGCTTCATCAATTAGCACATTCGCTTAAAAAAATAGGTAAGAATGTAAAAATGTTTTATTACGGCTTAAAAGTAGTTGATAATTTAGTTCAACATTCTAATTATAGTCATTATGGATTAGAATATGAAACTGATATAAATAAAATAGAAGATAATAATAAAATATTATTAGTTATTCCTGAAACATATTGTCAAATTTTAAATAATATGAAATTAAAAAATACATCGAAAGCAATTTGGTGGTTAAGTGTGGATTTTTTCTTTAAAAGTGAAAAAAGTATTAATAAATATTTTGGATTAAAAAGATTTATAAAGGGAGATTTAAGGTTTCCATCTTTAAATGATATTAAAGAAATGTCTGAGGTTGTTAATATACCAAATTCTTATTATACATTAAAATTTCTTCAAGATAATAATTTAAAGCATACTAAAGTAGTTTCTGATTACTTAAATAAAAAATATTTAGAAGAGCCTGAAAATAAATTAAAAAAAGAAGATATTATTATATATAATCCAGCTAAAAATGGACAGTTTCTTAATAAAATCATAGAAAGAACACAGAATTTAAATTGGATACCCATAAAAGGGATGACACAAGAGGAAGTGAAAGCCTTGATGAATAAAGCTAAAATATATATAGATTTTGGTTTTCACCCAGGGCGTGAGCGCATGCCCAGAGAAGCATGCCTAGCGAAATGTTGTTTAATTATTGGTAAAGATGGAGCAGCAAGATATAAGGAAGATATGCCAATCGACGATTATTATCATTTTGAAACAAAGGATAAAAATATTGAAAAAATTATATCTGTTATTGATGATTGTTTCAAAAATTATAATGAAAAATTCAAAGATTTTTCAAACTATAAAGACAATATATTGAATGCAGAACATAGATTCAATGCTGAAGTAAAAAATATATTTAGTGAATGAAAATTAAGTTAAAAGATTTTAAGTCATAATATAGTGCTTAATTTGAATTCTATTTCGGAAATTAAGAGCTATATAAAAGCTTTCTGAATTTGAAAATTTTAGAAATATATTCTGTGATATTTTTTTTAATTTATATAGTTATATTTATTTAAATTTTCAAATTCGGATTCAAATTTTATCTTAATTAGGAGTAATTTTAATTATTCATATGGATGGCATCCTTGTACTATTGGGTCATTAATATTATTGACGGATCGAATTAAAATAAGCAGACCTAAGTTGGTTAAAATTACAGGTGGTGTTAGACTAGCAATTTCACGATTAATTAAATATAAAATGTTTTTACGTAATAGTTTGTTTGGCCGTTTCTATTAATTTTTGGAGTTTGATAATGGTTTATGGTGTATTGCTTATTTATTATGATAAGTATGCTATAAGAGCTATACATGAGTTTAAACTGTTATTGGATAAACTTGACTGTAATTATGAAATTACACTCGTTTGTAATAGTCCAGGTTTAAAAAATAATTTACCTCAGAATAGTAATTTTAAGATTGTTGATGGTGATAATTCTTCATGGGAATTTTCTGGTTGGGATAGAGGTATTATTAAAGATGATTTGCATGATAATGATGTCATCATTTTTGCTAATGACACTTTTTGTCATCATAATTATTGGGGTAAATACGAGAAATTTCTATTTGAGAAGCAGTTCGCAAAACTGATAAAGAAGAACTCTTCAAAACCTTTTTCTGCAATATCAGGAAATGTAGATACATTTGGAGAAAATTTTAGCCTTGAAGGATGTTCGACATCTGGTTGGGTGAGTACTTATTTATTTTTAGTCACAGCCACTTTATTAAAACAATTGGATAATAAAGTAACAACAAGAAAATTAATTAATTATGATGAAATTAATGATGATTTAATTTGGGATGAAAGTATTAGTGAAAATCTGAAAAAGCATATCAATAATTGGATGTTTTTAAACACAGATGCTCAATCTGGGTGGTACAAAAAGGATGATGTTGATTTGATCTACAAGTCAAAAAAAATACAGTCAATTTTAAATGAGAAATATCTATCGGCATCATGTAATGAAAATGGTGGTATAATTTATGACGTTAAAGATATTAATATATTGAGAAAAATCAGAAATTTCTTTAGATAAAATAAATTATCAATATACCATTCACACTATCACTTTTATTTTAAAGTATTGAGTTTTAAAGGTTAATAGAGATGAATTTACAACCCGTTATTCTATCAGGTGGATCTGGTACACGTCTTTGGCCACTTTCAAGAGAAAAGTATCCAAAGCAATTACTTACTCTCTTTAATCAACATAGTATGCTACAAAATACAGGTTTAAGATTAAACAATTCAAATGTTTTTACTTATCAGGTAAATAACCCCATTGTTGTTTCAAATAAGGAGTATCGATTCCTGATTGCTGAACAACTAAAACAAATCGGGATTATATCGAAGATATTGCTTGAACCTTGTGGTCGTAATACAGCACCAGCGTTAACGATTGCTGCATTAGATATTATTAAAGAAAAAAAAGATGCAATCATGGTCGTCATGCCAGCAGATCATTTGATCGAAAATGTTGATGCCTTTCATGCAGCGATCCAGCATGGTGTTGTAAAAGCAGAAGAGGGCAATATCATTTGTTTTGGTATTGAACCTACCCGACCAGATACGGGTTATGGTTATATTAAAACTGAAGATTTATCAGAAAAGAATTTAAAACTTTTAGATTCTTTTGTAGAAAAGCCTGATGCTGTTACTGCACAGATGTATGTGGATTCTGGTGATTACTTCTGGAACAGTGGAATTTTCATGATGAAAGCATCTACTTGGCTCAATGCTATTGCCAAGTTCAATTCCTTGATCCATGAAACATGTAAAGTGGCCTATGAATTATCGGTTATAGATAGAGATTTTATTTGGGTTGATAAGGACGAATTTGCGAAGTCTCCTGAAGACTCAATTGATTACAGTGTGATGGAGCATCTTGGGAAAAATAGTTCAGAAGACATTCGATCTTATGTCGTACCCATGTCTGTAGGTTGGTCAGATGTAGGTTCGTGGGATGCTGTATGGCAAGAAAGCGATAAAGATGAAAATGGAAATGTAAGTAATAATAAACATGATACCTATTTTTATAATAGCCATAATAACTTAGCTTTCTCCGATAATAAGCGTCTTATTTCAATGTTGGGTTTGGATGATGTTATTGTAATTGATACACAAGATGCCTTACTTGTAGCAAATAAATCTAAGTTGGCTGAGATTAAAAAATTAGTTGGTTTGGTGAAAGAAACGCATGAGCCTTTAACTCAGTTAGGTAGAAAAGTGTATCGCCCTTGGGGGAATTACGATTCTATTGATAATGGCGATAATTTTCAGGTAAAAAGAATTATCGTAAATCCTGGAGAAACTTTGAGCCTACAAATGCATTATCATAGAGCTGAGCATTGGATTGTGGTAAAAGGTACAGGTAAAATAACTCGTGATAAAGAAACCTTTCTTTTGCATGAAAATCAGTCTGTATATATACCATTGGGGACAGTTCATCGCTTAGAAAATCCTGGGAAGCTTGCACTTGAATTAATTGAAGTACAATCTGGAAATTATTTAGGAGAAGATGATATCGTGCGATTTGAAGATATATATGGTCGTACTAAAGAGTAAATTAGTTTATGCTTTTACTGTCTATTGCATTTTTTTTATTTCCATTTGCCTTTTTAGATAAGGCATTTAGTAATCAAGCTAAGTACCTTATAATTTCTTTTTTTTGTTCCTTATTTGTTTTATTAGGAGGTATAAAATGGAATACGGGTACTGATTGGGATGCATATTATTATAATTTTTTAAACTCAGTAACTTATGATCGTGCTGTTAATTCCATAACATCATTTGAATGGGGGTTCAGTTATTTAAATTATGTAGTAAACAGTTTAACTGGATCATTTACTATTTTTCTATGCCTTTTTACTTTTTTGACAGTTTATTTTAAATTCAAGGTCTTAATAAATCGTCAATTTATATCATACGGATTATTTAGTCTTTTTGTTTATTATTGTTATGCTCTTGGAGATATCAGTTCGTGGAGACAGTCATTTGCTATCTCTATGGTTTTATTTTCAGTTTTTTTTATAATAAAGAGAAAGTTATTACCTTTTTTTCTATGTATTATTATTGCTAGTTTATTTCATAGATCTGCGATTATTTGTTTGGTGATGTATTATTTATATACTATAAATTTATCTAAAAAAAATATGCTGCTCATTTTCTTTTCAGGTATGGGGGCTGGAATATTACTCTTTAGCTTGAAAGTTTCAAATTTTAATATTCCTTTTTTTAGTACTTTAGAAGTATTTTCAGCTTATCAAGAAAAAATAGATGCATATAATGATATTGGTCAAGTCAGTTACGGTAAAGTGGATTCAAATTTATCAAATTTGTTAGGATATCTTAGAAAAGCTTTATTCATTGTTCCAATGATTTTATTAGTAAAAAAAGATGACTTAAAATTTTATCGTTTAATGAATATCACTGTATTTGGTTCGGTAATTTATTTTGTATTGGGTGCTATAGCGACAGATTTTAAACGGATAGGTGGATATTTTGATGTATTTGATATAATTCTGTTGCCAGCTATATTGTATGGTATTAAAAATAAAAAAATTAGATATCTACTAATTTTTGTTTATGCATTATTTATACTTTTGAGATTATATACATCTTTATATAATTTCTGGGAGGTATATGATCCATTTATAACGATTTTTGACTTACATAATACTAGGTATTTATATTGATGAAACTTCTATATATTGGTCCAAGAATAGAACAGATTCGAACAGGTGGTGATTCTGTTAATAAGAGAAATGAAGATTTGTTGCGAGAAATTTTCGCGGAAAATTTTGATGCATATTATATCACTGATCCTACTAACACAGTATTTGATAAGTTGAGAGGTTATTTGGGTGGTATTACCAAAAAAAAAATTAGTGAAATGTTGGATATAATATCTCGAAAAAATATCGGATGTGTTTTTCTTAGTCAAAGTTTTTATGGGAAGCTTTGTAAAGAAATAAGAAAAAAATATCCTTCTATAAAAATTATAACTTTCTATCATAATATTGAAACTCATTACGCTAAAGAATATGTTAGAACGAGTGGGCTAAAACATTATCCTTTTTATTTATTGGCAACTTATAATGAGAAACAGACTATAAAATATTCGAGTCATCATTTTGTATTGAATGAGCGTGATGCTAATCTTATGCGAAACATCTATGGAGTAGAAAGTGATTTTTCTCTTCCAGTTTCATATAAAGATTTATTTGATCAATCTAAAGTAAAACTACTTCCAAATGATCATATAAAAATCTTATTTGTTGGAACAGCTTTCTTTGGAAATATACCTGGGGTTGATTTTTTTATTAAAGAGGTCATGCCACATATCAATGCAGAATTAATAATCGTCGGTAAAGGTATGGATCAATTTAAACAAAAATTTGAATTGACAGAAAATGTTAAGGTGTTTGGATTTGTAGAGGACTTATCTGCATTCTACTATGATGCTTCTATTGTAATTGCCCCAATATATTCTGGTGGTGGTATGAAAACTAAAATTGCTGAAGCTATGATGTATGGCAAAACGATATTGGGTACTAAAGAGGCTTTTGAGGGATATCAAAGATTAAAAGATGTTACATTAGAATGTAATAATGCCGATGATTTCATCGATTACATCTCTAAATTAGATAAGAATTTATCACCTTTTAATAAAAGTTCAAGAGAATTATACGAAAAATTTTACAACACTGATATACAATTAAAAGAGTTGAAAGATATTTTGAATGAACTTTTGAGTTAATGAATAGATAAAATTTTTATTAGACCTCTTGCGAAAGTATTATTTTTGACTATTTTAGACTTTGATATTTATTTAAAAATCAACGCTTATTGCTGATTAAATTTTGACTAACGCAAGAAGTCTATTCAATGGTTAATATAAATTTTGATGAATTTGTATTGTAACTCCAATTTGAAGAGCTTTAGTTAAATGATTAAAAGTAATGTTATTATTTTTCTAATATGCTTTGAGATGAAGTTAGGTTTATGATAGATACTTCAATATTAATTTCAGTAATTATTCCGATGTATAACTCTGCTGGAACAATTATAAAAGCATTAGACTCTGTCAAAGCACAGACATTTAAGTGCTACTATGATGTTATAGTTGTCAATGATGGATCGATGGATAACTCTCAGGAGTTAGTTGAAAATTATAAATTTGATGATGATCGTTTCAATTTGACATTAATCAATCAGAAAAATGGTGGTGTTTCCAAGGCTAGAAATGCAGGTCTAAAAAATGCTAAAGGTGATTTTTTTGCTTTTTTAGACGCAGATGATTATTGGGTAAAAAGTAAAATTCAAAAACAGATGTTGTACTTAGAAGATGGTTTCGATTTTGTTTGTGGGTTGCGCAATAATGAAAAAATAACTTTTCCATATAAATTTATAAATGGTTATGCATATATAACACTTAATAAGCTTTTAATAAAAGTTGTGGGACAGACATCAACAGCTATCTTTAATAAAAATGTTATTCAAAATAGCGGTTTTTTTGATGAAAATCAGAGGTATTCTGAAGATGCAAATTTATGGATGAAAATTTCAAAAAACAATAAAATGATTATTCTAAATGAAGTTTTGGTTTTGACTGATAATGATTATGGTAATACTGGTTTGTCATCAAATCTGATTGAAATGGAAAACGGAGTAAGAAAAAATATAAAAGAAATGTATTCTTTAGAAAGAATTAACTTTTTGCAATATATTTTTTTTAGCTTTATATCTTACCTTAAGTATTTGAGAAGAAGTTATTTATGATTCTAAATAAACTATTTTGGACATTAAGAGCGATTATATACTCTCCATTTCTAGGTAAAATTATTTTCCCTAGTTATATAGGTAAGCCCTTAGCAATACTAGGATACAAAAAAATATTTATTGGAAAAAAAGTACGAATTTTTCCAAATGTTCGTATAGAAGTGCATGGTGAAGACTCTAAATTATTAATCGGTGATAATGTTGGTATAGCTCAAAATGTGCACATTACCTGTGGTTCTACCTTAACTATAGGTAAAAATTCTGCTATTTTAGCGAATGTATTTATCACAAATATAGACCATGATTACACAGAGTTGAATGTTCCAATTTTAGAACAAAAAAATATTATTAAAGAAACTATTATTGGTGAAAATTGTTTCATAGGAATTGGTGCCGCAATCCAAGCGGGAACAGTTTTAGGCAAGCAGTGTATTGTGGGTACTAACTCTGTTGTTAGGGGAACATTCCCTGATTACTGCGTTATTGCTGGTAATCCTGCAAAAATCATTAAACAATTCAATTTCGATAGTCAGAAATGGGAAAAATATGTCAATTAAAAATGTACTAATCACTGGTGGTGCTGGATTTATCGGATCAAATTTAGCGTTGAAGCTTATTGAAAAAGGTTATCAAGTAACAGTACTGGATAATTTATCTCCTCAGATTCACGGTGACAATCCGACAGAAACTTCACCATTATATTTAAGTATCAAAGATAAAGTTAAATTTATTCATGGTACTGTGACGAGTAAGAGCGATTGGGAAGAAGCACTAAAAGATCAAGATGCCATTGTTCACTATGCTGCTGAAACAGGTACTGGTCAATCGATGTATGAAGTCGAAAAGTATGTAGACGTTAACATCAATGGGACAGCATTGATGTTGAATTTACTTGTGAACGGCTCATACAACGTAAAAAAAGTCGTTGTTGCATCATCTCGCTCTATCTACGGTGAAGGTAAATACATCAGCAAAGAGCTAGGGGCTGTATACCCTACGCAACGTGAATCCATCCATATGGATCAAGGTGATTTTGAAGTCAAATATCCTAATTCTTCAGCATTGACTTTGGTCGGTACAGATGAAGAATCAAAAATTCATCCTTCATCGGTTTATGGCATTACTAAACAAAACCAAGAGCAAATGGTCCTGACCGTGTGTCCTACAGTCGGTATAGTAGGCGTTGCATTTAGATACCAAAATGTCTATGGTCCAGGTCAATCACTAAAAAATCCGTATACAGGAATTTTATCGATCTTCTCAACTCAGATTAAAAATGGCAATAATATCAATATATTTGAGGATGGCTTAGAGAGTCGTGATTTTGTTTATATAGATGATGTTGTTGATGCGACAATTTTAGGCCTAGAGAAAGAAGAAGCCAATAACCAAGTATTTAATGTAGGTACTGGTGTTGCAAAGAATGTACTTACAGTGGCGAATGAACTCGTAAAAAACTATGGTCTTGATGTTGCAATCAATGTGTCTGGTAATTATCGTTTAGGTGATATTCGTCATAATTATGCAGATTTAACGAAGATCAATAAACTACTTGGCTTTAGTCCAAAAGTTTCATTTGAAGCTGGTTTAAAGAGTTTTGCTGAATGGGTCAATACCCAAGAAGTTCAGGAAGATAAATATCAAAAATCAATAGATGAAATGAAGGTAAAAGGGCTGTACAAGTAATATGAATAAGCTAGAGCATCTGAAAGAGAAGAAAATACTTTTTTTTAGTGTGCAATTTTTTAATTTAGAAAAAGACATTGTTAAGCAGTTGGAAAGATATGGTGCTCTAGTCACTTATTTTGACGAACGGCCTGCAAATAATAACTTTACAAAAGGTATGATTCGCATCAATCGAAATTTTCTTAAAAATAGAATTAAGAAGTACTATCGAAATATTTTTAATTCAATTAAGCATGAAAAATTTGATTATTTATTGGTGAATCGTGGTGAAGTGATACCACAAGATTTTTTAGAAAAATTTATTGCAATTCAACCTGAATGTAAGCGTATTTTTTATACGTGGGATAGTTTCGGTAACCACAGTCATGGCTTATCGATTCTGAATTATTTTCATAAGAAATTTACTTTCGATCGTAAAGACGCTTTTAAATACAATATTGGCTTTAGGCCTTTATATTTTACTGATAAATATCGTGAGATATATGCAAGTCAAACTCAAAAGGATATTGATCTACTATTCTTGGGGACTGCACATTCTGATCGCTATATTATTAGTAATTTGATTGCAGATTGGTGTAAACAAAATAATTTAGTTTCGTTCAACTATTACTTTATGCAGGGGCGTTTTGTTTATCTATATAAAAAATATTTTGATCCAAGTTTTAAAATGTTCGATTTTAAAAAATTGAGCTTCAAAAGTTTAACTTCCGATGAAGCCGTGAGTTATTACGATCGAAGTAATGTTGTATTAGATATAAGTCATCCAGGGCAATCAGGTCTAACTATGAGAACTTTTGAGACTATTGGTGCGGGTAAAAAACTCATTACGACAAATGCAGATATTAAAGACTATCCTTTTTATAATCCTGAAAATATATTTGTTATTGATCGTAATAATCTTCAATTAGATGCCCAATTCTTTAATAATCAGTATGTTCCGCTTTCTCAAGATTTATATGAGAAGTGTTCTATTAATGGTTGGATTGAGGATTTATTTTTGGGAGAAGAAGTGAATTTTTGGAAAAGTTAAACTTGTGAGTTGTTAACTATTGACACCATTTTAATGATTTAGTGATCAATCTTTATGCCTAAAGTTACAAGTCTATTACTTTTACAAAAAAAGGCATTCAGGTTTTTAAAGGCTAAATATGTTATTTTATAATGAAATTATATAGACTTATATCTTTTTGAGGGCACTCACATTGCATAAGCATTGTTATGTGAGATTTTTAATAAAAAACTATTTAAATTAAAGGTTTAGTAAAGTTAAATGAAAAGGCTCCTTGATATAATCATTGCTTCAATTGCATTAATTCTTTTATCACCCATTTTTTTAATCGTCGCATACAAAGTGAGAAAAAACTTAGGTTCTCCAATCTTTTTTTTGCAAGAGCGTCCTGGTAAAGATGGTACGCTATTCAAGATGATCAAGTTCCGCTCTATGAAAGATGCTGTAGATAAAAGCGGAAGTCTTTTACCAGATGAACAGCGTATCACGCCCTTTGGTCAAAAACTTCGATCTACTAGTTTAGATGAGATGCCACAGCTGATTAATGTATTAATAGGTGATATGAGTATTGTTGGGCCACGCCCTATGCTTAAAGATTTTGTTGAACTCTACTCACCTGAACAAGCTCGCCGTTTGGAAGTTAAACCTGGTATGACAGGCCTAGCACAGGTAAGTGGTCGAAATGAACTTGATTATGAAGAGCGTTTTAAATGCGACGTATGGTATGTGGATAACCATAATACTTTTGTTGACTTTAAAATCATGTTCAAAACAGTCGCTGTAATGACCAAACGAGAAGGTATTAATGCACCGGGTCATGTTGGCCCTTCTTTATTTCAAGGAAATGATCCTGAAAAAACTAAAGATGAAATCAAGTCATAAATTTTTATTAGTGAACTATTTGTAATGATCAAAAAAGCCATTCTCCCTGTTGCTGGTTTAGGCACACGTTTTTTACCTGCCAGTAAATCTATTCCCAAAGAAATGGTCACAGTGGTT
>FPIC01003440.1_pt1 | contig 11305 bp, 8 predicted proteins | sample 1504481 | NCBI WGS metagenome assembly FPIC01 (sample SAMEA4475357, study PRJEB15587) | soil metagenome | biome: Soil; feature: Field | place: India | collected 2015-03-11 | depth 0 m
CTCGATGTCCCAACGCGCGTCCGAACTTCCGTTTGGCCACTTGACAAGACGATCAAGTCGATTATAATGGTCATGGCAACGATTCCGGTAACGTTTTCAAGCCCCAGGGCGGGACATCGGAATGCCGCGATTTCGGCCAGTGACGATTCGTGATGTCGCTCGGGTGGCGGGTGTTTCGACCTCCACGGTATCCCGCGTTTTAAACAACAAAGATGATGTGGCGGATGAGACCCGCCAGCGGGTTTGGGCGGCCGTGGCTAGGTTAGGCTACACCTCCAATCTGGCGGCAAGAAGCATGCGCAGCCACCGCACAGGCCTTCTGGGATTGATCCTCCCCGATGTGGGTCACCCCTTTGCCATCGAGATCCTGAAGGGCGTTAATCGGGCCATCGCTGAGAGCTCCTTTGATCTCATCGTCTATACCACGGGGAGTATCCAGAAATCCGGTGCGGCGGAGCATGAGCAGCGATATGTAGCCCTTCTCAACAATTCGATCGCCGACGGCAGCGTTATTGTAGCCCCCGCTTCTCCGTCCTTTCAAACTAAGGCCCCGATCGTCGCCGTGGATCCCCATGTGGCATGTCCGGGCTATCCTGCCATACAGGCGACGAACTATGAAGGAGCGAAGGAAGCCATGCGCTATCTGATTTCATTAGGGCACCAGCGCATCGGATTCATTAGAGGGCGATCTGAGCTGGCCAGCGCCAACCAGCGCCTGCAGGGATATATAGACGCCATACGCGAGGCCGGTCTCCCCCTGGATCCCACGTTGATCATCCCTGGGGACTATACGATCGAGTCCGGATACCATGGTGCCCTCCAGCTGTTGCGGCGCCCGGATCCCCCCACCGCGATCTTCGCTGCGAACGATCAGTCTGCCCTGGGTGTCCTTCAGGCTGCCGCGGAGCTAGGCATCCAGGTTCCCCATGAGCTCTCCGTCGTTGGCTTCGATAACATCCCAGAGGCGCAATACTACGGACTGACCACCGTGGATCAATTCATTGCCGAGATGGGATATGTTGCCATGCGCATGTTGATGCGCTTGGTGGAAGGGGAGACGCTCCCCGATCCCCTCTACCGGATGCCCACTCGGCTGGTGGTGCGCCAGAGCTGTGCTCCGCCCATAAAAGCGCCATAAAACTTTATGGAACCTTTCCTCTGCTCAATCGATCGGGGTTTACCAATTCGGGCGGTTTAATCCTTTCTCCCTCTCTACGCTGCAGGAGGGAACAAGGAAGAGGGAATGAATCCTAAGGAATATCCGGCATAATACCTTGCAGTGATCCCCGCGGAAAGAAGCTGCCCATGCGATCAGGTCCTTTCAATGGATTTTGTCGACTTTTTCGTAAACGTTTCCGGAAACGTTTACGGAACATCATCAAACAGGAGAGTGCTTGCCTCACCCTCTTATTCCTCCTCTCCCCGGCTCAGGAAATGTGGGGAGAAGGACTAAGGAGCATTTCGCGAGTGCGTTGGGCACCGAGGGCGCCAAAGCCTTAAGGGACTAAAATTAAAAGTCAATTTCGAGCGAAACGACGGTTTTCCTTACTTTTGAAATCCATCATTTTGGAATTTTAAATTTCATTCCAGGAGGTGAGCCATGAAGTTCCGACAGAGTGTCCTGATCCTTGGGCTGGTCGGGATTATCGCGGCCGCCTGTGCGGGAGGCAGTGCATCGCCGACCCCCGTACCGACGCTCCCTTCCGCTTCCCCGACTCCGTCCCCGAGCAAAGTCACCATCCACTGGTGGCATATCTGGCCCAGCGAGCCCGCCATCCGTGACGTGTTTCAGGAGCTGGCCAACGAATACATGGCCCAACATCCCAACGTTGAGATCGTGATCACCACTTTCGAGAACGAGGCGTTCAAGGCCAAGATGAACACGGTGATGCAGAGCGGCGAACCGCCGGATGTGTTCCAGACGTGGGGTGGCGCACTGATGTGCTCCTACGCCAAGGCGGGGTTGTTGAAAGATTTGACCCCTTATGTAACCAGTGAGAACTGGAGCAAGATCGCCAAAAGCGTCCTCTCGTTGTATCAATGCGGCGATCGGATCTATGCGGTCCCCTGGCGAGCTGGGATCGTAGGCCTTTGGTACAACAAGAAGCACTTCGAGCAGGCCGGCATTGCTGAGCCTCCTAAGACGTGGAGGGAATTCCTTGAAGCCATCGATAAGCTGAAGGCAGCGGGCCTAACTCCTATCGCCCTCGGGGAAGGCGAAATGTGGCCGGGGATGTTCTGGTATGCATGGCTCCTTCTCCGCTCAGCATCCCCACAAGAGATCCTCGCTGCCATTGATCGTACTGGCTCTTTTAACAGCGCAGGGTTCGTGGCCGCAGGGGAGCGACTCGAGGAGCTGGTGGCCAAGCAGCCCTTCCAACAGGGGTTCCTTGCGGCCTCCTACGCCGACGCTGAGACGCTGATGGCTACCGGTCAGGCATCGATGCAGCTGATGGGTCATTGGGCGTATGGTTTCGCCAAGACCCTGACGGAAAATGTGGACGAATATAACAGTTTCATCGGGTGGTTCCCCTTCCCGGTCATCGAGGGCGCCAACGGCTCACCGACGGCTATCTTCGGCGGCGGTGATGCCTTCGCTATCGGGGCCAAGGCCCCTGAGGAGGCAGTGGATTTCGTACGCTTCTTGACCAGCCCATATGCCCATCAGAAGCTGATCGATAGCGGCGCGGTCCCTATCCCCATCCTCACCGAAGGGGTAACGGCGAAGTTCCAGCATCCCCTCTTCAACGACATGGTAACCGTTATCAACCAAGCCACGTTCATTCTGAACTATCTGGACCATCAGCTCCCGCCGCCGCTGAACACAGCGGTGAACGAAGAAGTGCAGAAAGTGTTCGCTGGGCAGGCCAAGGGTCGGGATGTGGCTGAGGCTCTGGAACGCCTCGCCCAGGAGCATCTCAAGCGTTAGCTGTGGAGAGAGCGGGCAGGGCGGCGGACTCCACCTCCGTCGCCCTGCCCGTTGCCGCGTGCTCAGGAGGAAGGGATGACCACAAAAATCATCTCTCGGCGAGCATCCAGTAGCCTCCGGTGGGGATCCTGTCTGGCTGCCCTCGAAAAATGGGGTACGATCCTTCTCTTCACCATGCCGGCGGTTGTGATGTACATCTTCTTTGTGTTGATACCCATCGTGCAAGCAGTTCGCTACAGCCTCTACGAATGGAACGGCTTGGGACCCCTGGAGGATTTCGTTGGCCTGCGGAATTTCGCGCGCATCCTCCACGATCCTGTGTTCCGGATGGCCATCTGGAATAACTTCAGGATCGCTTTCCTGTCCTTGACGATCCAAATCCCTCTAGCCCTGGGGATTGCTTGTGTGCTCAATGCCAAGCTGCCGGCCCGCGCCGTGTTCCGTACCATCTTCTTCATGCCCTTTGTGATTTCGGAAGTCATTGCGGCTATTTTATTCAACTACATCTTTCGAACCTCCGGAGGACTGGTGAACCTCCTACTTGAGCGACTTGGGCATCCGCCCATTCTCTGGCTGGCTGATCCCAACTGGGTGATCTACACGGTCTTCATCGCCCTCACCTGGAAATACTTCGGTTATCACATGATCATCTTACTGGCTGGCTTACAGAACATCCCCAAAGAGCTGCTGGAGGCAGCCTGGATCGATGGGGCCTCATGGTGGCAGGCGTTTCGGCATATCACTCTGCCGCTGCTGGGCCCCACCGTGCGCCTGAGCGTGTATCTCTCGATCATCGGCTCAATTCAGGTGTTCGATCTTGTGTGGGCAATGACCGGGGGCGGGCCGGTGAACGCCAGCACTACCATGGCGATCACCATGTATCGCGCTGGCTTTCAACGCCAGCTGGTTGGCTATGCCAGCGCTGTCGCTATTGTGATTTTCTTATTAGCCTTCAGCGTTTCTTGGATCATGCAACGCTCGGTAATGCGACAGGATCTGGAGGTCGTCCGATGAGCGCTCATGTCCGGAAGCAAGCATCGGCCTTACACTGGCATCCACGTCGCCTGTTGGCTTCGCTCGCCCGCGGGATTCTGCTTGTGCCTTTGGTCTTGCTGGTCCTTCTGCCCATCGCTGTCGCTGTCTTCCACGGTTTTCGAAGCCATGCCGAGATCCTGCGTGATCCGTTCTCATGGCCTTCAAGATGGCGGGCTGAAAATTACACCTCGGTGTTAACGAGCCCAGGGTTTTGGCAGATGTTAGGAAACAGCGCCTTCGTGGGCTTTGCAACCACCTTGGGCACTGTTTTCCTGTCCTCCATGGCTGCCTATGCTTGTGCGCGAATTCGCTTCGCGGGTAGGGAAGCCTTGTATCTCTTCCTGATCTTAGGCCTCTTTTTCCCTATGGGAGTGGCCTTGTTGCCGCTTTACTTGATTGCTCGAGATCTGAGGCTTCTCAACTCCCTCTGGGGTGTGATCCTCCCTCAGATCGCTTTTGGCCTCCCCGTTAACATGGTGATCTTGCGTCGCTTTTTCGTGCAGATCCCCTTAGATCTGGAGGAGGCCGCCACCCTTGACGGCGCGTCCTACCTGCAGCAATTCTGGTATATCTTCCTGCCTCTCATGCGGCCTGCCCTGGCTGCGGTGAGCGCACTGAATTTTATCGGTAGCTGGAATGCTTTCTTCTGGCCCCTCTTGGTGCTGAACAGTGAGTCTAAATACACGCTCCCCCTTGGCGTTATGCAATTCAGCACCCAATACGGCGGATTAGATCTGGGACGTGTGATGGCTTATGTCACGCTCTCCATGATCCCGGCGATCATTTTCTACGTGTTCGCCGAGCGTCACATCGTGGCCGGGCTTACTGCCGGCATCCGATGATGCTGTATATCCCCTTGCAAGGAGGCCTTCAGTGACATCACGCATCGAGGCCCTGATCGCCAGGATGACCCTTGAGGAGAAGATCGCTCAGCTTGGATCGTGTTGGATTTTTGAGCTACAGACCAATGGCACGCTTGATCCGAACAAGTTACGCCAGCGCCTGAGCCACGGCATCGGCCATATCACTCGTGTCGGAGGTGCCACACTCCATCGGCCGGCCGAGGTGGCCCGCACCATCAATCAGATCCAGCGGTTCCTGATTGAGAACACCCGTCTGGGGATCCCCGCTATCATCCACGAGGAAAGCTGTGCGGGTGCAATGGTTCGCCGGGGCACGATGTTTCCCCAAGCAATCGGGCTGGCCAGCACCTTTGAGCCTCAGCTGGCCGAGGAAATGGCCCAGGCGATCCGAGAGCAGCTACGGGCCATCGGGGCTCATCAAGCGCTTGCCCCGGTGCTCGATGTGGCCCGCGATCCCCGTTGGGGGCGTGTGGAAGAGACTTTCGGCGAGGATCCGCTGTTGGTGGCCTGCTTTGGCGTCGCTTACGTCCGTGGGTTACAGGGCAAGGCTCTGAGCCGAGGGGTGGCCGCCACGGGTAAGCACTTCATTGGGCACAGCCTGTCCCACGGCGGTCGGAACTGCGCCCCTGCGGATATCAGCTGGAGCGAGCTTTATAACACATTTCTGTTGCCGTTCCAAGCCGCCATTCAAGATGCCGGGTTGGCCGCGATTATGAATGCTTATCTCCAGCTTAATGGGTGCCCTGTCGCTGCCTCTGAGCGCCTCCTGACTCAGTTGCTGCGCGAAGAGCTGGGATTTAAAGGGGTTGTGGTCTCGGATTATGGGGCTATTGAGATGCTTCATACGCTGCACCGCGTGGCCGCCAACCTATCGGAAGCTGCCCGCCAGGCCCTTCGGGCCGGCATTGACCTGGAGCTCCCCACCACGGCAGCCTATGGCAAGTTGCTCCAGCAGGCTGTCGAGAAGGGGCAGTGCGACCTCGAGCGAATCAACGCCGCTGTGCGTCGGATATTGCAGCTCAAGGAAGAACTCGGGCTCTTTGATCATCCTTATGTGGACGAGCAGCGAGCAGAGGAGATCTTGGACGCGCCGGAGCATCGCCAGTTGGCTCGTCGGATCGCGGCCAAAAGCTTGGTGTTGCTCAAAAACGATGGCACACTGCCATTGAACCCCTCCCTCGACACTATCGCTGTGATCGGTCCCAACGCGCATGCTCCGCGCCATATGGTTGGTGACTACTCCTATCTGGCCGCTGTCGAGCTGATGTGCCGTTTAAAGCCCGATGAATACGCCGCGTTGCCGGATGGGCTTGAGATGCTTCTCTCTGAAACCCCTATCGTTACGATTCTGGAAGGCATTCGTGAGCGGGTCTCGACCACCACACGTGTGCTCTATGCTCCTGGATGCGCTGTTCAGGGCAGCAACCGTGATGGCTTCCGGGAGGCTTTAGCCTGTGCCGCGCAGGCTGATGTCGTGGTGCTGGCTCTCGGGGATCGCTCGGGGCTAACGCCTGACTGCACCACTGGGGAGTTTCGGGACTCCGCCCATCTGCGCCTGCCTGGCGTTCAGGAAGAGTTGGCGCACGCCATCCTCGACATGGGCAAGCCTACTGTAGTCGTCTTGGTCGTTGGGCGTCCTTATGCGATCCCCGATCTGGCAGCGCGAGCCAATGCCATCCTGCTGGCTTGGTTGCCTGGAGAGGAAGGCGGGCGCGCCATCGCCGATGCGTTGTTTGGCCATATCACGCCCGGTGGCAAGCTGCCTGTTACCTTCCCACGGCATGTGGGGCAGCTTCCTCTCTACTATAATCACCTGCCCTCGGACATGCGCTCATATATGTACAAAGACTATACCGATGAATCCGCGGCCCCTCTTTTCCATTTTGGCCACGGATTGAGCTACACCACCTTTGAATACCGCGACCTCTCGGTGGAGCCGGATCGGGTGACATCCGATGACACGCTGCGGATCTCCTTCACCGTGGTTAACAAAGGCCCGCGGGTTGGGGAAGAAGTGGCCCAGCTCTATGTTCGTGATCTCTATGCTCTCGCACCACGCCCCGTTCAAGAACTAAAAGCCTTTGTTCGGTTCGCGTTGGCCCCGGGCGAGGCTAAGCGCGTGACTTTCGTTATCCCGGTGACCAATCTGGCCTTCTACACTCCCAATCTCCAACTGGTGATCGAGCCGGGGACGATCGAACTATTAGTGGGCTCGTCAAGCGCCGATATCCGTTTGAGGGCAAGCGTTGAGATTATCGGCGATGAGCCGATCCCTGTTTCGCGAAGGACGTGGCAGTTCGATGCCGTGGTGATGCCATGCAAGGCATCGGAGGATGCACCATGATGCGGATTGGGCGGGTTGCGATAGCTCGAGAGGTTGCCCGACCCGTGAGCGCGCTGCTTACGGCCAGCCATCAGCTCCTTGCGAAAGGATGATAGCGCTTCATCCACACTGACTTACAGTGGAGGAAGCGAATGATCCCTCTACAGCTGGTGTTGCATTGTGGGAATACAGCGGGGGCGCGATGGGTTAGGGAACGATCATCTGCTGCGTGCCGATGGCTTGGGATGGCTGTCGCTCACACGTTGAATTCTTGATAAGGAAAGGAGGAAGCTATGTCGGACTACACTCCTAAGCCCGAGCATAAATTCGCGTTCGGTCTCTGGACCGTTGGCCATGTGGGCCGCGATCCGTTCGGCGAGCCTGTGCGTCATCCGCTCTCCCCGGTGGAGATTGTTCATTTGCTGGCCGAGGTGGGCGCGTGGGGGGTTAGCTTGCATGACAACGATCTGGTTCCCATTGACGCCACCCCCGCCGAGCGGGATCGCATTGTGCGGGAATTTCGAAAGGCTCTCGCCGAGACGGGGCTGGTCGTCTCTATGGCCACCACCGATCTCTTCCGCGATCCTGTCTTCCGAGAGGGTGCGTTCACCAGTAACGATCCTAAGGTCCGCGCCTATGCTTTGCAGAAAGCTATGCGAGGTATCGACTTGGGGGCTGAACTGGGAGCTAAGATCTATGTGTTTTGGGGGGGGCGGGAGGGCGTCGAAACCGATGTGGTGAAGAACCCCGTGGATGCCATTCGGCGCTACCGCGAGGCCATCAATTTTCTGTGCGAATATGTCCTCGACCAGGGATATGATATGAAATTCGCCCTCGAGGCCAAGCCCAATGAGCCGCGCGGGGACATCTTTCTTCCGACAACCGGCGCCATGTTGGCCTTCATCCAGACCCTTGATCACCCCGAGATGGTGGGAGTGAACCCCGAGGTGGCTCACGAGCACATGGCCGGCTTGAACTTCTTGCATGCCGTGGCCCAGGCTTGGGAGGCCGGTAAGCTGTTCCACATCGATTTGAACGACCAGGCCTTCGGGCGTTATGATCAGGATTTCCGATTCGGGTCCTATCATCTCAAAGCGGCCTTCTTCCTGGTCAAGTTCTTGGAAGATGTGGGCTATGATGGCCCGCGCCATTTCGATGCCCATGCTTATCGTACCTCGAACTACGAGGATGTGAAGGCGTTCGCGCGAGGTTGCATGCGCACCTATCTGATTTTGAAAGAGAAAGCGGAGCGTTTTAACAACGATCCGGAGATCCAAAGCCTACTGAGCGAGATCCATGCCGATGACGGCATCACCGACTTGTTTAAGGGCCCCTACACATCTGAGAAAGCGCGAGCGCTCAAAGACTATCCGTTCGACCGGCGTGCGTTGGCCCAGCGCGGTTGGCCCTATGAGCGGCTTGATCAGCTGGTCATCGAGTTGTTATTGGGCATCCGGTGAATCTCTGCGCTCATTTTGGGGGGAGCGGTGGCGATCGTCCGTGTTGACGAAATCTCCTTCCTTGATCTTCCATGTCTGGTCCTCAGCAACGATGCGTTGACGATCCTGATCCCACGCACCATCGGTCCACGGGTGTTAGCCCTGATGGTGGAAGGGCGCAATTTGTTTGCTGAGGTCCCAGACTGGACGCTGGAGTGCCCAGGCCACGGCTTGTTTCGATTTTGGGGCGGACACCGCCTATGGCACGCCCCGGAGATCCCCCATCGCACCTATCTGCCCGATGACAGCCCTGTTCACATCGCCCTGCGTCCCGACGGCGTGACTGTCACAGCTCCGGTTGAGGAAGCGACCCGCTTGCAGAAGATCATTGAGGTGCGGTTTCTGAACCGGGAGCCTCGACTGGTGGTTGATCATATCCTGATCAATCACAACCTATGGGCCATTGAATGTGCCCCATGGGCGATCACTCAGCTTCGGCCGGGAGGCTTCGCTATCCTGCCACAACCGACCGTGCCGACGGATCCTGCCGGTGTATGGCCTAACCGACGGATCGTCCTTTGGCCATATACCGACGTGAAAAGCCCGTTCATCCGATGGGGCAACCGATACATCTTCGTGCGCGCCGCCATGTCAGATGGCCAGCTCAAGTTGGGCTTCCCCAACCAGCGTGGATGGTTGGCCTACTTCTATGATGGCTTCCTGTTCGTCAAATACGCTCCATACGATCCCCATGCGGACTATTACGACGAGGGCAGTTCCAGCGAGTGCTTCTGCTCCTCGGGCTTCCTGGAGTTGGAGACCTTAGGCCCTCGGACGACACTCCCGCCCGGTGGGCGAGCCACGCATCGGGAGGTGTGGTCCATTTGGGGACCGATTTCCGGGCCCCCTGATGAGGACTTCCTCGATGAAGACCTAATAGATGAATGGGTTCAAACGTGGCGGTTGGAGGAGAGCCATGGCAGCCTTCTTGGGGATTGATGTTTCCACCACGGCTACCAAAGCCCTGTTGATGGGGGAGGATGGGGAGGTCATCGCCGTTGCAGCCACCGAACATCCGCTTGAGATGCCTCGTCCGTTGTGGAGCGAACAATTCCCTCACCACTGGTGGGATGGGACCGTTCAGAGCATACGGCGTCTCTTAAGCACATCCGGGATCGCCCCGGAGCAGATTCGGGCAGTAGGGTTAACTGGGCAGATGCATGGTCTGGTGCTGCTGGATGGGAAAGGTGAGGTCTTGCGGCCGGCCATCCTCTGGAACGACCAGCGCACGGGTCCACAATGCGATGCCATCCGGGCCCGCGTCGGACGCGCGCGCTTGATCCAGATCACCGGCAACGACGCGTTGACCGGTTTCACCGCCCCCAAGATCCTGTGGGTCCAGGAGCATGAGCCGGAGGTGTGGCAACGCGTACGCCACATCTTGTTGCCCAAAGACTATGTGCGCTACCGGTTGACAGGGACCTTTGCTACAGACTGTGCAGACGGATCGGGCATGTTGCTTTTCGATCTACGACGCCGCACATGGTCGCTTGAGGTCTTAGATGCCCTCCACATCCCGCCGGATTATCTGCCCTCTGTACACGAAGGCCCAGAGATCACTGGTAGCATTTCCGAGGAAGCTGCTCAGGAGACCGGCCTGCGGCCCGGCACACCGGTGGTGGCCGGGGGTGGGGATCAAGCCGCTCAGGCAATCGGCGTAGGCGCAGTGGAGCCCGGTATCCTTGCCTTGACCTTAGGAACCTCAGGGGTCCTCTTCGCTCCAACCGATCAGCCTGTCGTCGAGTCGGAGGGGCAGCTCCATGCTTTCTGTCATGCTGTACCCGGGCGCTGGCACTTGATGGGAGTTATGCTCTCAGCCGGGGGAAGCCTGCGATGGTTCCGGGATGTTTTCGCGCCGGAGGCTTCATATGAGGCGCTCACCGCCATGGCCGCCCGCGTACCTGTGGGCAGCGGCGGGCTGTTGTTCCTCCCCTATCTGACGGGAGAACGCACCCCCCATTCGGATCCCCTCGCTCGAGGGGCCTTTGTGGGTCTCACAGCCCGTCACACCCTGGCCCATTTGGTTCGCGCCGTGTTAGAAGGTGTAGCCTTAGGCCTGCGGGACAACTTCGAGCGGATTCGTCAGGTTGGGGGGGTGACCATCCATCAGATCCGGATCTCCGGGGGAGGGGCTCGTAGCTCCCTCTGGCGTCAGATTCTTGCTGATGCCCTTCAGGTTGAACTCGTCACTGTGAATACAACAGAAGGGGCCGCTTACGGGGCTGCCATCCTGGCTGCTGTAGGTGTCGGCTGGTTCTCCTCCGTGGCAGACGCCTGTCACCAGCTAGTCCGTATCACCGGTCATGCCTCGCCAGGTCCTGATGCCGTCCGCTACGAGGAGCTGTATGAACGCTACCGCACCCTCTACCCCACGCTCCGCCCGTTGTTTCCTGATCTGGCGCTGCTCGAGGCGTCAGGCAGCCCAATGTAGGGGCCGGTCTTGTGCTCGTCCCAACGGAGATCCGCGAGAGGTACTCCCACAACGAGGCAAGAACTTTGATGATCCGAGCAAGTCTTACGCCGCCCGCGGAGGTCCACGATCTCTTGGCCATGGGGATGGGATTGCTCTGTTGCAAACCACCGAGGAGGCCATCCTAACTCGTAGTGATGAGTTTTCGATTCGGGGAATTTCTATGCGGGGTGGGCCGCGTACGCG
>FPIC01053228.1_pt1 | contig 11274 bp, 6 predicted proteins | sample 1504481 | NCBI WGS metagenome assembly FPIC01 (sample SAMEA4475357, study PRJEB15587) | soil metagenome | biome: Soil; feature: Field | place: India | collected 2015-03-11 | depth 0 m
AGCTTGGATGGTAGCCAAACTCTGTATTATGATAGGTTTGGTGAATCGTGTGGTCAAACAAGCTTTCAAAGGCGATTATATACTGTCTATTTATTTCCATAAACCATCTGAGGCTGAGTTCGAACGCTGTGTTAAGTGGTTGATTCGTAAGAAATTCACTTTTCTGAGCACTGACGATTTGTACCGATTGACGCTCGATAATGCGCCTCTACCCAAAGGAGCAGTTATACTTACAGTTGATGACGGCTGGCAAAGCAATTTGTACAACATAGTGCCGGTTGCAGAGAAGTACAAGGTGCCCGTGACCATTTTCGTCTCGACCGAACCAGTTGAACAAGGTGTGTATTGGTGGTCTGTAGTAGAAGCAGCACGTACCAAAGGGCTTACAGACAGAACGGTTAAAGAACTGAAAACGGTCCCCAACGAGGATCGTGTGGCAATAGTAGAGCGATTATATACTAAGCTCCAACTTAACCGAGAGGCGCTTACGGTCGAGCAAGTCCGGCAGGTGGCTTCATCCCGCTGGATCACGATTGGAGCCCACACTGTCACCCATCCATTGCTAGACCAATGCGATGCCAGTCAGGTCTACGAAGAGGTAGGACAGTCACGGGAAATACTGGAAAAGTGGTTGGGGATGCCTGTCAACTATTTTGCCTATCCCAATGGCAATTACACTAAAGAGGTGGTGGACATTGTGCATCAACTCAACTACAGCCTGGCGTTTACTGTAGAACCAGGTTATCTGAAACAGCATCACCTTCGCCAGAGGTATACGTTGCCGAGGTTTGAAGTTTATGAGAACATCTCGTTCGCTGAGGCAATCTGTAGAATGACAGGAGTTTGGGAACCTCTCATGTTAGGCATCAAAAATCTATTGAGGCTAAGGCGTTCCAATGCACATGCTTCCATTGGGCAGGCACCCACAAAGCCCATGTCTGTACCTACACTGCACTGAAACAGGGCAGATGACTACAGTTAAAAGCAGTGAATCCATTATATAAGCATTAGTAACCCTGCAAATAAACACCCCCGTATGAGCAGTACCACCATGATAGAAGAAACAGTGTGCATTAGGACCGAACCATTAACTCAGATGGGCGAGGTAACAATCGTTTCTGGTCATGAGGTACTCCCGATGATCTCAGATCCTGAATTTTTACAGCAGTGGAATGAACTATACGAGCTGTGTCCCTGGGCTACTATATTCCAGAGTAGCCGCTTTGTCGTATCCTGGTACACACGCTACGTTACCATCCACCCTCCTATACTTGTCGTGAGTCGGTACAAAGGGAGACTAACTGGCTTGCTGGCCATGGCTGGCAATATACCTGAGTTGGGCATAGCGGGTGCTGGCGGGGATGATGCCTATTATCATCTGTGGCTGTCTTACCCTGATTTCAGCGATACGTTCATCGTTGAAGCGATACAGAAGATTAGAAGCGTATATCCGGGAAAGGATGTCTGCCTGAAATACATTACCCCCAACACCCCAGTAAATTGGATCACAGAAAATGATTCTTTAAAAGCACACTGCGTGGTTCGCCAGTTTAACAGGCCAATACTGGACATAAACCAGGTTGATGAAGCCACTGTGCTGAGCCGCAAACAATTCCGGGAAAAGAACAACCGGTTGAAAAGGCTCGGAGCCGTAACATTTGAAGTGATCACTGATTCGCATGAGTTTGAATTGGCCCTGGATGGACTGCTAGATCATTATGACTTCAGAAAAGCGGCAACGTACGATATTACACCTTTCAGGGACGACCCCGCCAAAAAGGGTTTCCTGGCTGACTTGGTGAAACAGGGTTTGCTCTTAGCAGTCTCCCTGAAAGTGAATGATGAAGTCTGTGCCATGATAACCGCCACTACGCCTAGCAAAGGCTGGGTGCACGGCGCAGGCATAGTGGTGCACAACTTGAAATTTAGCCGCGTAACCCCAGGGTATATCATCATGAAGCTTTTTAGTGTATGGTTGAAAAGATATCCCCATGTTCTATATGACATTACCCCTGGGGATCATACCTATAAGAATCAACATGCAACCAGTTGCGATACGCTACACGAGCTGCGTATAACCGGTTCAGTGAAGACAATGGGTTACAGAACTGTCTATTATGCTACAAAAGTGGCGAAGGAAATCCTATCGAAGCGCCAAATACATCCAGAAGAAATAAAATTGGGATTGAAGCGTATTGGACAGGCGTTAAGGCATCCAGCCTATGAGTTTGCCGCGCTGAATTCTGCCCTCAGGCCGACCAAGCCTACGGTCTGGCGTCTCTGCGGAAGTGGAAGGCCGGATACAAGCAGTATACGCTTTAAAAAAGACAGTATTGCTGATCTGCTTTTGTACAATGAAAGAGAGGGTGATATTCCTGCGAGGGTGTTTATGCGCAATGCACTGACACTTTATGAACAAGGAAATGTACTCTATACCTACTCCCAACACGGTTCTTTAAAAAGTGTAGTTTGGGTGTCAGTAAGAGCCGATCACCAGCGGGCTTCCCTTTTGGCTAACCAAGAACTGTCAATTCCGGCCGATAGTGTACTTCTACATTGTTTCTACACCTTTGGCATGCAGCCAATCCAAAAGCTTTTACAGGCACTGGCTTTAGAATTGCAAGCAGAGTATCCCGCAAGTGAACTGTATATTGTATCCAACAGCTTATCGGGCAATATGGGCGACTTGCTTCAACCAGTGGAAACGGTTTAGCTACTAGCCTCATTCATACTCCCCTTTCATCCTCTCCACACCTGACGCGCTTATGAAAACTGAAACAAATATCCAGATGCTTGTATCGGTTCAACAAAAACCCTTTTCTCCGACGAATGTTGGAAATACATCCTTGCAACAAAGCTTTTCCCTGGAGATAATCCAAGGCCGCGATGCCCTGGCGCTTTTGGAAGACAGTTATTTTAGGGCCTCCTGGGATGCCCTCTATGCCGCCTGTCCCTGGCAGACGGTATTTCAGCATAAATCATTCGTTTTAAACTGGTACAAGCATTATGCTGGCCTATACATGCCGATCATAGTTAAGGCCCTGCAGGATGGGAAATTGTTGGGCTTGCTCACCCTTGCCAGAAAGCCGGAAGCAAAGATCATCCAAGTGGCTGGGTTCAGGGAGGCGCACTACCAGGTATGGCTCACTGATCCGGTGCTTGGCAGCAGTTTCATAAAAGAGGCGATTAGAGTGCTCTATCGGGAATTTCCGCAGGATGAGATCAACTTCTACAACATCCCCCCTCAAACACCGCTGGATTGGCTGGAGGAACTCCCCAATTGGAGTTATCCTCACACGATCAGGTCATTTGACAGGCCACTCATGAAACTGAAGGAGCGAGGTTATGTTGGCAGAACACTTAACACGAAGCGTTTCCGCAAGCGACTGAGCCAACTAAAGAAACTGGGCAATGTGCAGTTTGAGCAGATAACAGACCTTGGTCAATTTGAAGTGGCCATCGAAGAGATGGCCCTGCAGTTCGACTTCAGAAAGGCCGCTAAGTACAATTGGACTGAATTCCAGAGCGACCCCATGAAAAAACCCTTTATGGTCGATCTGTTCAAGGAGGGCATCCTGCGGGTAAGCCTGCTAAAGCTTAACGGACAAATTATCGCGTCGCTGGTTGACACCGTTGGGACAGATAACTGGCTACATGGCACAGAGATATCCACTTTCTCCTGCTTCCATGCAAAGCACTCGCCGGGTATGCTGTGCTTTATGCTCTTAGGCCAGCAACTAGCTACAGAGGGCTACAACGTATATGATCTCACTCCGGGAAGCGACTGGTACAAACAGCGGCTGGCAAATGACCATGACCATGTGCATGAGCTGCGTTTCACGCCATCGGTCAAATCACTTCTGCTTCGGAAATCGGAAATGAAGCTGCGCAATTTGGCAGGCAGTCTACTGAGGCTGACACAATTAAACCCCAAAAGCGTGTTGGATAGCATGCATAGGCTCTCCTACCAGGCAAGGTCGTTTCACAGGCTGTTTCATAACGCCTATGGCACCTCCCATAAAACCGGCCATTGCGGATACACAGTAGCTATAACACCCAATGCACGGACCTACCCAACCGGTTTGAAAGAAGCCTGCCTAAAAGATTTGCTTCTTTACACACCCCAGAAAAACGAAGTCCCGAGGTGGGATTTCTTGGCAGAGGCCATGGAGTATATCGAAAACGACTGCATACCTTACACCTTAAGTCAGGATGGTCGGTTGCTGTTTTGTTGCTGGCATATCCACAATACTGCTATGGCACTCAAGTTATGCCCCAGCCTCCCTGCGGATAGCGTGCTGCTTTACGGGGCATACCATAGAGAAATCCCACTCGAATTTGTCCACAAACTTGTTCAGCAGTCTGCTCTGCAAGCCAGTCCCGACAGCAACAAAAGAGTTATATTGATGCTGCATGACAAGCAACTCGCGAACGAATTGAGTGCCCTGTGTTATCAATGATATTTTTTCAATACAACCTTTCCAGGCACAACCAGACATAATAGCGATATTTATATATAGTCAGCCAACCTATCGGAAATTAGTGCAAATCAAATTTTGTGAGAATAAACCATATAATGCCCAAAATAGGGATTATGCTTTATAACAAAGCGAATATTTTTTTTAACAAATAAGCAAAATTTGACGGCCTTAAACTTATACTTTTCGTATTAAAATTATAACTCGCAGTTTATAATCTATTACGAATTCATGCATATTTTTTAGGTTATGATGAACAAATACGCTACCTTGTTTAAGTGCATCAATATTATTGGCGATTACCTGCTTCTCAACATTGTGCTATATGTTTGTCTGCATATGGCGTATTCATCAACCGGCCTGCTCCAATTGCATGATGTACGACTGACTTTTCTGTTGCTTAACCTCACCTGGTTCTTCTCATCTAATATATTTGAGATCTATGCCAATATCTTAAAGCGCGATGCTTTGCCAACCATCACGGCCAACGTGGCCGCCCTTGGGCTGAATGCCACTTTGGCCGGAGCGCTTAAACTGGCCCTCCCAGAACTGGCCATTTCCATCTGGGTACTTGCCAGCTTTATCCTGGTCTTTTCCGTCTTTACGATGACATGGCGCACCGCTTTCCTAACCCTGCGCAAGTATAAGCGAAAGCTCTGGATCAAGCGTAGCCAGGTGGCCATTGTAGGGGCTACGCCCTCGGGCCTCGACCTCTATGACTATATCCTTACCAATCCACAGCTTGGCTACGAAGTGGCGGGCATCTTCTCAGACACCGAACTTCCCGCAGGCGTAACACACCTGGGCAGCGTCAGCGACAGTGTAGGCTACTGCCGTGCGCATGGCATACAGGAACTTTACTGCGCTCTTCACCCGCAGGAGCAGGAAACAATTGAGTGGCTGCTGCAGGAGGCCGATAAACACATGGTGCGTTTCAGGTTAGTGCCTGACCTGCGCGGACAGTTTTCGCGCAAATTGCAGGTACAGCTCTATGGCTATACCCCGGTGCTTATACCTAGGCAGGAGCCGCTCGACAACGCTGCCAACGAGGTGGTCAAGCGGGCTTTCGACATCATGTTCTCATCGCTGGTGATTATCTTCCTGCTTAGCTGGCTTATACCGCTCATAGCCGTAATTATCAAACTAGACTCCAAGGGGCCGGTGTTTTTCAGACAGCTCCGCTCTGGGCGTAACAACAAGCCGTTTTACTGCCTTAAGTTCAGGAGCATGGCCCCCAACAAAGATGCTGACAGTGTGCAGGCGAGCAAAAACGACATGCGTGTGACCCGTGTCGGTCGCTTTATCCGCAAAACAAGTATAGATGAGTTGCCGCAGTTCTTTAACGTGCTGGTAGGCGATATGTCTGTGGTGGGTCCGCGTCCACACATGCTCAAACACACCGAAGACTATTCCTCATTGATCAACGATTACATGGTGCGCCACCTGCTCACGCCAGGCATTACGGGTTGGGCCCAGGTAAACGGTCACCGGGGCGAGACAAAGGAGACCTCCTCCATGGTGAACCGCGTGCAGGCCGACCTCTGGTACCTGGAGCACTGGAGCCTGCTGCTCGACCTCAAAATCGTATACCTCACGCTTTGGAAAATGATCAACAAAGACGAGAACGCTTTCTGATAGCAGGACTTCCAGCACGAATCCCTGTTTTATACCTAACTCCTCCTTTCCCGTATTACCCCATGTGAACACTAGGGAACGAATGAGTGTACCGGAATCAAACGGCATTTTTGCGGAGCATTACTTATTAAAGGAACGGCTCAGTCCGGGGCTGGTGGAAGAGGTGTGGAAAGCGGAGGATTGGTCTGCTAACGGAGCCCCGGTGACCGTGCGGCTGTACACACCGCACGTACGGCTCGACCCGCACAGTCTGGATATGCTGCAGCGGGAGCAGGAGCAGCGGGCCCTGCTTCAACACCCGCACCTGCTTGTGCCGGCGTCCTTTGGCGTGCATGAGGGTATACCCTACGAAGTGGCCCCTTTGCAGCCACAGCAAACCCTGGCGCAACGCCTGCTGCAGCAGGGCCCTGTACCAGAGCACGAACTCGCGCTGCTGATTGCCCACGTGGCGGGGGCGCTCGATTACATGCAGGCCCAGCGCCCCCCGGTGGCCCACCGCCAGATCAACCCCGACAACCTTCTGCTCGATGCGGCAGGCAATTACCTGCTGGCTGTGCCAGCCCTAAGCACCCAGTTGCGTACGATGCTGCACCGCGCCACAGACACACCCCTTAGCCATGGCACCGCCTACGCCGCCCCCGAGCTGTTTGGCCCCCACCCCAAGCACACAGGCGCCACCGATGTATTTGCCCTGGGCGCTACGCTTTACGAACTATGCACCGGCGAGGCTCCCTGGTTGGGCGGCGGCGGTTTAAGCCTGAGCCAGGGCGCTGAGGTACCTGCTGTGCCAGCCCCCTATTCCCGCATGCTGAGCAACCTGGTGCGTGCGTGCCTGCACCTTTCCCCGGACAAGCGCCCCACGGCCAGAACACTAGCCGATGAGGCAGCCTACTATCTGGAACACGGCAACTGGAAGCCTTACGGAGCCTTTGGCCATGTAACGGCCGAATCTATCGTGTACAAGCAGCGCTCTAACTTATGGCCCATGGTTCTTGGGGCGCTGCTGGTTTTGGCGGCTCTGGGGGCAGCCTATTACTTTTTGGTATGGGAAAACAAGGAAGGACTGGCAGACAAATCCAATGATACCAAATCTACCGTCTCCGCTGACCGGGCATCTATACCTGCAGTGGTTGATACACTCCGTTCAGACACATCGCAACAACCAACGGCACAGGTGGCAGAAAGGGCACAACCCACTTCTACAGGCGCCAACCCTGCTCAACCCGAATCAAGACGAACTGCACCTGCTACACCGGTCACCAAACCCACTCCTGCACCAAACAGGGGGGCACAACCCGCCTACCCACAGCCAGCTAACTTAGAGGGCTTCTTAAACGGATTGCTGAACCCAGACATCCCGATACAGGTACGGGAAAGATGGCGGCCCGCTTTCCGGAAATACTTTTCTCCTGAAGCCGTTGTGGCCGTGCGTTTGCATGGGACCACACTTGGCAACTTCGGCGTAAATGAATTCGTCGACATCCTGATGAGCACCGACGGGAACAATGGCATCGTTGTGGACAAGGTGTTGCGGAACGAGGAAAGCAATACGATAGATGAGCTGAATGTGAGCATAATCTCCATCGAGTGATAGAAACATACTGTCATCTCTAAAACCATACGACTGCCAGCCTGTTGCTTCTGCATACTGTATAAAGTCGATCATATTTAGATAAGAGCATCATGAAAAAACTCCTTTTACTTCTCTCCATGGCCCTCTTCCTGCACGTGGCGGCATGGGCACAACCCGGCTTACAGGCCGACAAGATCGAAACCAGCAAAGGTCCGCTTACTATCCAGCCTATCCTGCACGGCACGGTGGCCTTCGTGTGGCAGGGCAAAACCGTTTATGTGGACCCCTACGGTGGTGCGGAGGTTTTTAAAGGGATGGCCCCTCCAGACCTGATTCTAATTACCGATATCCACGGCGACCACCTCGACCTGAAAACCCTACAGGCGCTTAACACCGATAGGGCCACTTTTGTAGTGCCCCAGGCAGTAGCAGACAAACTGCCCGAAAATTATAAAAGCCGTGTGGTGGTACTGAACAACGGCGAACACACCGAGCAGGCAGGTATAGCCATTGCAGCCATACCCATGTACAACCTCCCCGAAAGCGACGACTCCCGCCACACCAAGGGGCGCGGCAATGGCTATGTACTGGAGTTCGCCAACAAAACCATATACCTGTCAGGCGACACTGAGGACATCCCCGAGATGCGGGCCCTACGCAACATCGACGTGGCCTTTGTGTGCATGAACCTCCCTTATACCATGGACATCGACCAGGCTGCCTCTGCTGTGCTGGAGTTTAAACCCACCATGGTCTATCCCTACCACTACCGCGGGCAGGAGGGCTTGAGCGATGTGGAGGCCTTTAAACGCAAGGTAAACCAGGGCGACAAGCAGATTGATGTGCGGCTGCGCAACTGGTACCCGGAACAAGGCGCGAAGTAACCCATAACGCAGACGCAAGATAACGTGCAGTACATCGGGTAAGTCGCCCGTGTCATTGAGGCATTTGGCGCCCTGATCATTGCGATCGGGGTGGCCATGGCACACGGACCAGCCATATACGTATACGCTATATACCCCTGTGAGTGGCCCCTACCATTGTATACCTGTTCCGTTAAAGCACATTGGTCTACCTAACGTCCTGCGCATGCGTGCATGGTCTATTTCAACCAAGGTAATTGCTGTAATAGCGCTAGGCGTAATGGCGGCGCTATTCATTCTATACACGCACTTTTACGGCTTCTCAAAGCTCAGGGGCCATTACACGGTTGGGGTCATCCTCAACACCATCGAGCTTACGCCCAAAGACCTGGAGGTGGTGAAGTTCACCATCGGCAAGAAACTCGAGCAGATAAACGAACAGGGTGGCCTTAACGGCAGGGAGTTGCGCGTGAAATACCTGGACGACAAGGGGAATCCGGAAATTGCACGGCACGTGGTAGCGGAAACCATGCATGACCGCCATCTGATAGGGTATGTGGGCTGCTGGAGTTCCACCCGCTCAAAAGCCATTGCTGAGCTCCTTGGCCCGGAACGCATCCCGTTCATAGGTGGCTACGCCCTCACAGCTCTCTTTGCGGATTATCCCACCCTCTACACAGCTGAACGCAGCATTCAGGATGTCTTGGCCATTTTCGGGGAGTTGGTGGGCAGGTACGGTCGTCCGGCCTTTGTGGGCAAGGCGGACGACCTGTACTCAATGGCCATCCTTGACAAGATGAAAGAAGTGGCCGCCCATGAGGGTGATGTACAGGTGGTGCACGAACAGTGGTTTGCCAGTAGCCATACCTATAGCGCAGCCGACTACGACTCCCTCAGCCAGGCACTTTCCGACGCATCAGCAGATTTCCTGGTGCTTTCGTTCGAGAGCAGCACTACTTCCCAAATTGTACAACAGCTGCGGAGGGCTGGTATTACCATACCGATCTTTACCGCCCTCGGTGATCTCGGATTCGTGGCCTCACACTCCAATGGGTTACACGCCGGGGAACTCTACGACCTGAATGTGATCGGCATACCGGGTACTTTCAACCACAGGCTGCAGGAGCAGATCCCAGTCTTTCGGAGGGAGATAAAACATGGCGAAACCCTTGAGCTGCAACTGAGCTTCGGGGCCAGGCTGGCCGATAGCATTGGCATTCTGGCGGAGGCTGCAAAGGCCGAAGCCGCGAAAGACCCTACCATTCCGATAAGGGAGCGCATCAACTATGGCATGGCGCAATACGTCGGTGGTCAGCGCATTTACCGGGGCTGGTTCTACGATTGGTACTTCACCCCCGACAGGGCCATAGCTGGCGATGTGTTGATGGCCTGGAAGCCACCCAACGTTACGTATCACATGTTGGCGCCTCTGCAATACATGTACGCCAGCGACACCCTGCGGCAGGTGCCGGTGCTGTACACCCACATGGACCTGGTGGAGATAAACCGCATCAGCGATACAGAGGGTACCTTTTATGCCACGTTTTACCTCGAGGTGGCAACGGCGGGGCACTTTTCTGTGCAGCAACTCGACTTTACCAATGCCGCACGCAGCGAAACCAGCCACGGGTACCTGCTTGACATTAAGACAGTGCGCCAACACAGCGTACAAGGAGACCCTCCGCTGCACAGCCACCTCTACAAAATATCGGGAAAGTTTGTTTTCGAGCCGGACCTGCGCAAATACCCTTTCGACCAACAGCGCTTTCCTATTTCGTTTCATCCATCGAGCGCCCTCAACCCCTTTCTGGTACAGCCCTCGCACCCCGCATCGCGCGACACCCTGTTCGAGGCGAGGGGATGGAACTACCGCGGGCACTACGTTGGCTTCGACCACGACATCATTTCCTCCGGCAGCATCTTTGAACCCACCCGGCAAACCATCCCCTACTACAAGTTCAACTACACCTTTGTGCTCAGCAGGGCACGCATCGACTTCTTCCTCAAAGTACTCACACCACTGCTCGTCATCCTCACCATCACCTACTTCTCGGTGTACATCCCCCTGCACCGCTTCGAAACGCTGGAGGCCATACAGGTCACCTCGCTGCTGGCCTCCATCGCCCTCTACTTCTCGGCCTACAAGCCAGAGATGGAGCATGCCACCATCTCCGACAAAATCTTTATATTCACCTATATCATGATCACCTCACTTATTGGCACCTCCATACTTCAGTTCGTGAAGCGCAAGAAGTATAATACAGAGAGTAGGCTGGCTCGCATTTACCAGCACTATATCTTCCCCTCCATCATATTGGTCTTCACACTGGCGGTGTTGTGGTAGGTCCTATACCCATAGAACTTTACAGGACAAATGGTTGTTAAGCTGGAATGTGTCCGGATTGACCAGGCTGCGCAGTTTGGCAGGCTGTGTTTGCCTGCCTATGTTTTGGTCGGCATCGGCAATAAAAATAAACTTTCGAAGTTAGTGTAAAAAGGTTTTTGGAATTAACGCTTAAATTAACCCATTCGGCTTTCTTCAAAAAATATTATTTTTATATTTACCGCAATTCAACTTTTACCCATATTCAGACAAACATGAGAACATTCTTTCTTTCCTTACTGATGGTATTGACCGTAGCATCGCAAACGGTGCAGGCGCAGGGAGCGACTAAAGAAGACAACAAATCGGCTGCGGCCCTCACTGGTCAGTTCAATGACCTGA
>FPIC01021488.1_pt1 | contig 11203 bp, 10 predicted proteins | sample 1504481 | NCBI WGS metagenome assembly FPIC01 (sample SAMEA4475357, study PRJEB15587) | soil metagenome | biome: Soil; feature: Field | place: India | collected 2015-03-11 | depth 0 m
TCTTTCTGGATCGCGCCTGACACGCAACCGGCGTACATTTCGCTGGCCTGTACAAGGCCCGCCGGCAGATCGCCCACCAGCACTACATCCGATATGCTGAAGTGTCCGCCCGGCTTGAGCACGCGGAACGTCTCAGCAAAGGCCTTGCGCTTGTCCGGCACCAGGTTGAGCACGCAGTTGCTGATCACCACATCTACACGATCCGCGGCGATGGGCAGTGCCTCGATCTCACCCTGGCGGAACTCCACGTTATTGAAATTCAGTTTGTCAGCATTCTCACGGGCTCTGGCAATCATGGCTTCGGTCATATCCACCCCAATCACCTTGCCGCTTTCACCCACCAGGGAACGAGCCACAAAGCAGTCGTTGCCGGCGCCAGAGCCCAGATCCAGCACGGTATCACCTTTCTTTATCTGGGCGAATTCTGTCGGTATGCCACAGCCCAACCCAAGGTCGGCGTCCGGATTATACCCTTCGAGTTCAGTGTAGTTGTCGGCAAAGATGGCGTAGTCCACTGTGCCGCAGCCGGTGGCACCGCAGCAGGAGGCTTCATTCTGTTCCTTGCTCTGCAACGCGATCTCGCTGTACTTGTCTTTCACTATTTTTTTCAGTTCTTCAGCAGTATTCATAATTGTCTTTTTTTAAAGTTATCGGTATATTACGATGAAGTTTGACAAATTTTTTTAGCAGCATTCGCTGCCACAAGGCGAGTAGTCTTTAAAAAACATACCCAGCATATCCTGCGCCTCTTTCCAGACTTTCTCGTTGATGCAGTAGCACACCTTTTTCCCATCGATGTCGCCCTGTATCAGGCCAGCCTCTTTCAGCTCCTTGAGGTGCTGCGAAACGGTTGACTGCGACAGGGGCAGTTCCTCCACGATGTCGCCGCAAATGCAGCTCCTGCGCTGCAACAGGATACGTAGAATGGCAATACGGGCTGGGTGCGCCAGTGCCTTAGCATAGCGGGCCACCGTGATTTCTTCTGCCGTGAACTGTTCTGTCTTTGAAATTCCCATACCTGTAATTTATTATCGTAAAATTACGATAATAGTTGCGAAAAGTCAAGCTTTCTTCCCAAGTTATTTTTATGTCTTCCTACTCAGCGTGTATCTGACTTAGGACTGTACACATCCTGCCACCGCCAGCCATCTTCTTCCAGCAGGTGTGTGAGTACTCTTCGCCTGTCGTTGAGTTTTTCGTTGGTATTGAAGTCGTTCAGCCAGTCCGCGTCCAGGGGGATGCCCTCGTTTCGGAGTTCCGACCAATCAGGAGGGGAGGGCATGGCGTCTGTCTCGATTTGCTGGTCCTGCTTGAGCACCTCGAGGTAGAAGTCGAGGGAGCCTTGCAGCAGGGACAGATCCTTGTGGTCAGGCCGGACCTCTTTCTCCACGACATGCCGCAGCATACTGATGGCCTCATCCAGTGTGGCTAGGTTCAGGATAATGGCTTTTCTCATCTGACTGTTGTGAAAGTAGTGGATGATGGGATAGGCCCGGTGGTTTTCGCTGTGTTGGATGAGCAGTTCTGCAACATTAGCGTCGTTCTTCAGCAGCCTGTCAAAGTTCTTCCCATTCCAGCCGTTGATGAGGATCTGTTGCGGCGTGTCTCCCAGGCTATTGATGAAAACGCTGAGCTTTACCTGCAGGATAACCGCCGAGAGCACCGGCATGATGTAGGTAATGGAAATGGTGATGAAAGCAAGGCCGCTGAAAGCAAGCAGATTTGTGACGATATCCCAGACATAGCTTCCGGGTTTGTAATCGCCATTGCCCATCGTCGACAAGGTATAGCCGGCAAAGTACAGCTTTTCCCATGCTGTGGTGGAGGCATCGGTAGTGCTGTTGAGCACCGAGGACGGATCAGTCTGCAGGAGCAGGAAAGCCCCCAGCCACATGCCCGCCACCCAGGTCAGGATGATGACGATAAGCAGTATATGGCCAACGTGCTCCAGCATCGGTGATCTGCCGTTTTTTTTGGCGAAATACAGGCACATCCTCCAGAGTGTGTCAGAGATAAAGTTCGTCAGTCTGCCCCCTCCCTGAAACGACAGGGTGGTGGTGACGAGGTCTTTGAAAACGACCAGGATAATGACGATGCCGGCTGCGGCAAAGAGTAGCTGCATGCTGATCAGAAGTCGTTTAACATTAGCGCTGCGGGTTCATTAAGGCTGGGAACACCCGCAGGTATACCTGCCCGCTCAGCGGTAGTTTTCCATAATACGGGTGTAGCTGGCTATCGGCTCTGAATGCCGTCAGCTGGGCACCCAAGTGCAGGTTGACGGTGCCTAGCTGGTATACCTGTCTATTGGCACCTACGGTCAGTCCGTGTATGCCGAACACGGCGTCATGCCCGAATTGGTCGTGCTCAAACCCCAACTCATCGGCTGACTTCTGTATCCACTCATATCGTCCGTACACGGCCGTCTTGTCGTTCTGCAGATTCGACTCCAGCAGCACCGAATGCTCCTTGTGGTCCTGGTCCACGTAATTATAGCCCCAGTTGAGGGTGGATGTCCAGAAACGGTTCAGGCCCGCCAGTTTTTTGCTGTGCAGCACGGAGGCAGTGGAGCGGTATACGTCCTCGTCCGGTTCGTTTATCTCCGGACTCTTGACAAAGGAAGTGGAGGCCTGTAAGCTCCATTGCGGGGCAGGGTTGTAGGTCAGGCGCAGGGCGCGGGAGTCGAAGCGGGGCTTGTCGAAGCCATAACGATCCTCGTCTGGCTCACGGCCTGTGAACGAGGACCCCTCGATCTTGAAGTTCTGGTAACGGAAGCCCAGGGTGGCAACGCCGAATGTGATGTGGGTGGCATCCTGCCAGTGGTGGCCCAGTGGGGAGTCGGGGTTGTTGAGCGCCGAGGGGCGGTGCATAAACGCCACGTTGCTGATGGCGGGCTCGCCTGGGTAGCCCAGGTAGAGAAACACATCGGCATCCGGCGAGATCATGTGGGTATAACCGATGGAGAGTTCACTGAAGAGGTCGTGCGGGTGCTGGCGGTCAATTAAAGGGCGGCCCTGGTATGTCTCCCCAGTCTGAAACAGCAGCGGATAACCGTTGCCGCCCACGGTGAGCGGGTCCAGCGAGAGCATGGTGCTGAACTGGAAGAGCCCCCGCTTCCCCACAGGGCGCTGCCCCATCAGCATGAACCAGTTGGGTGCGTCAAACTGGCTGTCGCCACGGTTGCCGCTGTCAAACAGGTCCTGTTTGTTGTAGCGCACAAAGAGGGAGTAGTGCAGCATGAACATCCAGTTGTTGCGGTGAAACATATTGCCATACATCGGCGACTCATCGGGCAGCCAGCCGGTGCCGGAGGCATTGCGGTTCATGGGCAGGTTGCGTGAGAAAGCATGCGACATGATCGGGCCATCGTGCTGCATGTCCCCGTGCTGCATATTGCCATGCTGCTGGTGCTGCATGTGGCGGGCTGTGTCCTGCTGCGGCTTTTGCTGCTGGTGCTGTTCGTGCTGCGCGGCAGCTGGCAGGGCGGCAAGGCAGATAAGAAGAAAAACAAGTTGGTTGAGTAGCGATTTCATAGTTCCTAAGGATATTAAATAAAGAGAGGGAGCGGGCGCGTAGGGTTATGGCGTATGCTAGCGGCCCATCCGTCCCCGCATTTTTTGCATACAGGTGGTGTCGATCATGCCCTGCTGCTGCATGCGCTGCATCATGTGGCGCATCATGCCCTGGTTTTGCAGCATCAGGCGCGACATTTCGTTGCAGGCTGCAGAATCGGACTCACACAGCGCCATCATCTGTTGCATGTGCAGCTGCATCTGCTGGCGGTGCACTCTGGCCATACCTGCCGTGTCGCCTATCATGCCGCCGCTGCCCATCATACCGGCGCCCATGTTTCTGTCCCGCATCAGGGCCATCATCTCGTTGCGCATTTCTTCATCTTCCAGTATGGTGTTGTATACCTGCCGGCGCTCGTTTTCATGCTGCAGCATCTCTTGTGCGTTATCACTTTGGCAGGCGCTTCCGATTAAAAAGAGGGAGGGTAGGAAAGTGAGGTAGATTTTTCTCATGATTTTCATATTTCTCATTTTAGAGAAAAGCCACGTCTTCGGGAAGAAGTGGCTTTTCTGTCAACTGATATTTCAGCGTTATTGTTTGTTTTTGCTTTGCCAGGCTTCGAGTTCCTTAATCTCCTTTTCCTGCTGATTGATTATCTTCTGCGCCATTTGTTTCATCTGCGAGGTCTTGCCCTGCTTCAGCAATTCCCTTGACATCTCGTTGCCCATCTGGTGGTGCCGGATCATCATGGTGGCAAAATTCCGGTCAATGTTCGTAGTATCCATTTCCATATCCATTCCCATGCCCATGCGGCCCTGGCCCATACCGCTCATCATTTTGCGCATGGGCTGCATCATGCGCATGGTGGTGGCTGTGTCACCTGTTGTCGGTTTGTGGGTTTTGGTGAAGTCCTGCAACTTCTGGATGTCTTCTTGGTTGGATTTGATGATCCTGTTGGCTATGTTTTTCAGTTGACTGTCGGTGCCCCGGGCCACTTCCTCTTCAGACATGGTTATACCTCCCTGGTGGTGTCGTGTCATCATCAGGGCAAAATCGTAGTCCGGGTCACCCGTTATTTGTGATCTCATTTCCTGCATGTCCTGCATGTGACGGTGCATGTGCCCCATCATGCCCTGCATCTGGCCTCCCTGCATGCCATGCCGGGAGTGATCCTCGGCCATCATGGTGGTGTCTGTCTCAGCATCTGTAGTCGTGGCGGTATCGTCTCTGTTACTTTCCTGCGCACAGGCGGTGAACAGGAGTGCAACTACCAGGAGGAGGGCCCTGATTGGCAATTGATCAAATAGATTTTTCATAGTTTTTTGTTTATAAGTGAGTATTCATTACGGATGAATAATATTTTATACGTGCTGTGTATCAGGCAGGTATGCCATTGTCTGATTCTGCTATTTGATCTGCCGGCGCAGCAGCTGCGCATTGATGGCTACGATCACGGTACTCAGGCTCATGAGCGCGGCGCCCACGGCCGGTGATACCATGATCCCCTGATTATAGAGTACGCCCGCCGCCAGGGGCAGTGCCACTACGTTGTAGCCGGTGGCCCAGATCAGGTTCTGAATCATCTTGCGGTAGGTGGCTTTGCCGAACAGGATGAGGGAGGCGATGTCCTGCGGGTTGCTGTTGACCAGGATGATGTCGGCTGTTTCGGCAGCCACGTCGGTGCCGGAGCCGACTGCAATTCCCACATCGGCCTGGGCCAGGGCAGGGGCGTCGTTCACACCGTCGCCGGTCATGGCCACGAACTCGCCCTGGTCCTGCAGCTCTTTCACTTTCTCCTGTTTCTGGTGCGGCAATACGTTGGCCAGGAAACCGTCCATCTGCAGTTTGTCGCTCACGCTTTTGGCCACCCGTTCGTTGTCGCCGGTGAGCAACAGGTTTTTAATGCCGTTCTCTTTCAGCACCCGTATAGCCTCGGCTGACTCTTCGCGGATCTGGTCGCGCATGGTAATATAGCCCACCGGCTGTCCCTCCACCAGGGTATAGACCACCGTTTCCACGCCCTCTTCCGCTTCGCTGGAGGGGACCGATATGTTGAACTCCTTGATGTAATTGGGGCCTACCACTTTCACATCCTTGCCCTCTACCATGCCCTCCAGGCCCTTACCAGGCAAGTAGTTGAACGACTGGGAGGGAGGCACGGCTATACCTTGTTCCTTTACCCGGCGCAGTATACTCTGGGAGATAAAATGCTCCGAGTTTTGCTCCACGCCAGCGGCCAGCCGCAGCATTTCGCGTTCGTCTATGGTATTGTCGAACGTGACCACCGAAGCGATCTCATGGGAGCCCTGGGTGAGGGTGCCGGTCTTGTCGAAGATGATGGTGGTGATGAGGCGGGCGTTTTCGAATGCGGTGCGGTTGCGGATGAGCAAGCCGTTGTTGGCCGATACGGCCGTGGAGATCGCCACCACCAGCGGCACGGCTAGCCCCAGCGCATGCGGACAGGAGATGACCATCACCGTCACCATCCGCTCCAGGGCAAAGGCAAATTCCTGGCCCAGCATAAGCCACACCGCCAGGGTGCCGAAGCCGGCGAAGAGGGCAATGTAGGTGAGCCATTTGGCGGCGCGGTCGGCCAGGCGCTGCGTCTCCGATTTGGTCTTCTGCGCATCCTGCACCAGCTTGATCACCTTGTTCAGGTAGCTTTCCTTGCCGGTATACTCCACCCGCACCCGCAGCGCCCCGTTGCCGTTGATGGAGCCACCGATCACTCTGTCGCCACTGTTCTTTTTGACCGGCTTGCTCTCGCCGGTGAGCATGCTCTCGTTCAGGTAGCTTTCACCGTCTTCCACCACGCCGTCGGCCGGTACTTTCTCGCCGGGCTTCACCAGGATCAGGTCACCTTTCTGCAACTCCTCGATCCGCACCCGCACGGTTTCCCCATCCCTGATGAGCATGGCGTCGGCGGGCATCATGCTCACCAGCAACTCCAGCGCTTTGGAGGCGCCCAGCACCGAACGCATTTCGATCCAGTGCCCCAGCAGCATGATCACGATCAGCGTGGCCAATTCCCAGAAGAAGTCCATGCCCTCCAGACCGAACACGATGGCGGTGCTGTAGAGGTAAGCGACCGTAATGGCCACGCCGATCAGGGTCATCATGCCTGGAGAGCCTTTCTTCACCTCTTCGGCCAGTCCCGTCAGGAAAGGCCAGCCGCCATAAAAGTAGATGATGGAGGAGAGCACAAAGGCGATGTACATGCCGTAGGGCACCTCCAGCGTAAAGCCCAGGATGTGCTGCACCATGGGGCTCAGAATGATGACAGGTATGGAGAGGGCAAGCGAGATCCAGAAGCGCTTTTTAAAGTCTTCGATCATCATGCGGTGATGGTCGTGGCCGTGCTCCCCGTGCGGCGGGTGGCCCGTGGTGTCTTCGTGCATGGCGTGCTCGTGGCCGTGCAGCGTCTTTTCCTCCAGCCGTTCCGTTACCTGGTCTTTCTGCTCTTTGGCCTGCTGCTTCTGGTTGTGCCCGTGATGGTGGTGCTGGTCCATAGCATGTGGTTTAAGCTCTTAGTTTCTGCGCCATCTCCGGTGAAATGGCTTCGGCATAGGCTCCATAGGCATCGGTTAGAACACCTTTGATGTCGCGGTCTCTGGATGAGATGGCGTACACCACGGAGTTGTCACCGGGGTAGCTCATGCCCTCAAAGCGGTGCACTTCGTCTACTTCGAACTCTTCGGGTCGCAGCTCCAGCTGCAGGCTGGGGCAGGCAATGCAGTCGCCTTTCAGGTTGAAGTCCTCGGTATAGCCGCGCTTGTTGAGGTCGTTCAGCGCTTCGGATAGGGTATCGTAACTGTTGTCGTTCATGGTTTTAAGATTTGATAGACAGTTTGTTACATCGTACTTGGCGGAGGGGGTGTGGGTTTTGTAAATAAATGACAATATGTTACATATTTAGGAAGCCTATCAGGTAAGGATACACGAGGTTGAGCCGCAACAGCCCGGTTTTTGGCTGGCTGATGCCCGGATTGGGACTGTGTAGGGGCGCATAAACAACAAAGACGCAGCCCTGGGCTGCGTCTTTGTTACACTGGTTCTCTGTCAGCGGTTAGTGATGATGTTCTGTTTCGAGGAATCTGCCCTGAGGCCCCACCCCCTCAATGTGCACGAGTTGCGCGCCATAGTGCCCGGCCATGGCCACTGCATAGGCGGCTCCTGTCAGCACGAGCGCTGCCACCAGCACACTCCAGCGCCGCCCCTTGAACAGGAACTGGCTCAGCACCTGTGCCACCAGACCGAAGCCACCCAGGTACACGGTCCAGTCGGCGTACAGGTCGTGCTGGTCCAGCACCAGTTGCGCGTGGTCTGTTAGCCCTGCGGTGTGTGGGTGTGCGTATTTCGTGGCGATAAAGGCCGTCACAAACCCGATGAGCGTCGCGATGGTCACGACCCAGTCCAGCTCCCGGCGCAGGAACAGAATGTTGCAGAGCGCCACGGCGGCTGCCACCAGTAACAGCACGATCGGGAAGTGCACGATCAGCGGGTGTTTGTTCGGGAAGTCATCCGGCCTGGCATGCACCGAAGACGGGTCCTGCAGGTGACCTGCGTGCTCCTCGTGCGTTATCGTTTGCTCCTGTACCGGCAGTTGTGTTGCCTGTGCAGTATCCTGCGTGAGGGCCGTGGCTTCTGTCTTTTCTGTCTTTTCGGTTTTGGATTTGCCATGCTTTTCGTTGCCATGGGCCAGTGCAGGAGTGGCCGTTGCCAGCTGCACGAATGCAAAAAGAGTGATTCCGTAGCGGAAGATGTTGTTCAAATGCATAAAGGTAGGTTGGAAAGGATAGCTTATCTGATAATGATTCCGTTTGGCATTTTGCCCACCGCTATGTTGCTCACACGGGAGTAGTCGGCTACCTTGATGACCGAAACGGTGTGGGCTCCCTGGTTTGTCACGTAGGCAAAAGCCATGTCCGCGTCAAACACAATGGCGTGTGCGTCAGAACCGGTGGGGATCTCAGTTTTTCGCTGCCAGCTGTTGCCAACTCGGCTGTAGATGACCACTTTGCCATCCGTTGCATTGCTCACCCACAGCTCATTTGCGCCGCTATGGTAGGCCACATACCCAGGCTTGTAACCCAGGGCAATGGTTTCCTCTACCTCAAGGGAGTTCACGTCGATCACGCTTACTGTCTGGCCAGCCTCATTGTCGACATACATCTTGCCATTGGTGGCTGGCCAGGCACCAACAGGCTCAGCACCCACCGCGATGGTTTTTCTGACCGCCTTTGTCGCCTGGTCGATCACGGTTACCGTGGCATCATCTGTGTTGGCGACGAATGCCAGCTGTCCGTTAGTGGAGAAAGTTACCTCCGATGGGCTTTTGCCCGCCTGAATCGTATGCTTCACACTCCAGTTTTGCGTGTCGTATACCAGCACCTGGTTGCTGCCGGCCTGCCCAACCCACAGCTCTGTGCCCGACAAGTTGTAGGCAGCGTTGTGCGGCATGGCTGGTGTCGCCAATGATCTTACCTCCATACCTGTCACCGCATCCAGTACCACTATTTTAAAGCTGCCCTTGGCGCCGCCATGCCCTCCATGCCCATCGCTCAGATCCGTAGACGTGATGGCGATGGCCAGGTGCTTTCTGTCGGGGCTGAGCGAGATGTGGTGCGGGGCCACTGCATCCCGGAGCTTTATTGTTTCCGTCACCCGTTTGTCGTCGAGTCTGATAACGGAAACATTGTTGTCCTGACCGTTGATCACATAGGCGGCCTTGTAGTCAATGGACAGCGGTCGTTGCTCTTCGTGTTCGTCATGGTCGTCGCAGCTACTTAAAAACATAACACTGGCTACCAGGCCTAAGCAAAAGGTCTTTGTGAGGGTTTTGTTGAATTTGATCATGAAATAAAAATTGTTTTAAAATACATTCAGAAGCCTGCCGGCAGAGGCATGCGCAATGCCTGCCTCTGCCGCTGGTTTAATAGGTTTGGTTAAAAAAAAGTGTGTGTTGGTTGCTGTAAATCAGTCTTTCAGCTGATGGATAGGCTTGCGGGCCGGGCCTCCAGCGTTGCGGTAGCGGAGAGGCGTTACCCCGGTTATTTCCTTAAACTGCGCCGATAAGTGCTGCACGCTTTTGTAGCCCAACCGGTTTGCTATCTGGCTCACGGATTCCTGGTTATACTCCAGCAGTTCTTTTGCCCGCTCGATCTTCTGCAGGAGGATGTAGCGGCTCAAAGACATTTCCTCCAGTGTCTTGAAGGTAGAGCTGATGGTGGCGTAATCTTTCATGAACTCGGAAGACAGGTAAGTGGACACCGTGGTGTTGAGCTGGGATAGTTTATCCTGGTAGATCAGGTCGAGGACAGCCAGTTTTACCTGTTCGATCAGCTCTGATTTACTATCGTACAGGAGCTCAAACTCGTTTCTTTCGAGCACGGCCCGGATGGTCTCTTCCGCAACATCCACCGAGGCGCAGACCGTGGCTCTGCCGAGTTCTACCTCGAATACAGGCAAACCGATGGCCTCGAGTTCCTCCCGCACTACTCTGATGCAGCGGGGGCATACCATGTTTTTAATATGCAGTACTCTTTGTTGCTTACAATCACTTCTGTTCATAACAGATAGTATATAATGGGCTGCCCGCGTCAGGGTGACTCGGGCAGCATTCCTGTTGTTGTACGTTAATTTTTGTATTGCGGAAACCGCACCGGCTTCAGCTGTGATGTGACAGCAAAGCCTTAGTGGTCTCCGGTCCGCTAGTGCAGACGCAGTGGTGCCAGTGGCCTCTTGAGGAGGTCACTGCCTAACGTATATCAAACAGGATAAGGGATTGCAGGAAGATCCTGATGTCGGGAACTTTAGGAGGGAGATCCTCAGGAGGCGCATGCGAAACTGCAGTCAAAGCAGCCTGTGGGAAACAGCTGTAAAAGGCATAGGTGAGCAGTGACAGCGTGCTGTGCTGACCCTTGACAACTGAAAGCCAGCCGGAGTCCTGCGAGGCCTTTATAAAGGGAGTGTTTGCCTGCTCTGAGCAGCAGCTGTTGTGTGCATCAGACTCATCATCATGATGATGTGAAGCAGTTTTTGCTGTTGCTTTGTCGTGGGAGTGACTGTGGCCATGATCATCCAGTTCCGGGTGCGCATGGGCAAGCGGCTCCAGTCCTTGCATTACATGCGGGAGGCTGCAGGCAAGCTGAATAAAAAAGAAGTTCAGGAATACGGCCAATAGCAGTAGTCCCACACGGTTTCTTTCTTTCTTCTTTATTTCTTTTAACATATACCTGCCCCGGTACAGCTGCACCGGATGTAACTCAATGTGCCTGCAAATATACCCTTGAAATTGGAATATAAAAATCTGTTATCCGTCAGATTGTCAACAGGATGTATTTGTAATTATATAAAAATAAGCTAGAAATATGTAAAACTGAGCCGGCAGTGTTCGGTATAACTATAGACCAAAAAACAAATAATACTCACACTATGAATAACATGATGAATAAGGAACTGATCTCTGCGCTGGCCGAATGTGCTGCAGCCTGTAACTATTGTGCCGTTTCCTGTCTGCAGGAAGACGATGTAAAAATGATGGAGCGCTGCATCCGCCTAGACATGGACTGCGCCGCTATCTGTAAAATGGCATTGGATTATGTGTCTCGTGACTCTACAATGAAGAGAGAAGTACTGGACCTGTGTGCCAGAGTGTGCCGAGAATGCGGTGAGGAGTGTGCCAGACACAAGC
>FPIC01013448.1_pt1 | contig 11164 bp, 8 predicted proteins | sample 1504481 | NCBI WGS metagenome assembly FPIC01 (sample SAMEA4475357, study PRJEB15587) | soil metagenome | biome: Soil; feature: Field | place: India | collected 2015-03-11 | depth 0 m
GCTTGCGCTGAATGCGGCCATCGAGGCGGCCCGAGCCGGCGAACAGGGACGTGGCTTCGCGGTCGTCGCCGACGAGGTTCGCGCGCTTGCAGCGCGCACCCAGCAGAGCACATCCGAAATCAATGAAACGCTGCAACGACTGAAGGATGCGGTCGGTTCCGCCGTGCAGGCGATGGAACAGACCAAGGCCAGCTGCCAGGCGACCGCGGACAAGACCGCTCAAGTCACCGTTGGCCTTGATGAGATGACCAGTTCGGTCGTTCACATCAATGACCTGAGCACCCAGATCGCCACCGCAGCCGAAGAGCAGAGCGCCGTCGCCGAGGAGATCAACCGGAATATGGTCGCCGTGAGGCATGTTGTCGACGAGTTGGTCGAGAGCGGCGTGAGCGTCGACCGAAGCACCGAGTCCCTGCTTGGCACCAATGCCCGCCTGACGGCCCTGGTCAATCGATTTCGGGTCCGCTGATCTGACGATCAGAAGAAAGACCCCCGTTGGGGTCTTTCTCGGTCTAGCTAGTCATAAGGCTCGACCCTAACCTGCTCACGCCGTGATTTCTTTGTTTCGAAAAAACGCTCTATCGCAGCCGGAAAGCTGGGCCGTGCGACGCATTCCAGAAACGCGTCACGCTCTTGCTCTAACTGGCGATCTAACGGGCTGTGCAGGGAGGTTCGAAGAAGATGCTTGAGGTGCTTTAGGGCGAACGGGTCGCGCGTCAGTAGATGCTTCACTATGCGACTCGTGTCGTGTCCAAGCTCCGATGCCGGCACGACACGGGTAAGCAAGCCCAGCTTGAGGGCCTCGTACGCCTCGAGTGGCTCACCCAGCATTGCGATCTCAATGGACTTGCGAAGCCCGACCAGGCGCGGAAGTGCCCAAGAAGCTCCCCCATCGCAAGATGTCGCGATATCGCTATAAGCGAAACTGAACTTAGCGTCCTCGGCCGCAACGACAACATCGGCGATCATCATCAGGCCGAGCCCAGCGCCCGCCACGGCTCCGTGAACCTGGGCGACTACCGGAATCGGCATGGAATCAAGCAATCGAATACTTGCCTGAAGAGGCGCAAGAATGCGCGCGGCCGCTTCCACACCGTTGTTCTTCAACTCGAGCAGGTCGCCCCCCGCCATGAAGGCCCGCCCTTCTCCACTAAGCAGCAACACCCGCACGTCGGAGTCGCTTGCGACCTCTTGGCAGGCGGCCAGCAATGCTTCGGCCATTTCGGCATTCAGCGCGTTGAGTACTTCAGGGCGCGCGAGGCGGATCTGGGCAAGCGGACCTTCACGCTCAAGCAGGACCGACGAATTCATTAACATCTGGCCTCGCATCATGGAGGCCCTCACGGGCCTCGTTCTGGACCATAGGGCGTGCTCGCTAACCCAGCGAGCGGTCGCATCAGTTAGACCGCAGATCAACCGTGACGATTTCGCGGCGCTCGGCCATGCTCGCGGGCACTAGGTCTTCGTCGGTATAGAACTGCTGATACCACTCGCGGAGCTGGTAGACCGGGCCATCATTCTCGGCGAGCACTGGCTTATCGATACGGATCTTCGTTTTCCAGATCACCACGTCCTGGTAGAAGGAGTGTCGATTGCCGACCACATACTGCTTCGCGATTTCCCGCGTCTGCTCCTCGGTCATCCCCTGCACGCGCTTAACCATGCAGCCGAAGCGCAGTACGAAACTGTTGGGCGAGATTGGAACGTGGCTGTTCAGCAGGATGGCGTGAACCTCAACCCCCTCGAAGTTGGAGCTCAGCCGGGTAAAGTGCGTCGCCGGGCCATAATAGGCCGAGTCAGCAGCCAGACTGCCGCCGAGGTGCTCTGAGTCACCGCGGAAAAACTGTTGACCAATGTGCCCTTCAAAGACGTTGGAGAAATAGGTGGTAGGTGTGCCGTGCACCGGCCCGAAATGCTGCGCATCCGCCAGATTGTCCACCAGTTCGCGTGGGTGCGTTTCGATCAACATCGTGTCGATGTTCCACTCGTGGATCCACTCGTCGCTGTCCATCTCTGGAAGATGCGGAATTACCACATCTTGGCGCGGCGGCCGACCTTCCGGGTTGTTCCATACGAACAGGAGCCCGTTCTCTACGCAGGTCAGCCAACTGCGCGTCTTTGCTTTCGGCGGTATCCGCTTGCAATAGGGAATATCTACGCACTTGCCGCTGGCATCGTACTTCCAGTGGTGAAACGGACACACGATGCGGTCGCCTTCTACAGTGCCCTGGGACAGGTCCGCACCCATATGCGGGCAGTAAGCGTCGAGGACGTGAATGTCTCCCTTGGTGTCGGCATACGCCACAAGACGAGTGCCGAATGCTTCCAGAGAGTGAGGCTTTCCGTCACGGTACTCCTCGACTGCGCCCAGGCAGTGCCATCCGCGGGCATAGCGATGGGGTTGAAGCGTGTCTTCCACACTGATTTCTGCGAGTTTGGTCATCATTATTGTCCTCTAATGAAACCCAGTGGCTGTCGGTTGCTGCTGCACGCCATCTTCGGCCAAAGGCAGATCGCTCTTCATCCTCCGCATGGACTAGACAGAAGGTCTCATGCCACGGTCGTGCGCGAGGCGCAGCTGTTCACCTTGACTCGCACTGCACCAAGTGCGGCGAACTCGGCCGGCAGCGGGCCAGTGGAAACCGTCTCCAGGCTAAGCATCGCGACGTAAGGGAAGTGGTTGCACCAGAAGGGTTGCAGCGTCTCGAGGCAGGCGCCGTCCCGGAGTTCCCTTGGCAGGCACCGGAAGGCCTCCCGCAGCGAGTCGGGCTTGGCATCGCCGTGGGGAATTAGCCAGAACTCGCGACTGGCTAGGGTCTGGGTTGCCGCCGGTTCGCCACAAAGCAGTGTTGCCTGCGCGGTGCAGGTACTGTCACGCTCGATGAAGTTGCCCTCGTCGTCAGCAAGCGCCGGGCCCGCAGAGGTACCCATGGCCGCCTCGATATCAAAGCCGTCCGGGTAAGCGAACTCGCAGAGGCAGTCGATCGGCAGCTCGACGCCGGGATCGGGGTAGTTGCGGCGATAAAGCTGCGGTGGGAAGAAGCTCAGCGCAAGCGGTACGTGCTGGTTCTCGTAGTAGTCGCGGAAGGCTCCCACGGAGAAGTCCTTCCGCCGTCTAATCAGGCTCAGGTATTTCAAGTTACCTCCGGTACGGCGCACTGCGGGTTGCTGAGGCGTCGTGGCGACAAGCCACGACGTACGACTCAGCTGTCGATGCGGCAATTACTGGCCGGCACGACGCGCGGCTTCCGGCCCGAAGTCGCCGGCAGTGATGCCTCCACGGTTCAGGTAGTAGCCACGGCGCTGCTCGTTGATGAGGTTGAAAGCGAGGTAGGTACCAGCGTTCAGGTCGTGATAGAGGCCAACGCCCGCCTGCCATCCCTGAAGCTCCGGAAGATGGATGGTGTTGAGCATTGAGGTACGCCACAGTTCGCCGCGGTTGTCGTAGTTATCACCCATCACTGGCATCCAGCTGTCTTCATCGATGTACAGATCACGCTTGGCGTACAGGTGGCGGTAACCGTCCTTCAACGTTGCACGAATCACCCAGACGCGACGAAGCTCGTAGCGCATCACGTCGGGATTGATGTGATGAGGGGTCAGCATGTCGGCGTATTTGTGGTCCTTGGCGTGTATCTTGTAGTTGTTGGCCGGGATATACAGCTCCTGCTTGCCGATGATCTCCCAGTTGTAACGCTGCCCCGAGCCATTGAAGATCCGTACCTCGTCCACGGTGATGGATCCCCCGGTGCCGGGGAAAGACATGTCGTAACCGTAGCCCGGCGACTGCCGGACGCGGCGGGTGCCCGGGTCGTAGCGCCAGCTCTGGGAAGGGTTGGCCACGTAGTCCCAGGTGTGAATGCCGTTGTTCACCTCGCCCTTGTCACGCTGCGGCAGCAGGGTCAGGTTGCTGTAGTAGGCCGACGCTGCAAGATCCTTGGTGTAGATCACCTTGCCTGGCTCGTTGCCCGGCGCCGAGTTGCGCGAGTGCACCCTACCCCAGTTGATCTTGCCATCCTTGAGCACATAGGCATTGTCGGAGATGTAATCCTCGGTCCAGGCATAGCGACCACCCATGGTCGCGTTCATGCGGATTTCCTCAGCCGACTGCGGAATCGGGAACATCACGCCGCCGGCACGCCCCTCGATTCCTTCGCCGTTGTTTACCAGCTTGGCGATGCGGGCATTCTCCAGCGTCGCGTCACATACGCCCTGGCTATAGGTGAAGTCGCGGTGCGTCGGGTAGACGGGCATGCGGAATGTGGCCGGGTACTGCCTGAATAGTGCCTTCTGCCCTGCCGACAGTTTGTCAGCATGGCTATCCATATTGTCCGCGGTGATCACAAATAGGGGCTGTTCGTCGGCGTACGGATCCTGAGGATGGCTGCTGGCGCCTGGATCGATGCCGTCTGGGGCTCCGGACCATTTGCCGCTGAATTCCGGGATTGCACCGTCGGCATTGCCGGCTTTGATGGCACCGAAGCAGGTCAGCTCGCTGCCAAGACGGGCGATTTGGTCCTCAGGCAATTGTGCAAACGCCACACCAAAGGTGGTCGGCAAGGCGAGTACGCTGGCTAGACCTACGCCCAAAAGCTTTTTACGTCGCATATTGTTCTCCTTATTGGTTCGACGGCAGTGCACGGCACGGCTCGAATGACAGGAGCTGCGGGAGACTTCAACGCCTGGATTTGAACAGCTGAGGCGGCGTAGCCCCGATCGGCCCCGTTACTGCACCTAAGCAGTGAGTCGAGTATCAACAGGGGCGTCGGAGCACAGCATCGTCCGCTCGGACTACGACGGACGACACTTGGGGTCAGGCAGAACGCTTGACCGGCGTGGCGAGTTGCGGACGTGGCACCGAACACTCATAAACACTGGGTGAACTGCCAAGTGCCATAACGCTGTTGAGCATGATCCGTACCAGCTCGGTCTGACGTCGCACGCCCGTCTTGGAGAAGATTGAACGCAGGTGCGCGCGCGCCGTGTTGCGCCGGATATTCAGTTCCTCGGCTGCCTCCTCCAACGACAGCCCGTTGGCAAGTTCTAGTGCCAGGGCCGTCTCGGCAGGGGTCAGGTTGAACAACTGCTTAGTCACCATCGTATTGGCGAGGGATTTGCCAGCTGCATCGCGGATATAGACTACCGCGGCCGGGCGCGCCTTGCTGTCGGCCACGTCGTGTGAGGGCACACTCTCGACTACTACACCAAAGTTGACCTGCCCGGAGGGGCGTGAAATCGAGATCGCAACCGTCGAGCTTTCACCCTCGGCGTTCTGCCCAGCGAATGCGGAACGTAACACCCGCTGCAGCTCTCTGTTGTCACTTGGATAAGTCGCCTCGAGGCGCCCGCCGACCAGCTTGAGGCCGTCATTGCTTTCTAGAATCTCGCTGGCCACAGGATTGTACTCAAGCACCTTGCCACTCTCGTCGAGCACCATTGTGGCGACCGAGAGACGGCTGATGGCCTGCGAGTAGAGCATGCCCATCGACGCCGTGCGATCCAGCCGCGAGTAGATGTGCATGGCTCTCCGCAAATGAGGAACGAGCAAATCGCATAGGGCGCGATCGGCCTCGCTGAACGCCGGCGCAGTCTTGGGCCGATTGATCCGAAAGCGCAACGTGCCACCCTCGGGGGTTGCGATGTTCACGCCCAGCATGTGGAAGGTGTCGTAGGGATGGCAGTACATGAGGTAGTAGGTCGAACTCGACCACTCGGCCGGGCTCATCAAATCTTCGATGGTAAACACCACATCCGGCTCGATGGCGTTGAACGGCGCGCCCTCGTTCTGGTAGGTCAGGTAGGTGACAGCACCTCTGGGGTCATCTACACCGGCAACCTCGCCCGACACTATCATCGGCGCCATCACCGTGTCCTCCGATACGCGAAGAATCAGCGTGACGTAGTTGGCCTGGAACAGGTTGCGCATGAGCCTCATCGCGCGCCCGAGACTTAGCGAGTCGAGTGCGGCGTCGTACATGCTGTTGATGATTTCATCGTACTGCTCCACCCCGACACCTGCCTGGGCCAGCAATTCTCTCTGCTGTGCGTTCATGCTTGTCACCTCGCATCGGGAGGCCTGAGGCCTCCTCTATTGTTGTTATCGTGGCTGCCAGCGGAACAGAATCCGCACCTGACAGCTGTTCCGCACACCCCTAGATAGACGCCTCCACCAGGGTTTCGGCACTATAATTCGGCCGCCTTACCGGGGGAAAGAGGCGACAGCGGCACCGCAGCTTCTTCTCAGGTCCGCGCCTCACTCGGTCTTGCCGCCCAGGTCCTAGGGCGGACCAACGTCCGGCCCTGATCGAACCAGGCGGCCAGCGCTGGCAGCACCAAGATCGCTCCAAACACGTTCACCAGGAACATGAAGGCCAGCAGTACCCCCATGTCCGCCTGGAACTTAAGTGGGGCGAACGCCCAGGTGCAGACGCCGATCGACATGGTGACCGCAGTGAACACCGCAGCGGTACCGCGCTGGCACATCGCCTCATAGAAGGCCGTGCGTAAATCTCGACCCTCGGCCATCTCATGCTGGATGCGCTCGTAGAGATAGATACCGTAGTCCACCCCGACGCCCACGCCCAAAGCCATCACAGGCAGGGTCGCGACCTTGAGACCGATGCCAAGCATCGCCATCAATGCATTGCAGAGGATGGCAACGATGCCCAGCGGCACGAGAATGCACAGCACTGCCCGTAGCGAGCGGAAGGTCAGAAGGCAGAACAGTGCGACCGAACCGAATAGCGCGGCGAGCATGATCACCTCGGCCCGCTTGACCGCCTCGTTGGCCGCCGCCATCACCCCGACGTTGCCGCCGGCAAGCTTGAAACGCGCCTCCGGCACCGACACTTCGGCAATCACGCGCTTTGCCTCGTTGACCACATGGAAGATGGTCGCGCCCTCATGGTCGGTGAGGAACACCAGGATCTGTTGATGCGCGCAGCCCTCGGTGACCAGGCCGTGGTCAGGCGAATAGGCCAACGAGCCCTGTTGCAGACCACGCGGCGCTCCGGGGATGGCCGCCCAGCGCGGGTTGCCCTCGTTGTTGCCGGCAATCACCGCCTTGGCCATGCCGGCCACGCTCTGCACGGACTGAACGCCGGCGACATTGCGTATCTCGAAATCGAAGGCTTCGATGGCGCGCATCACCTTGGGATCGAGGCATGCCTCCTGACCACCAGGAGACTCGACGAAGACCGCCAGCACATCCAGGCCGATGGAGTAGCTTCCGATGATCTTTTCATTGTCCTGGTTGTAACGCGAATCGGCTCGCAACTCCGGCGCGCCTGCGCCGATATCGCCTACCTCCAGCTGCCGCGCCTTGGTCACACCAAAGCCCAGCAGCAGGACACAGCAGGCGAACACCGCCAGCGCTGGCCCTGGCAGCGCCAGTGCGGAAAGCCGCCACCACAGTGGGTGTCGTCCAGCCGAAGCCGGCCTGCTGCCCGAACGTGCACCGGCCTCCAGGCTGAGGTGGGAGATGATGATGGGCAACATCATCTTGTTGGTGATGATCATCAGCATCACGCCGATACAGGCGGTTATACCCAGCTCATGGACGATGGGAATGTCGATGAGCATGATCACCGCAAACCCCAGCGCGTTCATCAGCAACGCCAGGGCTCCGGGAATGAAGATCTTGCAGAACGCCGAGCGCGCTGCACTGATCGAATCACAGCCCTGCAACACATCTTGCTTCCAGGCGTTGGTCATCTGCACCGCGTGGGAAACGCCGATGGAGAAGATCAGGAAGGGTACCAGAATCGACATCGGGTCGATGCCCAGCCCCAGCAACGGCAGCAGCCCGAGCAACCAGATCACCGGCAGCAGCGCCACGATCAACGCAACCACCGTAAGCTTCAGCGACCGGGTGTAGATCCAGAGCAGCGCCGCGGTGATGAAAAAGGCGACCACGAAGAAGCCGATCACCGTACTCAACCCGTCAATCACATCGCCCACCAGCTTGGCGAACCCCACGATGTGGATTTCAATGCTGTCGCTGGCGTAGCGATCCCGGATCGCTTCGAGTTCGGCGGCGACCGCCGCATAGGACACGGCCTCCCCGGTCCGCGCGTCGCTGTCCTGCAGGTCAGCACGCACCAAGGCCGACCTGAGGTCGTTGGCGATCAGACTGCCAACCTGTCCTGAACGGGCCGCGTTGCTGCGCACCTGGGCCAGATCCTCCACCGTACCCGTGTAGTGAGGCGGCACGACCAGATCGCCCACGTAGCCCTCTTCGGTGACTTCGATATAGCGCACGTTGGGGGTAAACAGCGATGTCACGCTGGGGCGGCTGACGCCTGAGATGAAGAACACATCGTCAGTGACCTTTTGCAGCGTTTCGAGGAACTCCGGGTTATAGATATCGCCCTCGCCTTTCCAGCGCACGCTCACCAAGATCCGGTTGGCACCGGTGAACATGCGGCTGTAGTCGAGGAAGTTCAGCATGTAGTCGTGACTGACCGGAATCTGCTTGTTGAACGCCGGATCCAGCCGAACCTGGGTCGCGCTGTAGCCCAAGCCCACCGTGATCAGCACGAACAGCGCCAGCAGGCTCCTTCTCCACGCCATCAGCCCGTCGGCACAGCACTCTACCCAGCGCTCGACTCTGCTCGGTGTATGGCTCATGGCATGCTCCTGTTTGCACTGGCGGTCAGACGTTGCGCCCCGATGCCTTGGAAAACGCCTCGTTCGCCGCCTACCAGCAGTCGTTCGTTTACCGCGACAGCCGAGGTCAAGGTCCCCAGGCCGCTACCCTGGATGCTTTCCAGCAATTGTCCTTCGGCAGACAGATGCACCATGCTGCCGTCTGCGCCGACCAGCATGACCCCGGCGCCGTTAGGCAGCAGTACATGGCCATACAAGGCGTGGCTGTGGCCAAGCTCGACCTGGGTCCAGCTTTCACCGAAATCCGCACTTAGGAAGACCCGCCCGCGCATGCCGTAAGTGACCCACAGTTCGTCGCTCAGCCTCGCCACGCCAAACAGTGAGCCGTTATAGAACGGCGCCAGGGTTTCCCAGTTGCGACCGCCGTCTTCGCTACGTAGCACGAGCCCCTGCTCGCCCACCAGCATCTGCTGGCCGTTGCGGTCTCCACCCATGCCATTGAGGTGCCAGCCGTCCGCGGTCATTTCGCGTGCCGACCAGGTATGGCCTGAGTCAGCGGACTCGTAGAACTTGCCGAAGCTGCCCAGCGCGAAGACGTCCCGGCCGTTTGCGCTCCAGACATCCAGAAGCGGCTCGCCCAGTTCGCCATCGAAGGCAACCTCATGCCAGGTGGCGCCGCCATCTGCGGAGCGCAGCTTCCAGCCATCATGCCCGACGGCCAACAGTACGTTTTCATTCAGCGCCGCGACGCCGGTCAGCGTCGCCTGGCGCTGTGTGGCCAGTGTCGCCTGCTGCCAGGACCGCCCCTGGTCCAGACTGAACAGAATGGTGCCCCGCTCGCCCACGGCAAGCAGACGCTCACCATTGATCAACATGTCGTTGATGTGCACACGGTCAGGATGGAGTTCAGTCGGTTCTAGTGCCGACGGGGCGCGCGGGGCGAAGGCATAGGCCACGGCGGCCATGACCACTGCGCTCAGCGCATAGGCGATCAATTGACGCCGGCCGGTCGGTCGACGGCAGCCGGCAGTTTCATAGGATTGCATTTCGCGTCCTCATCAAATTACCAATCAGCGAAACGCGTCCCAGGGGATGCTTGAGCCAAAGGGCAGCGGCATGGAATGGGCATTAAGACGGGAGTCCTGGCCAGGTACCTTGTGGTGTTCCAAGGCTTTAGCTGCTACCAGGACGATAAGTCCGAGGGCGGTGATTGCGTAGGCCGTCGGCCGGCCCCAACGGCGTTTAGGAAGCGAAGCGAATTTTGATAAGCGCATGCTGCATCCTTCTTATTGTTGTGGACATCTGGGCTTGCGGGGCGCCTGGGGAACAATCCCGACGGCCGCTTCGATCATCTGGCCAGGCCGCGCCCGCAACATCGTCCAAACGGATTAGAAGCACGGCACCCCGACGGTCGGACAAGGCGCCCGCGTCCGCTTACGGCAGTTCGAACAGGCCCGCCGCGCCCATGCCGCCGCCGATGCACATGGACACCACCACGAAGCGTGCACCGCGACGGCGCCCTTCGATCAGCGCATGGCCGACCATCCGCGCCCCGGACATGCCAAAGGGATGGCCGATGGCAATGGCGCCGCCATTGACGTTGAGGCGATCGTTGTCGATGCCCAGGGCATCGCGGCAGTGCAGCACCTGGCTGGCGAAGGCTTCGTTGATTTCCCAGAGATCGACATCCTGGACCGTCAGACCGAATCGCTGCAGCAGTCGCGGCACCGCGAATACCGGGCCGATACCCATTTCCTCCGGTGCACAGCCCGCCACTGCGATCCCGCGGTAGACACCCAATGGCTGGAGCCCTCGACGCTTGGCTTCGGTTGCGCTCATCAACAGGCATGCGCTGGCGCCGTCGGAAAACTGCGAGGCATTGCCGGCGGTGACGAACTCGCCCTGCGAGATCAACTTGCCGCCATTCCATACCGGTTTGAGCGCCTGCAGGTCCTCGATACGCGTGCCCGGCCGGTTGCACTCGTCGCGATCGACCAGCACCTCTTCATGTCCGCTGGGGGCACCGTCCTTGTCGAACACCAGCTTGCGCGCGGCCAGCGGTACGATCTCGTCGGAGAACAGCCCAGCCTGCTGCGCCGCCGCCGTACGCTGCTGGCTTTGCAACGCGTATTCGTCCTGTGCGGCGCGGCTGATGCCATAGCGCAGCGAGACTATCTCGGCGGTCTCGATCATTGGGATATAGGCGCTAGGCATGCACTCGATGACAGCCTCGGACTGCGCCCGGTAGGTGTTCTTGTGCTTGGTCTGGGTCAGCGAGAGAGACTCCACACCACCGGCGATGGCGATGGCCATTTCGCCGGCCATGATGCCTTTCGCCGCGACGCTGATACTCATCAGGCCAGAGGCGCACATGCGGTCCAGCGCCATGCCCGGTACGCTTGGCGGCAAGCCACCGGTGTAGGCGCACAGGCGGCCGATGTTGTAAGCCTGGGTGCCCTGCTGCACCGCGGCGCCCATGATCACGTCCTCGACGGCCTCAGGCTCGATGCCGGCGCGCTCGACTACCGCGCGCACCACGTGGCCGCCGAGCACCGGC
>FPIC01053727.1_pt1 | contig 11162 bp, 21 predicted proteins | sample 1504481 | NCBI WGS metagenome assembly FPIC01 (sample SAMEA4475357, study PRJEB15587) | soil metagenome | biome: Soil; feature: Field | place: India | collected 2015-03-11 | depth 0 m
AGGTATGCGTTTTTCTGAATTATTCCATACTCCGACGAAACCCCCACCCAGTAGAAGCCTTCTGCTATCTCTATGGGCTGGCTCAGATCAATTAATGCCCGTTCTATTACTGGCGTAGGCAAGACCTCCTCTTCCATGACCTTTTCCTCTTCCTTCTCCAATGCAGGAGCTATTACATTCTGGAAGAAATCCATATTATTCTTGAAAAAGTATCTTATGTCTGCATGGGCTTCATCATAAGGCTCAAGCTCCAAGGAATTATATTCTCTAAAAGCCTTGTAAAGCTCTTCTGGAGCACAGCTGCTACCTTTTACTATTCCCTTTGAAATGTAAAGCCTGCAAACACCTTCTGAATGCTCAATTTTCATGATAGAAGATGCGCCTGCCTTAAGCACCTTTATCAGCACATTTGTGGGACCCTCCTGCGAAAGGCTCAGCACTTCTGCCGGTGGCTTGCTTAAAAGGACAACCCTTTCGAGGAGTTCAATGGGGTTAAAAGGTAAAACCATGCTGTTTAGTTCTGTAAGCCCATAATTTTTTAAAACCTCCGCTTCCTCGTAGCTTCTTATGAAGAGGAGGGGTATGGTGTATATACCGCTCTCAGTAATTTTTAACCAGAAGGGCAAATCTTCCATCTCCAAAAGTAGTACCTGGGGTGAGCTTACCCTTAGAAGTTCAAGGGCTCTATTTTCATCAAAAGCTGAAAGTAGCTTATGTCCAGTTACGGTAAATATGTCAGCAAGCAATAAGTGATACTGTTTTTTCCTATCTAAAATCAGGCACAGAACCCCCATCAGAAAACCTCCTTTTTCTTGCTTGCAACTTCCAGAAGCTGAAGTTGCTCTTTTAATAGATTGAGGGAATGCACAAGCATAAAAAAGGCATGCTCTACATGTAGAAGGGCTGCTTGAAAGGAGAGGTCATCCTCCAGCAGTCTGAGCTCTCTAAACCTTCTGTAGTATTCGTCAATGTTTGTTCCGCATTCTAAAAGGAACTTTTTAAGCTCCTCTGATAGCTCTAAGGCTTCTTTTCTTGTATCCATACACTACCTACCTCCTCTCCTTTAGCTCTTGGCATATTATACCTGCTGAAAAGTATGGATTCAACCATTTTTAACTCATGCTCTTCCAGCCCATATATGTATAGTTCTTCCTCATCGGCGGAAAGGCTCTTTAGCTCCAGATGTCCCTCACCAGCTCCTATTATTGCATCTCCACCACCGCTCATGAAACCCACAAGGACTGCCAAGGTTATAAAGTTTGCTTCCTTTGCAACTACAAGGGGTTTTTCTATTTCCTTACTGATTTTGAGATAGGTACATAGAGCCAGACCCACCCTCACTAAATTCTCCGCAGTAAAAGGATACTGTCCCAGCTTGCCCTTCATTTTATTCCCTTCAAACAGGCTCTTTGAGAGCATTTTCCACAGCCTCCTCAAGGTTTTTAATTTCCTCTAAGCTTCTACCAGCCAGTATAAAAAATTCTTCGTTCCCCTTAGCACCTTTAGGCTTTGCCTTCATAACGCCTCCTATTTTAAAGCCTAAGGACTTTAGAAAATTTATGACCTTTATGAGGGCGAACCTTCTGTCTTCTTCCTTCTTAACTATCCCCTTTCTTACTCTTTCAGGACCCACTTCAAACTGGGGCTTTACTAAGACAAGCAAAAAACCCTCCTCCTTCAGAAACTTCACCGCATGTGGCAGCACCTTTGTCAGGGAAATGAAGGACACATCCACCGTTATGATATCCACCTTTTCAGGCACATGTTCTTCTGTCAGTTCCCTTATGTCTGTCTCTTCATACAGAACTACCCTTGGGTCCTGTCTCAGTTTTATATCCATCTGTCCCCTTCCCACATCCACCGCATATACCCTTTTTACACCGTGCATAAGCAGGCATTGAGTAAAACCACCTGTGGAAGAGCCTACATCTAAGGCAGTAAGTCCCTCTAAATTTAGCCCGAACCTTCTTATGGCACCCTCTAACTTGTATCCACCCCTTGAAACGTATTTAGGTAGCTCCTTTACCTCTACCCTCTGTCCTTCCCGTAGGCGATAACCTGGTTTGTCAACAACCGCACCATCTACCAGCACAAAGCCAGACATTATCAAAGCCTGAGCCTTCTCCCTTGTCGGAACAAGCCCCCTTTCTACTAAGTACTGGTCAAGCCTCAAAGCCTGAGCATGTGCTTTATGAGGTAAAGCAAGAGAAGAACAATCATGGGGGAGAAGTCAATTCCAGCCTGCGGTGGTATGACCTTCCTTACAGGGTCAAGCAGGGGAGATACAAGCCTGTCTAAGGTCTCATAAAACCTGCTTTCTCTTACCTTTGGTATCCAGGAGCCTATGGCATGAATCAGTATCAGTATTATAAGTAAATTAATAATAAGAGATAAAAGCCCCCTTATCATTCCACAAGTTCCAATATGGCAAGCTCACAGCCGTCGCCTTTTCTTCTCTCAGGTAGTTTTACAATTCTCGTATATCCTCCCTGCCTGCCTTCAAACCTCGGTGCTATATCTTCAAAAAGCTTCCTTATAGCCTTTTTGTCTGGCAGTATTTTTAAAGCAAGCCTTCTGGAGGTTAGGTCGCCCTTTTTGCCAAGGGTTATGAGCTTTTCAACAAGTGGTTTTACAGCCTTTGCTCTTTGTAGGGAGGTTTCTATCCGCTCCTCCATTATGAGGGCTCTTGCGAGGGACCTGTATAGGGCAAGCCTTTGCTCCTTAGTCCTGTCAAAATGTTTTTTCTTGACCCTGTGCCTCATTTCCTACCTCCTGCTTTCAATGTCCATGCCCAGATGAAGCCCCAATTGCTTGAGGGCTTCTTTTATCTCGTTTATAGCCTTTCTTCCCACATTTTTTGTGCCCTTTAGGTCTTCTTCCGTGAGCCTGACAAGGTCTCCTATGGTGGTTATCCCCATACGCTTTATTGAATTAAGGGCTCTCTGGGAAACATCAAGCTCCTCTATAGGCAGGCTCAACTTTTCTATAAGCTCGTCTACCACAATGGGTTCCTCCACGATGGGCACCTCATAGGAGATGTTTTCAAGAGCGGAGAAGTTCCTGACTATTAAGCTCACCGCTTCCTTTATAACTTCATCGGGTGTTTTTGTACCGTCCGTATAAACTTCCATAATGAGCTTGTCATAGTCGCTTCTCTTTTCTACCCTTGTCTTTTCCACCTTAAAGGCTACTTGCCTCACAGGAGAGAAGTCCGCATCAACCAGTATCCATCCCACCTCGCCTATTACCTCCATCTCTTCAGTGGGAAGATAGCCAAAACCCCTTTCTATCCTGATTTCTATGTTTATCTCCCTTTCCGGGTCTGTTATGGTTAGTATCTTCTGCTCTGGGTTTACAATTTCCACGTTGGGTGGCAGGCTTATGTCTTTTGCATAAACCACACCCTCTCCCTTCTTTTTAATATACAGGAGCTCTACATCCGAGTTATGCATCTTAAACCTGACCTTTTTCAGGTTTGCTATTATTTCTAACACGTCCTCCTGTACACCTTCAAGGGCGGAAAACTCATGGTAGGCTCCATAGACCTTCACACCGGTGATGGCCACACCCTCTATGGAGGATAAGAGTGTTCTTCTTAGAGAGTTTCCTAAGGTTATGCCAAAGCCCCTTTCTAAGGGTTCTACCACAAAGCGACCGTAGGTTTTTGTTCTTTCTTCCCAATAAACTTTTGATGGGAAGAGAAATTCTCTTAGCATGCCATTCCTCCTTATACTCTTGAGTAGAACTCTATGATGTACTGAAGGTTTACAGGCACTTCAAGCTCAACCTCTCTTGGCAGGTCTATCACCTTTCCCCTAAAATGGTCCTTGTCCAGCTCAAGCCAGGGTGGTATGCTCCTTGGGTCAATGTTCTGAAGGTTTTCCAGCAGCTGAGGAATATCCCTTGAGGTGGGTTTTACTTCAATTATGTCTCCCACCTCCACCCTGTAGGAGGGTATATCCACCTTTTTGCCGTTAACAAGAAAGTGCCCATGGGCAACCCATTGTCTTGCCTGCCTGCGTGTGCTTGCAAACCCAAGCCTGTAAACCACATTGTCCAACCTTCTTTCTAACAGCTGGAGAAGAACTTGACCCGTGTTGCCCTTTGCCTTGGAGGCCTCATCAAAATATCTCTTAAACTGCTTTTCTCTTATACCTCCATACAGAAATTTAAGCTTTTGCTTTTCCATAAGGCGTATGCCGTATTCGGTTAGCTTCCTTCTCCTCCCCTTTAACCTTCCATGCTGTCCTGGCGGAAAGTTTCTTCTGGAAAGTATCTTGGGGGCACTCCTCTTACCAGATACAACAACGCCAAGCCTCCTATCAATCCTTACTACAGGTCCAATATATCTACCCATGCTTCAAACCCTCCTTTTTGCGGGTGGTCTGCATCCATTGTGAGGTATGGGTGTAACGTCCCTTATGGCTTTTATCTTTAAACCAGCCGCATATATGGCTCTTAGGGCTGACTCTCTCCCGGCTCCAGCACCCTTTATCCTAACCTCCACCTCCTGAAGTCCGTATTCTTGAATGGCCCTCTTTGCAGCCTTTTGGGCTGCAAGCTGTGCAGCGTAGGGCGTGCTTTTCCTTGTGCCTTTAAACCCAACCGTGCCACCACTTTCCCATACAAGCGTATTTCCCTGCTTATCGGTTATGTTGACTATTGTATTGTTAAAGGTGCTTAGTATATGCACTATGCCTTCAGAAACTGTTCTTTTTTGTTTCTTTGCCTGCTGTTTTCTTTTTGCCATGTTAACCTCCTTACTTAACTATTTTCTTCTTGGTTCCACCTACAGTCTTCCTTTTACCCTTACGCGTTCTGGCATTTGTCCTCGTCTGCTGACCTCTAACGGGTAAGCCTCTGGCATGCCTCATGCCTCTATAACAGCCCATGTCCATGAGCCTTTTTATGTTGAGCTGAACTTCCCTGCGCAGGTCGCCCTCTACCGTGTAGTTCTGTTCTATAAACTTTCTTATGGTGTTTAGCTCCTCAGGTGTTAAAGCGCCCAGCTTCTTAGTGCAGGGTATGCCAGTTTTTTCACATATTTCCCTTGCTCTGGACCAGCCAATACCATAAAGGTAGGTGAGGGCCACTTCCAATTTTTTGTTGTCTGGTAGGTCAACTCCAGCTATCCTTGCCATCTTTTACCTCCTTAACTGCCTTGCCTCTGCTTGTGTTTTGGGTTTTCGCATATGACCATAACCCTGCCTTTTCTTCTGATAATCTTGCACTTGGCACACATGGGCTTCACAGAAGGCTTTACCTTCATCATAACCTCCTTAGCACCTTTGTAAGCAAAAAATTATAACACATTATCCTCTGTATATTATCCTTCCCCTTGTAAGGTCGTAGGGGGAAAGCTCTACCTTGACCCTGTCGCCCGGCAGTATCCTTATAAAGTGTATGCGCATCTTTCCAGATACATGGGCAAGCACTTCATGCCCCGTGTCAAGCCTGACGCGGAACATGGCGTTGGGAAGAGCCTCTACCACTTCTCCCTCAAGCACTATACCCTTTTCCTTCTGCTTCTCTTCTCCCTTTTTCTTAGCCATCTCTATACTCCGTTAAAACTATGGGTCCTTGTTTTGTTACTGCCACCACATACTCATAATGGGCTGATGGACTTCTGTCAGCGGTTATAACCGTCCACCTGTCCCCATCGTGGGATATTTCATCGGTGCCAACAGCCAGCATGGGTTCAATGGCAAGCACCATACCCTGCCTTAGTTTGTAATCCTTCTTTTCCTGTCTTAGTGTGTCCGGGTGGTTTGGTATAAAGGGCTCTTCGTGCACCTTCCTTCCTATGCCGTGCCCTCCAAGGTTCTTTAGAGGATAAAAACCGTATTTTTTAGCCACCCTGTAGATTGCCTCCACTATGTCAGACACCCAGTTGCCCGGCACGCATACCTTTACAGCCTCTTCAAGGGCTTCCTTTGTCGCCTTCATAAGAAGTTCCTTCTCCTTACTTACCTGTCCAACCGCAACCGTTATAGCCGAGTCGCCTGCATAGCCTTCCACGTATGCACCAAAATCAAGACTTACAATATCACCCTCTTTTATAACCTGTTCCTTCTTGGGAAGACCATGAACCACCGCCTCGTTTATTGAAACGCAGAGACTTGCAGGAAAAGGCTCATTGCTGAAGGGTGGCTTGTAATTGAGAAAGGCGGGTTTTGCCCCCCTCTTCTTTGCTTCTTCCCTTGCAAGCATGTCAAGTTCATAGGCACTCATGCCCGGTCTTATGGCTTTTGCCAGGCTCTCAAGCACTTCCACTACAACGCTGCAGGCCCTTCTAATCTTTTCAATCTCCTTAAAAGAATACAGCTCAACAGCCATCCTTCAATACCTCAAGAATATCTCTGTAAACTTCCTGCACCTCCTTTGTAGCATCCAGCCTATACAATTTATTCCTTTTGCCGTAAAAATCAATAAGGGGGGCTGTCTGTTCCACATATACCCTGTATCTTCTTCTGACTACCTCTTCCTTGTCATCTTCTCTCTGAACCAAGCTTCCACCGCATACATCGCAGACACCCTCTGTTTTTGGAGGGTTGTATCTTACATGATAAACTGCTCCACAATTGGTGCAGGTGAGCCTTCCAGAAAGCCTGTCCACTACCACCTCCTCAGGTACGTCAAAAAGGAAAACCTTGCAAAGGTTTTTATTATGCTTTTCTAATAGCCTGTCAAGAGCCTGCGCCTGCGGTATGGTTCTTGGAAAGCCGTCTAATATAAAGCCTCCTTCCTCTGGCATCACCTCTTCTATCATGGCTATTATAAGCTCATCGGGCACCAGCTCTCCCTTTTCCATGTATTCCTTTGCCTTTTTTCCAAGCTCCGTTCCCTTCTTTACCGCATCTCTTAAAAGGTCCCCTGTGGATATATGCATTAGTCCCTTATCCTGCTGGAGCCTCTTTGCCTGCGTGCCTTTACCAGAGCCGGGGGGACCCAGAAATATGAGGATCATCTTACCTTCCTCCTGTAGCGTGTGTATCTTTGCTGTAGCAGCTGAGCTTCCAGCTTGTTTATTGTATCTAAAGCCACTCCCACAACTATCAGGGCTGTGGTGCCTCCAAAGTAAAAGGGAACCTTTAGCCAGGCGCTTACGAATATGGGAACAACAGCCACCACGCTCAGAAAAAGGGCGCCCACAAAGGCAAGCCTGTTTACCGTGTATTCAAGATACTTCTGCGTATCCTGTCCTGGTCTTATGCCGGGTATAAAAGCCCCTGCCTTTTTTAGATTGTCCGCCACATCCACCGGGTTAATAAGCACTGCGGTATAAAAGTATGTAAAGAAGACTATGAAGGCTATATAAAGTATATTGTAGGGCAGGGTCATTGGGTTAAAGGCATCATGTATAGCCTTTGCTATGGGATGCTGGATAAAGCCCAGCACGGTGGAGGGTATTATAAGAAGTGACTGGGCGAATATTATGGGTATAACACCCGCCGGGTTTATTTTGATGGGAAGATAGCTTGAAGAACCCACCACCTCCTGCCTGCCTATCTGCCTTCTTGGATACTGGATGGGTATTCTCCTTTCCGCCTCCTGCATAAAAACTATACCCACCACAACCGCTATCACAAAAAGCACAGCACCAACCACAGCAAAGGGTGAAAGGTCGCCGTTCTTTAGCATTTCCCATACCCTTATGCCTGCGCTGGGAAAGCCTGCCACAATGCCTGCAAATATGAGCAGAGACATGCCGTTGCCTATGCCCTTTTCTGTAATCCTGTCGCCCACCCACACCAAGAACATGGTGGAGGATACGAGGGCAACTATAGTAGTAAGTGTGAAAAGAAAGCCTCCTTCTGGCACGATGGGTGTGCCCTTTGGAGAAACCTGTCCCTGAAGCCAAGTGGCTATTCCTACGGACTGCACGAAGGCGACAAGAACGGTCAGATACCTCGTGTATTGGTTTATCTTATACCTGCCGTAGTCTCCTTCTTCCTTGGCAAGCCTTTGAAGTTCTGGCACCGCAACGGTTAGCAACTGCATCATTATGGAGGCGGATATGTAGGGCATAACACCCAGGGCAAAAAGGGTCATCCTTGCAAGGTTGCCACCGGAAAATATATCATACAGGTAGAAGATGGTTCCCTGAAAGCTCTTGAAAAAGTCCTGAAGGGCGGTGGCATCTATCCCGGGAAGCGGTATGTGGCTACCAAGCCTGTATATGCCTAACATTAAAAGGGTGTATATAAGCCTCTTCCTGAAATCCTCTATGCTGAATAATTGTTTAATATACTCAATCACCTTATCTCCTCGCAGGTGCCACCCACCGCCTCAATCTTCTGCCTTGCGGAGGCAGAAAAGGCGTGGGCTTTTACCTTGAGAGGTTTTGTTAGCTCACCATCACCCAGTATCTTCACAGGCATGCGCTTTCTTACAAGCCCCCTTTCCAGAAGGACTTCAGGAGTTATCTCCTCATTGGCATTGAAATACCTGTCCAAGGTTTTAAGGTTGACCACCGAGTATTCTACCCGGTTAATAGGCCTGAAGCCCCTCTTGGGAACCCTCTTGTGAAGGGGCGTCTGTCCGCCTTCAAACCATGAGGGAAGTTTTCTGTCGCCAGAGCGTGTCTTCTGACCCTTATGACCCTTTCCACAGGTCTTACCAAGCCCCGAACCTATACCTCTTCCCACCCTCTTTCTTTCCTTTACAGCACCCTCTTCTGGTGCAAGCTCATGCAGTTTCATCTCTTACCTCCTCTACTTCAAGAAGGTGTATAGCCTTCCTTATGTTGCCCCTTACCATGGGGTTGTCCTCCAGAAGCACCTCCTGACCCCTTTTCTTCAAGCCAAGGCTTTTTACCGCCTTTATCTGAGGCTCTGGCTTGCCTGCCAAGCCCCTTATAAGTTTTACCCTTAACCTGCCCATTGCCAACCTCCTTATGGAATGCGAAGGTCCCTTGCGTAGATGTTATAGCGCCTTCTTAGCTCTTCTGGGTCTATGCCCCTTTCCCTTGCCACTTCATCAAGGGATTTTAGTTTTAGCAGGGCATCAAAAACTGCCCTTACCACATTATTTGGGTTTGTGCTTCCCTGAAGCTTTGTTAGAACGTCCGTATAGCCGGCGAGCTCAAAGATGGGCTTTGCAGCACCGCCTGCCACTATACCCGTTCCACGCCTTGCGGGTATCACCTTTATCATGGTGGGACCATAATGTCCTATCACATCATGGGGCACCGTGCCGTTTTCTATGGGCACCCTTATGAGGTGCTTTTTACCGTCTTCTATCGCCTTTGCTATGGCTATGGGCACCTCTCTCGCCTTGCCAAGACCAAAGCCCACGAAACCCCTTTTGTCTCCCACTATGACAAGGGCACTGAAGGAAAACCTTTTACCTCCCTTTGTAACCCTTGTGGTTCTCTTGGCATATATGAGCCTCTCTTCTATCTGGAGCTGGTCTTCTATTTCTGCTATCCTTTGCTCCCTTCTCTTGCTGTCAATAAGTCTTTCAATGGAAATGCCACCCATGATTACCTCCTTTAAAATTCAAGCCCAAGCTCTCTGCATTTGTCTGCGAAGGCTTTTATCTTGCCGTGATACAGAAAACCACCCCTGTCAAAGACCACCTTTTTAATACCCTTTTCTAAAGCCTTCTTTACAAGCACCTGCGCCACCTTCTGCACATCTTCTATGGATTTGCCACCCCTCTTCCCAGCAAGCTCTACAAACTCAGGGTCTATGGAGGAGGCGGAAACAAGGGTATGACCCTTTGTATCATCCACAATCTGTGCATAGAAGGCATTTAGGCTTCTATAGACGCACAGCCTCGGTCTTTCCGGCGTGCCGAATATCTTTTTCCTTATCCTTTTGTGCCTTCTTTCCCTTTTTTCATGCCTGCTCAGCTTAGCCATTTTTTTACCTCCTACTTCTTGCCACCTTTACCTTTGCCTGCGGACTTACCAGCCTTTAGCTTTAAAACCTCACCCTCATATCTTATTCCCTTGCCCTTGTATGCATCAGGCTTTCTGAAGGCTCTTATCTCCGCACATACCTGCCCCACCCTTTGCTTGTCCGCACCGCTCACATATATCTTGTTTTCCCTGACCTCTATCTTTACATCCGGCGGTATGGGATACACCACGGGGTGCGAAAGACCAAGGCTAAGCTCTAAGTTATTACCCTTTACAGAAGCCCTGTAGCCAAGACCTACCACCTCCAACACCTTTGTGAAGCCTTCGGAGACGCCTTTTATCATGTTTCTGATAAGGGCAGCAGTGGTGCCGTGCAGGGCTCTATGGAAGGGCTGGTCTGTGGGACGTTCTACCTTTATCATGTTTCCGTCAAGGCTCACCCTTATGTCTGGGTGAACCTTCATGGATAGTCTGCCCTTTGGACCTTCTACCCTGACCTCGCCCGATTCAAGGCTGACCTTTACTCCCTGAGGTATTTCTATTGGTTTTTTCCCTATTCTTGACATGGCTTCACCTCACCACACATAGGCTATGAGCTCTCCACCCTTGCCAAGCTTCCTTGCTTCATGGTCCGTGACAAGCCCGGCATCGGTGGAGAGTATGGCTATACCAAAACCCCTTTTTACATATGGTATTCTGTGTCTTGGTACGTATATCCTTCTTCCTGGTTTTGATACCTTTTCCAGCTCTGATATGGCGTTTCTTTCCTTCTTGGGGTCTAGGTATTTTAAGTATATTCTAAGCTTATACTGTGTGCCCTTTGTGTTGTCTTCGTCCTTTAAGGCTTCCCAGTCCTTTATGTAGCCTTCTTTTTTGAGCAGTTCAAGTATAGCTTCCTTTAGCTTTGAGGAAGGCACGTCCACATAATCCCTTTTCCTTGCTATTGCATTCTTAATAGCCGAGAACATGTCCGCCACTGGGTCCATCTTTTAACCTCCTTACCAACTTGCCTTTTTAACACCTGGAAGCTCACCCTTTAAGGCAAGCTCTCTAAAGCAAAGCCTGCACATGCCAAACCTTCTTAGAAAGCCCCTTGGTCTTCCGCACAGAGGGCATCTATTTTTCTGCCTTACTGCATACTTGGGAAAGTGTATAACATCCTTAGCTACTTTAGCCTTTCTCGGCATCTTAACCTCCTTAAACGCTTCTTATTGGAAGCCCCAGCAATGACAAGAGCCACAGGGCTTCTTCGTCTGTCTTTGCTGTGGTATGGATTATTATGTCCATACCCCTTATG
>FPIC01004836.1_pt1 | contig 11160 bp, 10 predicted proteins | sample 1504481 | NCBI WGS metagenome assembly FPIC01 (sample SAMEA4475357, study PRJEB15587) | soil metagenome | biome: Soil; feature: Field | place: India | collected 2015-03-11 | depth 0 m
TCTTCCTGAACCTGGGAAAGCCCTATCCTGATCCAGGTAGGTTCACCCTGTTCATCCCCGCTCGGCACGTGGGCAAGTTTGAAGCGGCATTTGGATCACGCTTCTGGACGAACTTGGTCGGCGTAAAGGTTCGCGCTTTTGGGGAGATCAGCGTTTACCAAGGGGTTCCGGAAATCCTGCTTTCTGAGCCAGAAAAACTGCTCATCCTCCGCTGAGCAGGGTTTGCAAGACGTGGGCCAGGCGCTTGGGGTCCGCTCGTCCCTGGGCTTTCCTCATGGCCTGGCCCACGAGGAATCCCAGCGCCTGGGCCCGCCCTGCCTGGTAATCGGCCACCGCCTGGGGATTTTCGCGCACCACTTCCTCCGCTAATTGCCGCAGAGCCTCTTCATCGCGGACCACCCCGCCGGCCCCAGAAAGCAGCGCGGGGACCGGGGTTTTCTTGCTCACCGCCGCATCCAGGATCTCCTTGGCCTGAGGGCGGGTAATGCGGCCCTCCTCGACCGCGCGAATGAGGGCCACCAGGTCTGGAGCGGGTAAGGGGGGCGCATCGCCGGTCCAGTACTGGCCGAGCTCGGAAAGGACCCAGCCCGCGGCAGCCTTGGGATTGGGCACCGCCCGCGCCACTTCCTCAAAGTAGTCCGCACGCACAGGGTCCACCAAAAGCGCCTCGGCCTCGGGAATGCTGAGGCCAAGCTCCTGTATCCAGCGGGCCTCCCGCGCCCAGGGGAGGGCAGGCATCTCCGCCCGCACTTTTTCCCGCCACTCCGGGGTGATCACCAAGGGCACAAGATCTGGATCCGGAAAATATCGGTAATCATGGGCTTCCTCTTTGGTTCGCTGGAGGAGCAGTTTCTCCTCATGCTCGTCCCATCCGAAGGTCACCTGCTCCACGCGTTGGCCGCCCGCAAGCAGTGCGCGCTGGTACTCCGCGGCGGCCCACAGCGCTCGCTCCACAGCCCGAAAGGAGTTGAGGTTTTTTATCTCCGTCTTTGTGCCCAGCCGACCCCCTTGGCTGAGGGAAATGTTCGCATCGCAGCGAAGCTCGCCCTTCTCCAGGTCCGCGTTGGACACGCGCAGATGGCGAAGAAGCGTGCGCAGGGCGCGGAGAAACTCGCGGGCCTCCTGAGGGGAGCGCATGTCCGGTTCGGTCACGATCTCCACCAGCGGAATTCCGCAGCGGTTGAAGTCGATGAGCGTTCCTTTGGGCGTGTGCACCAGTTTTCCCGCGTCCTCCTCGAGATGCACCTCCTTTATGCGCACGGTTTTCTCTTGACCCCCCACGCGGAACGCGAGCGTGCCGCCCACGGCCAGGGGCACCTCGCGCTGGGTGATCTGGTATCCCTTGGGCAGATCGGGGTAGAAGTAGTTTTTGCGATCGAACTGAGAAAGCGTTTGGATTTCTGCGTCCAGGGCCAAGGCCACGCGCAGGGCCAATTCCACCGCGCGCCTGTTCAGGACCGGCAGGGCACCAGGAAGGCCCAAGCAAACTGGACAGGTCAAGGTGTTGGGCGGGGCGGCAAAATAATCTGCTCTACAAGGGCAAAAAAGCTTGGTGCGGGTGAGGAGCTGCACGTGGATCTCAAGTCCAATGATCACATCCATGGCAGGCGAGTATAGCACGTTGCGGTGAATCGGACTTTTAGGTAAGATTTTGTTGATGACCGCTTTAACTGTGCACGACCTGCATGTGCGTGTGGGTGACAAGCTCGTGCTCCGTGGGGTGGACCTGGCCCTTACGCCCGGGCGAGTGCACGCGCTCATGGGCCCCAACGGTTCCGGGAAGAGCACGCTCGCCTTGGCCTTGGCCGGCCACCCGGAATACGCAGTGGTGCGGGGCCAGGCCTTCCTGGATGGCCAGGATCTTCTGGCTTTGCCCCCCCATGCGCGGGCCAGGGCCGGGCTTTTCGTGGCCCACCAATACCCGCCGGAGGTCGAGGGGGTTAAGCTCAGGGAGTTCCTGCGCTTGGCCTGCGCCGAGCGGGGCAAGGGTTTCTGCGAATTTCAAAAGGCCTTCCCTCAGGCCTTGTCCCGCATGAGGATGGAGGAGTTCCGGGAGCGCGAGCTGAACGTGGGTTTCTCCGGCGGCGAGAAGAAGCGGTCCGAGGTTCTGCAGCTCTACCTGCTGCGGCCCAAGGTCGCCCTCTTGGATGAGCCCGACTCCGGGGTGGACGTGGATGCCCTGCGCTTGATCGCTGGGGTCATTGCGGAGATGGCGGCCTCTGGCACCGCTGTTCTCGTCATCACCCACTACCCCCGTCTTCTGGAGCACGTCCTGCCTGCGGAAGTTTTTGTGCTTTTGGACGGGAAAATTGTTGATAGAGGTGGGCCTGAACTGGCCTGGAAAATCGGGGAGGAAGGGTTCAAGGCGGTGCAATGATGGAGAAAACCGCGGCCAGACTGTCCAAAGATTTTGTGGAGCATCTTTCGTGGGAGAAAGGCGAGCCGGCCTGGATGCGGGAGCATCGCTTGCGGTGCCTTGCGATCTTCGAGAAACTCCCCATGCCCCGGTTTGGCCCGGATCTCACGGAGCTGGACTTGGGCGACCTGGCCTACTACGCCCGCCCCGTGGACCCGGTGCGGCGCTGGGAGGACCTGCCGGATGAGATCCGCCGCACGTTTCAGGCCCTGGGCCTGCCCGAGGCGGAACAAAAGGCCCTGGCTGGTCTGGGAGCACAAGTGGACTCTGAGGAAGTGTACCGTTCCCTCCTGGCTGAGCTGCGGGCCAAAGGGGTCATCTTCACCAGCATGGAGAAGGCCGTGCGGGAATTTCCTGAGGTCCAGGAATACTTCATGAAGGTAATCCCTCCCGAGGACAACAAATTTGCCGCCCTGCATGGCGCAGTGTGGAGCGGTGGCACGTTCATCTGGATCCCCGAAGGGGTGGAAGTCGAGATCCCGCTTCAAGCTTATTACCGCATGCAGACGGAAGGGGTGGGCCAGTTCGAGCACACCCTCATCATCGCTGAGGCCGGTAGCTCTGTGCATTACATCGAGGGCTGTTCTGCCCCCCGCTACAGCCGCCTGAGCCTCCATTCGGGCATGGTGGAGATCGTGGCAAAAGAGGAGGCAAAAGTGCGGTTCACCACCATTCAAAACTGGTCCAAGAACGTCTACAACCTGAACAACAAGCGGGCCTGGGCCCAAGCGGGAGCGCGGGTGGACTGGGTTTCCGCATCATTGGGGAGCAGGATCACCATGCTCTATCCCACCACCGTGCTTTTGGGCCAAGGCGCGCGCACGGAAAACCTGTCGTTCACCTTGGCCCAGGAAGGCATGTGGCTGGACACGGGGGCGCGCGCGCTTCATCGCGCTCCTGACACCTCCTCACGGTTGATCTCCCGCTCGGTGGTCCAGGGGCGGGCGCGCAGCGTTTTTCGGGGCACGATCCATGTGGCGCCCGTGGCCCGCCGGGCCAAAGGGCACATGGAATGCTCCACCCTCCTTCTTTCCCGGGAATCCCACACGGAGACGATCCCCGTGGTGAGAGCCGAAACCGACGAAGTGGAGCTAGGGCACGAGGCCACTGTGGGCCGCGTCTCCCAGGAGCAGCTTTTCTACCTGTTGTCCCGGGGCCTCGACGAGTCCCAAGCCCTGAGCCTCATTGTGAACGGCTTTGTCTCGCCCATCCTCAAAGAAATCCCTCTGGAATACGCGGTAGAACTGCGCCGTCTTTTGGAGATGAGCTTTGAGGGGGCCGTGGCATGATCCCCGTGGCCATGCTCCGTGCGGACTTCCCCATTTTCCGCCGGCTGGAAAATGGAAAGCCCCTGATCTATTTGGACTCCGCCGCCACCAGCCAAAAGCCACTCTCTGTGCTTGAGGCCGAGGCCCGGTTCTACCGGGAAAAGAACGCCAACGTTCGCCGGGGCGTTTACCTTTTGGCCCATGAAGCCACCGAGCTTTATGAGGCGGCGCGGAAAACCGTGGCTGCCCTGTTGAACGCCCGCCCGGAGGAGATCGTGTTCACTCGCAGCACCACGGAGGCTTTGAACCTGGCAGCCTGGGGCCTTGGGGAAACTCATATCGCTCGGGGCGACCGCATCCTCGTTACAGAAATGGAACACCACGCCAACCTCCTGCCCTGGCAACAGCTGGCGCGCCGCAAGAACGCCGAGCTTGTGGCCGCCCCGATCACAGAGCACGGCGAGTTGGACCTCCCCTTTTTTCGCCAGATGCTGAACGGCCGGACGAAGGTTGTAGCCGTGGCCCACGTCTCCAACGTTTTGGGCACCATCAATCCCATCCCCCTGCTTGCGGAGGAGGCGCATGAGGTGGGGGCGGTGGTGGTGGTGGACGCGGCCCAGTCCGTTCCGCATATGCCTGTGGACGTGCGGGAGCTGGGCGCCGACGTTATGGCTTTCTCTGGCCACAAGATGCTCGGCCCCACAGGGATTGGTGTTCTTTGGGCGAAGGGCGAGCTCCTTGAGGAGTGGCCGCCCTTCCTCACCGGGGGGGAGATGATTCGGGAGGTGGAGATCCACCGGGCCATTTGGGCGGATCCGCCGGCGAAGTTCGAGGCCGGCACCCCCCCCATCGCTCAAGCCATCGGCTTGGCCGCAGCGGTGGAGTATCTCCAGCGGCTTGGCATGGCCAAAGTTCACGCCCACGGACAAGAACTCACCGCCCACGCCCTCGAGGGCCTGCGCGCCCGCCCCTTCGTGGAGATCTATGGCCCTCAGGACCCGCGCAAGCGCGGGGCCCTAGTGGCCTTCAACCTCAAAGGCCTTCATCCCCACGATGTGGCCACCCTTTTGGACCAAGAGGGGATCTGCATTCGGGCTGGTCACCATTGCGCTCAGCCCCTCCACCGCCGTCTGGGCATAGCCGCTTCCTGCCGGGCCTCGTTCTACATCTATAACGGCCACGAGGAGGTGGACGCCTTGCTGTCCGCGCTGGATAGAGTTCGGGAGGCGTTGCGATGAGCCCATATGAAGAGGTCATCCTCGAGCACTGGAAGAACCCCCGCAATAAAGGACGGCTTTCGCACCCGGATTTGGTGGGGGTGGAGGTCAACCCCTTATGCGGGGATGCTGTGCGCCTGGAGCTTCAGATCTCCAACGGAAAGGTAGCGGATGTGCGCTTTGATGGCCACGGCTGCGCCATTTCCCAGGCTGCGGCCTCCCTTCTCACTGAGCTGATCAAAGACAAAGAGGTGGTGGCACTGCGAGAAATGGAGGATGAAGAACTTCTCTCCGCGCTGGGTGGGGTGATCCAAACCCGCCGCAACTGTGCGCTTTTGCCCCTGCGGGCCTTACGGCGCGCTCTGAGGAGTTCAGCGGCGTGAGCGACGCGCGCGCCCTTTGGCCCCTTTTGTGGGGCGACGGGAGCCCTTAGCCTTCGGCTGGCCGCGGCGGGTCATCCTCCGCCGCTCTGCCTCCCTCGCAAGCGCGATCACATCAGCCAGCGTGGCCTGGCTCACCTCCCCAAGGAACTTGGCCTCCACGGTTTGCCAGAACAGATATGTAGGGCACTGGGGCTCAAGGGGCACAAGATCCCTGCGCATCCCGCCCAGAGCCAGCGCGGGTTCGCGTTCCAAAATCCTAGCTACATCAATAACCTTGATCTCCTGGGGATCCTTGATGAGGCGAAAGCCACCCACTCGCCCTTTTTGGGCCTCCAAATATCCGGCTGCACGCAGATCTAAAAGTATTCGGCGTAGAATGGCCTCCGTAGTCCCACACTTTTGCGCCAAATCGCGAACAGCGCTCCTCCGCTCCGGTAGAATCGCGAGCTCATAAAGGGCGCGAACTCCATGTGCCAGTCTTGCTCCTAAAAGCATCCTTCCCCCTTCGTTTGCAAACTATGGTAGCGTGACCGAAGGCAAACTGTCAAGTGTTAACGCCACTCGTCCAACGGTGTTCAAGCTTTCGCCTGAAAATGGCGACTATCCTGGCTATCGGCGCTTTTAACCGCGCTCAGGTGGCGTGAACGGAGTTGGCCGCAGGCGGCGCGGATGCGGATTCCCCGGGAGCGCCGAACCGTCACGTCAATCCCGTGCGCCAAGAGTTCGCGCCGGAAAAGTTCCACTTGCCCCTCAGAGGGCCGCGCAAACGGAAGACCCGGCGCGGGATTGAAAGGAATGAGGTTCACGTGGGCCAGCTTCCCGCGTATGAGCTTGGCCAGGGCCCGGGCCTGGGCCAAGCCATCGTTCACCCCGGCCAAAAGCACGTACTCGTAGGTGATGCGGCGCCCTGTGGTCAAGGCATAGGCCTCAGCAGCACCCAGCACGGCCGGCAAAGGCCAGCGCTCCGCAAGGGGCACGAGCTTGCGGCGCAGGTTCTCCTCAGGTGCATGAAGGGAAACGGCCAAATTGAACTGCCGATCCTCCTGAGCCAGGCGCAGGATCCCTGGCACCACGCCCACAGTGGAAAGCGTGATCCGGCGGGCACCAAGGCCAAAGCCCCGCGGATCGTTTAGGTTAAGCAAAGCCTTAAGCGTAGCTTCGTAGTTGAGGAGAGGTTCACCCATGCCCATGACCACCACATGGCTCACCCGTTCCCCCCTCTCCTTGAGAACCAAAGCGAAGTGGAGGACTTGGGCCGCAATCTCACCGGGGGTCAAGTTGCGCACAAATCCCATGGCCCCCGTGGCACAAAAGGCGCAGCTCACAGGGCAGCCAATCTGGGTGGACACACACACGGTCCGCCGGTCCTCCTCAGGTATGAGCACGGCTTCGATGCTTGCGCCATCGCGAAGTCCGAGGAGGACCTTTTCCGTGCCTTCCTCATCTTGCTCCCTTGCCAAGACCGAAGGAAGGGCCAGATGGAAACGCCTGGCCAATGCCCCCCGGAGGCTGAACGGCAAATTGGTCATGGCACCGAAATCAAAGCAAAGGTGGCGCCAGACCCACTCCCAGACCTGGCGGGCGCGGAACCTGGGTTCGCCCATCCCTAGGAGCTCCGCTTCCAGCTCCTCCAAAGTCAGGTCCAAAAGGAAAATCTTGTCCATCGGCGTCCATTATGCCCTAGGCTGGGCTGAGCGTCCGGGGCAAGATAAGATGCTCTCCCTATGGCGGATTTGGTCTTGGAGGGGGGAACGGTGGTGCTGCGCCGTGGGGTCAGCCCAGCGGCGGTGCATGTCAGAGACGGCCGCATCCTGCGAGTGACGAAAGGCGCAGGTAGGGCGACGCCCCGGGAAAACGTGACTGGACTCCTCGTTCTTCCTGGCGTAGTGGACGTCCACGTGCACTTTTCCTTGCCTGTGGCGGGGACGCGGTCAGCGGACGATTTTCTTTCCGGGTCCTGTGCGGCCCTGGCCGGTGGGGTCACCACTTTTGTGGATTTCACCGTCGGGCGCGCGGATGTCTCTCTCCCGGCCGCCGTGGAGGCCAGGCTTGAGGAGGCCAAACCCAGCGTGGCTGATTACTCCTTTCATGTGGAGATGGTGGGCTGGAGCGCGGACCGCGTGGAGGAAATCCGGGCTTGTGCGGAGTTGGGCCTTCGCTCCTTCAAGTTCTACCTGGCCTATTCCCAATCCGGCCGGCGCACGGACCTGGGCACCCTGCGGGCGGCCATGACCGCCATCCGGGACATCGGCGGCGTGGCCATGGTCCACGCCGAGGCTGAGGAGCTTGTGGACCCAAGGCAGGGGCCGTTCCCCTGGGCCCGGCCCACCATCAGCGAGGAGGTGGCCATTTGGGAGGTGGGCGCCATCTCCCGCGAAACGCGGTGTACCACGTATATAGCGCACATTTCCTCCGCCGCAGGGCTTGCGGCCCTGCGGTGGGCTAAGCGGCAGGGCGCGCCGGTTATGGGCGAAACCTGCCCTCATTACCTTGTTCTGGATGAATCTGTGTACGCCCGGCCAGATGGACACCTTTTCTCGGTGACCCCGCCTGTGCGCCGGCCCGCGGATAAGGAGGCCCTCTGGCGGGCCCTCTCCCAAGGGGGCCTGCAGGCTGTGGCCACAGACCACTGCCCGTTCACCCGCGCCCAGAAGGAGCCTTATCGGAATGACCCGGAGCGCCTGCCCTCCGGCCTGCCCGGCGTGGAAACGCTTCTTGTGCTTCTCCACAGCGAGGGAGTGACCAAGAGCTGGCTGACCCTTGGGCACCTGGTGACGTACCTGAGCGAGGGGCCGGCCCGGGCCTTCGGCCTTTGGCCAAGAAAAGGGGGTATCCACCCAGGAGCAGATGCCGACCTCGTTCTTTTCGATCCAAAAGCGCGGTGGACAATTCACGCCCAGGATCTTCATATGCACACGGATTTCTCTCCCTATGAGGGCTTGGAGGTCCAGGGCCGGGTGGTAGGGGTGCTTTCCCGCGGCGCGTGGGTGTACAGGGACGGCGAAATCTTGGCCCAGCCAGGCCGCGGGCAATTCATTCCCTGGCAGGGATGAAGCTCGCGTTCATCCGGGGCGCAGGCGACGTAGGCACCGCTGTGGGTCTCCTTCTGCGTTCACTGGGCTACGCCCTGGTGTACAGCGAGCTCCCCAAACCCACCGTGCTTCGCCGGTTCGCGGCCTTTGCCGAGGCTGTATACCGCGGGGAATGGGAAGTACAGGGAGTGAAAGCCCGCTATGCCTCCTCTGCCAAGGAGGCCCTGAACCTGGTCCAGGAGGGGAGGGTAGCTGTCCTCGCCCCCGAGGGAAATGCCCTGGGTGAGGTCAGACCCGCTTTACTCGTTGATGCCCGCATGGCCAAGAGGAATTTAGGCACTCGCCTCGCGGAGGCGCCGGTGGTGATTGGGCTGGGACCGGGGTTCACCGCGGGCCAGGATTGCCACGCTGCCGTGGAGACCCTGGAGGGCCCAGAGCTCGGCCGGGTGTACCTCTGGGGCAGTCCGCTCCCCCACAGCCATCAGCCTTGCCCCATCGAGGAGCTGGCCGAGGAGAGAGTGATACGTGCACCGTGCGCGGGCAGAGTGCAGTCCCTCCGGGAGATCGGTGAGATTGTGGAAGCAGGTGAACCTGTGGTTCAACTTGGGGAAAGGGTTCTTCGCGCGCCGATTCCTGGGGTGATCCGCGGCCTTTTGCACAGCGGAGCGGAGGTTCAGCCGGGGATGAAGGTAGCGGAAATAGACCCGCGTTGCGATCCTTCCATTCCTTTCAAAGTGTCCACACGGTCTTTGCGAATTGCTGAGGGCGTTGTGCAGGCCATCCAGCTTTTAGCGGGCGCGCCAGGCGGCCTTGATCGCCCCGAAAAACAAGGTGTGTAAATTGCCGTGGGGGTAGTAGCGGCCAAGCACTTCTTCAGAAAGCACCTGGTGGGGCGCAAGGTCCACCTGGGCAATAACTTTGCACTCATATATCAGGTCACAATCCAAGAGCACGGGGACGGAAACCTCCAGCCCTTTTTCCCAGCGCAGACCAAGTTCTCCGAACTTATCCACGTCTCGGCCGGATTTCTCCCCGCAGAACTCCAGCTCCTTTTCCATTTTCCCAAGCGGCACATTGACCGAGAACTCGCCGGAACTGAGGAGGCAGGCATGGGTGTAGCGGGATGGCCGCACAAGGACAAGCAGCACGGGCTGAAACCAGGCGGTGCCCAACAGGGCCCAGCCAATGGTCATGGCGTTGGGGCGGCCGTTTTGATCCACGGAGACCAGAAAGGCGCCCCCCTGGTGCAATTGCTTTTGCACCTCACCAAATCCCACCCACGGTTCGACGCGCTGAAACCTCTGATTCCATGTGCTCATCCCCGTCTCCATGTGGCCCGCTCAAACGGGCTGGGATAATAGCCCGCAAGAATGCCGCCGCCCATGAACTCCCGCAGGATGGAAGTGGCGGGCACCTCTTCCCCAGGGTAAGGCACAAAGAACCTGAGGATCCTCAACAGCCTTTCCGCTTCCAAGCGCAATTTTGGGTGACGAACTTGCAGAAGAAGAGGCTCGGCGCGGGAGCGCAACACGTTCCACTCGTACACAAGAGCGGAGTTGAACATGACATCCGCGCGACCTTGGAAGGGAAACACAAAGCGTTTTTCTCCTCGACGCACGTTTCCCCAAAGCCCCAGCGTCTGTTCGGCATTGTACCCCCGGAACGCCTCATCCCGCACGATCCGCCGGATGAGCCTGGTATCGGTGGTGGAGATGCGCACATGGTCATCGATATTGAGCTGGGTTAGGGCGGAAACGTAGACGCGAAAAGCTGGGATATCCAAGTCCGCGGGGAGCACAGCGGGATTCAGACAATGGAGCCCCTCCACAAGGAGGAGGGCGTCGGAATCAAGCCTGATGGTCAGCCCAGACTTGCGCTGCCCCGTGGGGAAATCGAAGTATGGAAGGGTCACCGCGGCTCCGGAAAGGAGGGCCTCCATCTGGTGATGGAAAAGCTGGAGGTCCAAAGCGGAGACGTCGTCGAAATCCGTGAGGCCACGCCGGGCCATCTCCTCCCGCGGCAGGAAATAATCATCCAGGGAAACGGGATATGGGCGCAGGCCCAGAGCTAAAAGCTGAATAGCTAAGCGCTTGGTGAACGTGGTCTTCCCCGAGGAGGAGGGGCCTGCGATGAGGACGAGCTTAGAGGATTGTTCCGCAATGGTTTGCGCTATCCGCGCGATCCGCTGCTCGTGTAAAGCCTCCGAGACAAGGATGATCTCGGTGATGCGGCCGGTGCGGATGGTTTCATTGACCGCTGGCACATCGTGCACGCCAAGAAGCTCCAGCCACCGCCCGTATTCCTCAAAGACCTGCCAAAGAGCGTGATAATCCTCCACAGGAGCGAGTTCCGTCGGCCTTTCCCGGCGCGGGAACTGTAGGATGAAACCGTCGTGATACGGGTGCAGCCGGAAATACTTAAGATGCCCAGCGGATGGCACCATCGGACCGAACAAGTAGTCTTGAAAAGAGCCCAACCGGTAAAGAGGAAGCGTCGCGGAGTTCAATAGGCTCAGAAGTTGCGCCTTTTGCGCCAACCCCCGCGCAGCCATTATGCGCGCTGCCTCAGCTCCAGGAAGCATGTCTTTTTCGATCGGGCGGTCCTCTTCCACCCAGGTGCGCATGAGGGCTTCGATGCGCACCAACTCCTCCGAAGATAAGGGAGGTCGACCAGCGACACGGCAGTAGTACCCGCCGAAGGGCACGGAATGGTCGATGATGAGGCGGGCCTGGGGAAAGAGCTCGGCCACGGCTGCGGCCAAAAGGAAGCTCAAAGAGCGCGTATAGATCCGTATGCCTTCGGAATCGGTGAGGAAGAGAGGCCGCACCTCAGCGTCGCGCCGCA
>FPIC01094181.1_pt1 | contig 11159 bp, 12 predicted proteins | sample 1504481 | NCBI WGS metagenome assembly FPIC01 (sample SAMEA4475357, study PRJEB15587) | soil metagenome | biome: Soil; feature: Field | place: India | collected 2015-03-11 | depth 0 m
ACGAGGGGGCATAAAGCCCCCTCAGATAAAACTACTGGTTATATTATACCATAAGCCTGTAGAAAGGTATGTTCTCATCAAAAGCTTGTGATAAAATTAAAACACAAATTTTCTGGAGGTGCTTGAGAATGCATGAATACTCACAGAGGATTAAAAGCCTTCCCCCTTACCTCTTTGCTCAAATAGACAAGAAAAAGAAGGAAAAGCTTGCTCAAGGAATAGACCTTATAGATTTAGGCGTGGGAGACCCGGACCTTCCTACACTTAAGCCTGTTGTGGAGGCTATGAAAAGGGCTGTAGAAAAGCCAGAGCATCACAGGTATCCTTCTTACGAAGGCATGCTTTCCTTCAGGCAGGCTGTAGTTAGCTGGTATAAAAGGCGTTTTGGCGTAGAACTTGACCCAGAAAAGGAAGTAGTTGCCCTGATAGGCTCAAAAGAAGGCATCGCTCACTTTCCTTTAGCCTTTATAAACCCCGGAGATGTGGTATTGTGTCCTGACCCAGCTTATCCCGTTTATAAAATAGGCACGCTGTTTGCAGGAGGAGAGCCTTACTTTTTGCCTTTGAAGGAAGAAAATGGCTTTTTGCCAGATTTTAAAAGCGTGCCAAAAGATGTCTTAAAAAGAGCTAAGATAATATGGGTTAATTATCCTAACAACCCTACCTCAGCAACCGCCACAAAAGAGTTTTACAAGGAGCTTATAGACTGGGCAAGGGAAAACAACATAATCGTCGCCTCAGACCTTGCCTATTCAGAGATTTACTTTGGAGAGGAAAAGCCACCTTCTATTTTAGAGGTAGAGGGGGCAAAAGAGGTGGCTATAGAGTTTCATTCTCTTTCAAAAACCTACAACATGACGGGCTGGCGTATAGGTATGGCGGTGGGTAATGCACAGCTTGTGGCTGGTCTTGGAAAGGTGAAAACTAATGTGGATTCCGGGCAGTTTCAGGCTATACAGGAGGCAGCCATAACAGCTCTTAGCCTTCCTGAAGTAGAAGTTCAAAAGATAAGGGATATATACAGGGAAAGAAGACAGGCTATGGAGAAAGCTTTAAAAGAGGCAGGTCTTGAAGTCTATCCATCTAATGCCACCTTCTACCTGTGGGTGAAGGTGCCAAAGGGCTACAGCTCTGCGGAATTTGTATCTCTTCTTCTTGATAAGTGCGGAATCGTATGCACACCGGGAAATGGCTTTGGTGAGGCTGGAGAGGGCTACTTCAGGATATCTCTTACGGTACCTACAGAGAGGCTCTTGGAGGCTGTAGAGAGGATTAAAGGGTTGAAGCTGTGAAAAGGTATAGGTCTTGTCCTCATATATGAAGGAAATAGAGCTTTCTCAGCTTGCCACTGGCGTTCCCTACATGGATTTTAAGACTGGCATAAAAGAAGCATTAAAAACCTTTGAAGAACACAGTCTTTACGACTTTATGGTTGTTTTAAAAGAGGGCAAGCCAGTAGGCATAGTGAGCAGGCTTGAACTCATCAAAGCTCAGCACAGAGATTATCTTACGGTTGGAGACCTGGCAAAGCCCCTGATGAAGCTAAGAAACTCAAGCCTAAAACCAGAGCAGATACCTTCCCTTCTTGATTTTTTCAACAGTCAGAAAAACCCCATATTTCTTGTGGATAAGGGCGGGCATTACATGGGCGTGCTCTTTTATCATGTGGTTATGCATTACGCAAGCCTTTATAAAGAAACAGCTATACCTGTGTTTCAGAAACTGAGCTCCCTTTTTGCTCAGGATTACTACTTTTACTGCTTCTATATAAGAGGCATAAAGGACTTCAGGGATGCGTATGGTGCTGAAAAAACAGAGGGTATATATAAAATCCTAATAGAGGATATAAAAGACCATATAGAGGGTGATGTAAGCTTTTCCAAAGGCGAGGGAGAAGTCTATGCCCTTTCAAAGACTAAACTGAGTGAAAGAGATGTAAGAAACATATATGAAGAGTTTCATAAGGAGTTTTCCCTGCTTTACGCAGAGGCTAAACTTCTGCATGTTCATGGCTACTGCATACCTTTAAAAGAGGTAAAAACCTTTGAAGAGTTTTTTAGAATATCTTCTGAGTTAAAAAACAGGCTCAAAGGTATGCAGGAACTATCCTTTTTTATCTTTTATCAGGAAGTACCAGTCATAGTTGCCTGTGAATATAAGGCAAAAGAATTAATTCCTAAGATAAAAGAAAAAATAAAAGGGGATTTTGAAAAGGTTGTGGAACATCTGAAAAGAACAGAAAAAGATTTATGGGAATTTGTACTTTATGACTTTTTCAAAGAATTTCCCTACTTTGAGCTTTTTTATGTAATTAGCGAAAGCGGGATACAAGTTTCCAACAACATAATAAATCCACGGATAAGATATCCCATAAAGACAGGTAAAAAAGGTGCTGACAGGTCCGGTAAAGAATATTTTAAAAAGGCAAACCCTGAAGAAGTTTATATATCTCCCATATATATTTCACAGGCAACGGACGACTTCTGCATAACAGTGTCCAAAAAGTTTCAGTATGGGCAGAAAAGCTATGTGCTTGCTGGAGACATAAACTATAAGGAAATACACAGGCTTGTAAGAACATATGCGGAAGAAGGTATCCTTAATAGGTAGCTACCGCTACAGGAAGCTAAGATACACGAACAACCATCCCCTAAGAATTCCAAGGGTATCCCTGCTAATGGAATTCCTGAAGGCTATGGGGCTTTTAGAAAAGGAAGAACTGGTGGAAGGGAGAGAGGCAAGCCCTCAGGAGCTTCTTCTCTTCCACGAAGAGCAGTATATAAAAGCCCTTGAGGAGTGCGACAAAACAGGCAAAGTTTCAAGAGAATACAGAGAGAGGTTCAACATAGGCACCTATGAGAATCCTCTTTCTCCAGCCATGTGGAGGGGCTCTCTTCTGGCAACAGGCTCCTCTGTGCAGGCGGTGGAGCTTTTCCTTGAGGGGTACGTAGCTTTTAGCCCAGCAGGTGGCATGCACCATGCTTATCCTTCAAGGGCTAACGGTTTTTGTTTTCTAAACGACCCGGGCATTGCACTGCAGAGCCTTCTTCAAAGAGGCTTTGAGCGTGTGCTTTACATAGACCTTGATGCCCACCATTGCGACGGTGTGCAGGACTTTTTCTACGAAAGCGACAGGGTTTTTGTCTATTCTATCCACCAGTCTCCTGAGTATGCCTTTCCTTTTAAAAGGGGCTTTTTTGAAGAGCGTGGTTCAGGAAGAGGCAGAGGCTACAACCTAAACATTCCACTGCCCAGAGGGGTAAATGATACAGAATTTCTCTATGTACTTGAAAAAACTCTACCTCTTGTAGTGGAGGCTTACAAACCACAAGCGTATGTGCTTCAGTTAGGAACGGACAGCCTCTTAGAGGATTATCTTTCCAAATTTGAGCTTTCTAACTGGGGCTTTCTTAAGGCTTTTGACATGATAAGAAGTCTTCTGGGTGAAGGCATATACTTAGGAGGTGGAGGCTACCACCCCATAGCCTTAGCCCGTGCGTGGGCTCTGCTCTGGTGCAGGATGTCTGACAGAGAAATTCCTGAAAAGCTAACAGCTGAGGCGGTAAAGCTGCTAAAAAGCGTGGATTTTGAGGAATTTGAGGAGGAAACAGACAGAAGCTACATGTATGAAAGCCTTTTAGACAGACCGAGAGAGGGTCAAATAAGAAGGGAAATAAAGGAGCTTGTGGAAAAGGTCAGGGCTGAGTTTTAGAAGCCTTTAGCTCTTCTTTCCTTGCCAGATATTTTGAAAGCTTAATAACCATAAAAAGACCACTACCTGCAGTGCCTATAAGTCCTATGAAGAAAAACCATCTGTATAGCTTGTCTATAAAGCTTTCCTTTCCAAGAGCATACCCTAAAGCCTTTTCCATATCCTCTTCCTTAAAAACAACGCCGTAGAGGTATCTCTTTATCTTCATATCTGGTGATATAAAAACTATAAGGTTTGGATGCACAAAGTCCTTGCTTTCAGGTACAGACATGAAGCGAAAGTCTATGGCATCAAGAAGTTCAAAAAGGTCTTTTTTATCCTTTGCCATAGCCACCTTCCAGCCATAGCCATCAATTCCATGCTTTTTCTGAAAGTCTTTTATGTTGGTAAGCCCATCTGTAGGGTCAAAGGTAAGGGACAGAACCCAGAAGTCTTTGCCGGGAATTCCAAGCTTTGGAATAACCTTTTTCAAGGAATCTGTTATTATGGGACATGCGGAGGTGCAATTAGTGTAGATGGGACTAAGGATTACAGGTTTTCCCGCAAGGTCGTAGAGATGAAATTCTCTGCCCTGCGTATCTATAAGTCTTACGTTCGGAAGTTTCTGTCCTAAGGTCCGTGATTCATTTGGTGGAATCCCTGTAGAGCCTTCCTGAGAAAAGGCTGTAAAAATAAAAAATAGGAGGGCGATAAGCCCCCCAAGCAAATGGCGCACGACGGAACCCTCATTTAACCTCTGCAGTCTTCTTTTCATCTTCCTTTGCTGTCTGAGGCTTTGTGATGGGTGCCGGGTTCTTATCGTTATACCCGGGAGAGTCATGGAAGACACCCCTCTTCATAACATCGTATAGGGGTGGTATGTAAGATATGAGGAAGAGCAAGGAGCTAAAGACAACCCATGGAGCAAGCTTTTGAAGGGCTGGCATTTGTTCATCGTGGTATGCCTGTGCTGTGGGAATTTCAAGGTCAGCTTCCCTTACTGCTGGAGATAGCAGAGTGCCAAAGAAGGAAACCGCCCAGAAGACAAAGCCAATCACTATCAGCACTCCAGCAAACACTGAAAGCTCCGCATAGCCTACCCATTCAGGTCTGTATAGAGGAGACTCGGGGTTAAGGTAAGATATACCCGTGTTGGTCCTTCTTGGAAAGCCATGCATGCCTGCCACAGACATAGCATATTCAAATATAAGCATACCCTGCCACCAGAGCCACGGAGCAAGCACCGCAAGACCTTTGAACCTAACCTCCTTTCCGGTAAGCTGAGAAAGGAAATATAAGGACATGCCAAGGAATACGAGCGTAACGAGACCACCTACAGTAGTATGAAAGTGTCCCGGCACAAAAGATGTGTTATGTACCACCTGGTTCATATTGTAAGAAGCGTTTATTATTCCAGTTATACCACCCACGAAGAAGAGGAAGAGTCCAGCCATAAAGTAGGAAACAAGCCACTTATTTCCTTCAAGGCTTATGTAAGGTATTTTTGTCCACCAGTAGAATAGAGAGTCTTTAACCTCTGGATACTTAGACTTTATGGAGTATTCCAAAGAAGAAGCCACTGTAAAGGCTGTCAGCATGCTTGGAACAGCCACGCCGAAGGTAAAGAGGGCGTGTATTAGCTTGTAGTTGTTAGTAATGCCCGGCTCTGTAAACTGGTGGTGAAGACCCACCGGGAAGGAAAATATGAGGAAAAGTATAAAGGCAAGTCTTGCAGCACCATCAGAATACAGTTTTCCTTCGCCGGTGACTATATTGGGAAGCACCGTGTACAGGAATGTGTAGGCGGGAAGAAGCCAGAAATAAACAACGGGGTGTCCAAAAGCCCAGAAAAGGGTTCTCGCAAGAGATGGATTTATCTCCTGCACCAGACCAAGAGAAAGGGGCAGAAGCTGGAAAAGAACCTCTATAACTACAGGCACCACCATTATTACCCACATGATATGATTTACCAGTATTCCATATACCGCAAGGGGCACCTTCTGACCGGGGTTTTCTCTCTTCCATGCAAGATAGTTAGGTAGCCAGTCAAAGAAGAGAGGAATTATAGAGCCTATAATAAGCAGTGCAGCACCAAGGTAGAAGGTCCAATGGGCAAGAAGAGGCGGATAGAAGGTATATAGCACATTAGCTTTTTTGGTAAACATAGCCCACGCAGCCATCAAAGTTCCACCAAACATCAAAATAAGGCTCAGCCACTGAACTGCTGGACGGAGAGGTTTCTTAAGGTAGTAGAGGAAAACTATGTTTCCAAAAGCAACTATCAGTATGGTGGTGAAGACTATAGCATTTATAACACCGTGAAGAGTAAGGCCCTGATAGTATTCAATGCCGCCCACCGACATATCCTTTATAACGCCAGCCCTGTAGAGAACCTGCATAAGACCGTGGTATATACCAAAGACAAGAAGCAATATAGGAAAGACTATTTCAGCCACTATTATGTTTCTTATGGTTTTATCCACCTTCATGGCACCACCTCCTTACTTGACTATTATTTTTGTGGACATATCCTGATGCCCTATACCGCAGTATTCATGGCAAACGATGTGATAAACGCCGGGCTTTTCAAACTTGTAGCGGGCATAGGCTACCGTGCCGGGTATTGCCATAAGGTTCACATTGGTGCCGTCAATCTGAAAGCCATGGATTACGTCCGCGCTGGTGAGGTATATATCCACCACAGAGCCCGCAGGAATTTCCACATCGGCAGGTTCAAAATACCACATCTTAGCCAAGTAGTGTATCTCGTATCTGTTTGGTGCGTGCTGTATTACCTTCCCTTCAGTGAAGGGCTTTACATCAGTTATGCAGGTAGGCACATCAATGTTTAAAGCCTTTGCAGCATACACCAGAAGACCAGCAAAAAAGCCAAGGAAACCTATCGCCAAGATAAGGGCTGTCCTTTCTGCCTTGTCCATGGCTTACACCTCCTTATGGTTGTGTTTGACCGCGGGCAAGCATTGTCAGATAGATGCTGAGCCATACAAGGGCATAAAAACCCAGCATGAAAAGAAAGAAGGCTACCGCCCCCTTTGGAAAGAAGTGCCCGTCCTTCACAGCACACCTCCTATAAGAAGTTTTTATAAAAGTATAAGTTTCACTTATAAGTATATGCGTATTTATGCTTTTTGTCAATAGTTTTCAATTACAAATTTACACATTAACATGCTTTATAGTTAAAGTACATTTTTATGATAAAATTGTAATATGCTCACCCCTTGCCAAATTAAAGCCACGCCTATATTTAATAAATCCATGAAGCTCCTCGTAAATGGCAAAGAAGTACAAGCAAAGGAAGGAATCAGTTTGCTTGAGCTTTTAAAGGAGATAAATATTGAAGTAAGACCTGTAGGTCTTGCGGTGGCTGTCAATGAAGAGGTTATTCCAAAAAGTAGATACGGAGAGGTTTTTCTCAAGGAAGGGGACAGGGTTGAGATTGTAAATATCGTAGGAGGTGGATAAAATGCTGGACTATGAAGCCCTCTTAGAAGAGGACTACCTTGAGATAGCGGGCAGACGTTTTCGCTCAAGGCTTATAATAGGTTCTGGAAAGTTCAAAAGCTTTCAGGAAAACAAGGAAGTCCTTGAGGCTTCTGGCGCAGAGATAATAACGGTGGCCGTCAGACGTGTAAATATTACTGACAGGACAAAAGAAAACCTCTTAGACTACATAGACCCCAACAAATACCTGATTCTTCCAAACACAGCAGGATGCTACACCGCCGATGAAGCCATAAAGACTGCCATGCTGGCAAGGGAAGCCACCGGCATAAACTGGGTAAAGTTAGAGGTTATTGGAGACCAGAAGACGCTCCTTCCGGACATGGAAGAAACCCTAAAGGCGGCAAAGGTGCTTGTAAAGGAAGGCTTTATAGTGCTTCCGTATATCTTTGACGACCCTGTTTATGCCAAGAAGTTTGAAGATGTGGGTTGTGCGGCTGTAATGCCTCTTGCGGCTCCGATAGGTTCAGGTCTGGGTTTGCAAAACCCCTACAATCTTATATTCATAAAAGAAGCTGTCTCTGTGCCTGTGATAGTGGATGCGGGCATAGGAAGTGCGGCGGACATTCCTCCCGTGATGGAGCTTGGCGTGGATGCCATACTTACCAATACAGCCCTTGCAGAAGCGAAAGACCCTATAAAGATGGCAGTAGCTATGAAATATGCTACAATAGCGGGCAGGCTTTCATATCTGGCGGGCAGGATGCCTAAAAGAACCTACGCAGTTCCTTCTTCACCTCTTAAAGGAGTGCCTTATAAGACATGATAGACGTAGCTATAGTGGGTGCAGGAATTTCTGGTCTTTCTACCGCCTTCCATCTTTCAAAAAAGGGTTTTAATGTGCTTGTGTTTGAAAAAGAAGAAAATGCAGGGGGGAATATTCAGACTCTTTACAAAGATGGTTATGTGCTTGAACTTGGACCACAGACAGTGCTGGCAGACCAGAAGGTGGAGGACTTTTTAAAGGAGCTTTCCCTCCAGCCCCAGTATGCAAGCCCCAGCTCAAAGATAAGATACATTTACAAAAAGGGACAGCTCATACCTCTTCCCCTATCTCCCCTTTCTTTTTTCACCTCACCTCTTCTTTCTCTAAGTGCAAAGATAAGAGTGCTTAAGGAACCCTTCGTGCCACCTTCCGTAAAAAGTGAGGAAAGCATAGGAGAGTTTGTAAGACGAAGGCTTGGAAAAGAGTTTCTTGATTATATAGTAGCTCCTTTTGTCTCTGGCGTTTATGCGGGCGATGTAGAAGAGCTGTCGGTAAAATATGCGGTAAGGCGTGTCTATGAGCTGGAGCAGAAGTTTGGAAGCCTTATAAAGGGTGCCATAAAGCTTAAAGCCCTTGGACCGTCAGGAAAGCTTATATCCTTTGAGGGAGGCAACTACAGACTCATAGAGACGCTTACCTCAAAATTGCAAGTGGAAACGGAAAACGTAGTTCTTAGAATAAGAAAGAAGGAAGATAAATTTGTGCTTGAGGCAAAAAAGGGTAAATATGAGGCAAAGGCTGTGGTCATATCCGCACCGGCTACCTCCTCTGGCTATCTTTTAAGGGAGCTATCCTGGAGCTTAGCTCAGGAGTTTGACAAGATATATTATGCTCCTGTGGTGGTGGTGCATGCAGTAGTAAGAAAAGGAGAGGTGCCTGAGGGCTTTGGCTTTCTGGTACCGAGGGTGGAAGGGAAGAGAACTCTGGGTGTCCTTTTTTCCTCACAGCTCTTTCCCGGAAGGTCTCCTCAGGAGAAAGAGCTTCTTACCATATACCTTGGCGGTGCCACAGACCCTGAGGTGGTGGAATACGAAGAGGAAGCCATATACTCTATTGTGGAAAAAGAGTTAAAAGAGATGCTCAAGGTTAGCTCTGTAGAGTTTTTAAACATAAAAAGGTGGAAGAGGGCTATTCCTCAATATACCTTAGGCTATGGAAGGTATTTAGAGCTTGCAAAGGCGGTAGAGAAGGAGTATCCTGGACTGTTTCTGACAGGCAACTACCTTCATGGCGTTTCTGTGGCGGACTGCATAAGGGCGAGCTATGAAACAGCAAACAGGGTGGAGGAGTTTCTTACAAGAGTTCCTTCTTAATGTTTTCTATAAGCTCCTCAAGGTTTTTTAAAAAGGTTTTTGCCAGCTCCAGCGCCCTTGAGGCTATCTTTTCATCCACTAAATCCCCCAGCGCATCATAGTCCACGCTCTGCCTGAGCGAAAAAAGCTCATCCAGGACTCTTGCAAGGCGTCTAAATTTCTCATCTCTGAAAAGGTACATGTTCATGAGCTGTTTGAGACCTTTGTGTGTTTCCGGGTCTGCACCAAACAGAAAAAGGTATGCCTTTGAAGCATGAAAGGCTGTGTAATAAGCTTCATGAACAACCAATGCATGCAGACCCACTTCAAAAGCTTTCAAAGCTCTTTCAAAGCTTCTCTTAGCCCTTTCCATAAAAAGCTCTGAGTTCTTTAGCTTCTCCTCCAAGGAAAACCTTTCTTCACTCAACCTTTAAACCCTCTCTCAAAACCTTCTGCGTAAGCGTGCTAAGCTGGGAGGGTTTTCTGATTATAAGGTTTATAAAGATGCGGTGCCTTACGTTGTATTCAGAAAGTATGTCATAGAGCAACTGACTATCCTTTTCTGTCCAGTCCTCAGGCACCAGTGCTAAAAGGTCTATATCCGAGCTCCATGTGTAGTCCCCTTTTGCATAGGAGCCAAAAAGGTATAGCTCCACCCCTTTACCCGTGCTGGCTCTTATTTCCTTCCTCAGCCTCTTCAGAAGCTCCATAAGGCTTTTGCCCAGCACCTGCATGTTTCTATTCTAACAGAGCTTTAGTATTTCCTCCAGCTGACTTTTTAGCCTTTCGTGATGAGAACCCTTCCAGTAAACCTTACCACAGGAAGGACAAAGTGTAAAATCCCTCCCGTAAATGTAAACGAGCGGTGGAAGCCTATCCTTTACTTTTTCCCTGTCTACACTCATAAGTTTTTCATTGCAGTAATAGCATCTGTCAAGTCTTAGCTCGGGCTTGATGCCAAAGTATCTTATCAAAAGGCAGAGCTGTACCTTCCAGTTTTCCCTTGGAAGCAAAAAATAATCTACATCCCACGCCTTTAAATGCCCTTCAAGTCTTCTTGATGTGGTTATAAACACACGGTCAAGATATTTCAACAACTTCCGCTTTTCTATGGGACCAGACAGGAGCAGGGCGTCCTGCCCCAGAAACCTGAGCCATTGGGCTATCCTGTGAAGGTCCGCTTCAAGCAAAAACTTCTTCAAGAACCTCCTTACCCACTACTTCCTCAGGATGTGCTATCCTTCCCAGTACCGCGCTTGCCGCCACCACTGCCGGATTTGCCAGGTAGGCTTCGCTCTTTGGATGTCCCATCCTTCCCGGGAAGTTTCTGTTGGAGGTGGATATGCAGCGCTCGCCCTCTGCCAGTATGCCCATATGCCCGCCAAGACAGGGTCCGCAGGTGGAAACAGAAACCGAACAGCCCGCCTCAAGGAATATGTCAATGAGGCCTTCTTTCAGAGCCTGCATATAAACCTGCTTGGAAGCCGGAATAACTATGCATCTCACATAAGGATGCACCTTTCTACCCTTGAGTATCCTTGCGGCAACTCTTAAATCCTCTATCCTGCCGTTGGTGCAGGAACCTATGAAAGCCTGATCTATGGTGATATGCGTGGATTCAGAAACGGGATGCACGTTGGAGGGCAGGTAGGGCCAGGCTACAAGGGGCTCTATTTTGCTTGCGTCCCATTCATAAACCACCTCATACTCCGCATCGGGGTCGCTCTGATAGACCTTCCAGGGCTTTTGAGCCCTCTGAGATACATACTCTATGGTCTTCTCATCGGGCGATATTATCCCGCTTTTACCCCCAGCCTCTATCGCCATGTTGGCTATGGTGAGCCTCTGCTCAACGGAGAGGCTTCTTATGGCTTCGCCGTCAAACTCC
>FPIC01103384.1_pt1 | contig 11035 bp, 14 predicted proteins | sample 1504481 | NCBI WGS metagenome assembly FPIC01 (sample SAMEA4475357, study PRJEB15587) | soil metagenome | biome: Soil; feature: Field | place: India | collected 2015-03-11 | depth 0 m
TGGGGCACCGGTTACGATAGGCGTGATACGACCAGCGGCAACCTGGTCGTTGATGGCTTTCTTCAGACCATCCATCGAAGTACCGGCAGCACCAGGAACGCCATTGGCAGGAGCCTGGTAAACACCTTTATAAACTTCGTAAAGCTCATAATCCTCTTTCGCCTTAGGCAGGAGCATTACCTCCACGTACCAGCGGATAAACGGCCAGGTCTTACGGTCCAGACCGTCACCAGTAAGGAAACCTAACCAGGTAGCCTCCAGATCATCCGGATACTCCTCAGAGTCAACCTTCATTTTGAACTGGTTGATGACAACCGGCACAAACTTGAGCGCATCGATTGGCGTCCAGGTCTTCTGGAACGGCTGCAGCACTCTACCAATGGTGGCCTGGGCAGCACGCCACTGCGTTTCGTCTGTTATGATTGAAGTCAGCACAGAGTCGGTCGTAGATGGCGCATTAAGCATCTTCACGATGCGAGCTAAGTTCTGGCCATTCTTCAGGTAGTAGGCACCAAACTCGGCAATGATATCAGCGATATTCATCTTTATAAAAGTGGATTAGTTGAACAGTGGGTTTTGGTCCAGTGCCTGGTTGTGCGGCAGCGCATCAATAGCAGCCTGGTTATCATCAGCACCTGACTCTGGGTTGTCAACACCGTCTTTCTTCACAGAAGTAGGGGTTGCACCTGGCTGATTGCCGAACTTCTCGGCCTCGGCCTTGAAGTTGTCACGCTCTGTAGTCAGGGTGGCGTTGGTGCTAGTCAGTGTTGTTACCTGTGCAGTCAGGTCTTTTTCAGCTTTCGCTGAGGCTTGCAGGGCGTTGTACGCCGCCTCGGTGATCAGCGCCACACCCTCAATGCCAGCAGCCTCTAACTCTTCGTTAGCGGCTGTCACCATCTCAGCTGTGAGCTCTTCACCAGTTTTTCCGGCCAAGGCAGCTACTGCCTTGAATTTGTTTTTTCCGAACATGGTCTGGTTTTGAGTTATTGAGTTGTCTGTTTTGTCTTGGGAAGCTGCCAGCTGGAGGGCACGCTGAACGGCATACTCGAAGTCACCCATCTCATCGGCCAAACCGAAGTCGATGGTATTCTGGCCGAAGTATACCTTGCCTGTCAGCACATCTTCCTTCTTTAGGTCGAGCTTATTGCCTCTGAACTCCTGCACGGAGCTCAGGAAAGCTTCGTTTAACGGGTCCAGCTGCTCTTTGCGCAGCTGGTCGTAATTACCCTGCATGGCCTGGGCATGTGCTTCGTTTTTGTCGACTGATCTGGTGGCTCGGATGGTGTGCGACTTGATGCCATGCTTCTCATAGTAACCCGAAAAGTCAGTCATGCTTGCCATCGTGCCGATAGAACCAACAGAGGCGGTCTTACCTGCCGCGATGATCAGGTTGGCACCGCACCCGGCCCAAACTCCAGCAGAGCACATCATGTCGGCATGAACCACCAGCGGCTTGGAAGTATTTTTGATGATATTATGGAAGGCCTCGGTACCAGAAACGGTACCACCTGGTGTATTCATTCTAATGACGATGGCGGAGATGTTCTCATGTGCGTCAGCTGCCTTGATGCGCTGGCCAAGTGTTCTGGTACCAGGCGTTCCGCAGTAGTCGTTGGTCATCATCGGGCCGTCTACTGTTACCACCGCCACAGATCCGGACGGCGCATCGTCGTAGGAGCTATAAACAGAAGAAGCCTCCACCCCGCCCATGGCAAATGGCAGGGTTTCGGCTCTTTCTTTTGGTGGCACTATCGCCGATGCAGTCAGCTCGCTGTTGAGGAGAGAAATGACCTGAGGCAGGTACGCCTCGGCAGCCGCTGGATCGATCATCCAGGGCTCACGGAGAATAGCAGAAACTAAGTGGTTGACTTGCATCGACAGTTATGAATCGATACAAATCTGAAAAATAAGAGGGTTGGAAAAAAAGACAGAAAAACTACCCTTGTTATCAATTAATTAAATTTTGTAATCCTATAGATATTCATGTAGCCATGCGCCATACTGTGCCAGGTCAAAGTTAAAACCACTTAACAAAATCACCTCTGCTAGCGCATCTCCAGTGTGCTCACCCTTTAATAGCAGCCATTCCTCAGTAATCCAAATGTTCTTGTTTGTGATGGAGTCAATCAAGCCAGTCGCCTCTATCGGTTTTTGGACAGGAGTGGTTATCTCGTAATTTTTGGTTATCCGCTTAGCAGCCGCCATCGGCACTACACTATAGTATATCATGTTACCAGTCTAATTCAATTGCGCAAAACTCAGATGTAGGTGCGCCCCACACAACGCTTCTCAGATGCAGTGATTGCCCTTGTGTTAGCGGTATGTTCACAGCTGAGATATCGCCTGTAAACTGGATATTAACCCAGGTAGCGTTGTCCAAGCTGTACTCAAACGTACCGCCTGTCGTGTTGAAGCGCCTTACTGTTATGAGTATAAGGTTTTCAGGCGCTGTGAAAACAGCTGTGTTCCCAGCAGCCCTGAACACCATAACGCCCACCTCTCTTACCCAGGCGCTACGGGTGGGATGCTCAGTTTCTTCCTGTGTATAGCCGACCAAGGACGCATTGCCCCCTACGCTCGACAGGTCTTTGATAGAAGTGCCAACGCCCTCATTGAAAGGCCAAATTCCCTTAGCGCTAATGGAAGACAGTCGCCCTGCATCAGCCTGAATCATTTCGTCGGCTGTAAAAGCCCTTGCGTAAAAGGCCAACAGCGAAATATATCCCTTCACACCCTGCTGGCCTGCACCACCGAAAAGCAAAGGTCCATTGTTATCCACGTTGCCGTCTGTCACAGGCCCTCCGCCACCGTTTCCAAATGCTGCAACAGTACCGTTAAAGCCGTTCAGCCGCATAAAGTAGGAAGATGCGCTGATGGCCGTGGCATTGTCCGTGCTCCTGCGTCCAGAGATGACGGTGTTCCAGTTTCCATGGACAAAGTTTAGGTTGCTTCCATACATAGCAAGCCTGACATCCGGGTTGCTGCTTTGCCGCATAATGATCAGTGGCCGTGGCGCCCCCGCTGTGTTGAACAGGCCAAACATGAACCCCTTATTACCGGCCGCTGGGTCCTGCTTGCGCAGATAATTGCCGTAGTCAGTGCCGAAGCTCCTGCCGATAATATTAATCCTGCTGACCACGGTAAAGGGTCCGTACCCGATGTTGTAGAAAGGGTTTGTGTTAACCGACGCGTATTCTGTCACCGCATCCATACGGATGCAGTACCCTGACGGTATCTGCAGGAACCTGTTGCGGCCCCTTAGTACTGGGTAGATCATAAAGCGGTGAACGTTATAAAGCCTGTTACATCCTCAGCGCCTGCAGTCGGCACCACATAGGGGATAATGTCGTACCCGGCATCTACATTCTGTTGGCTCAGTCCCGCTACGGCCGCATTAAATCCTGACTCGTTGTAAAAGGTCGAGGCAGACGGCAGCACAGCACCTCCTATAGTTCTGACCTGGTACTCCATCCGCGAAAGCCCGAAACCTGGCGTTGTGAGAGCCTGGAGCCTTATCCCCTTTGTAAATAGGGTGTCTAGCTCCCTGAAAAGTTGCGTGGTAGATACTTTGTAGACCTGCACAGCGAGTAATGAGTTGTTTACGAATCCGTGTATACCTCCTGAGGTAACGACACTGATACTACCTTGTGTCGGAACGTTATCGTAAGTAAGCTTATCTTGCTTACCTGTACCGAGCAGGTTCAGCCTGTTCTCGAAGATGCCCAGAATCATCATCAGCGAATCATTCTGCGTGATGGCTCTGGCAGTACCCTGTATTACATAACCAGTGGCCTTGGCCAAGTATACCCGAGTATCTGTGAACCATTTGTTCACCGCACCTTCATTTTGAATATCATCAGTGCTATTGATGGTAATACCACCTTTCGGAAGTAAAAGCCTGCCATTTGCATCCGGAGTATATTCCTGCCCATCCATCTCCACCACTCTTACAAACACCACCGGCTCCTCAACAGCACCACCGGCATTGCTCCAAAACAGGTAAGCAGCGAAGAGCAGCTCAGTGTCTGGCTGATCGGGATGTACAAAAGCTGGCGTCACACCAGGATCCTGCCCGTAGATGTAAACCCAGCCAGTGGCCGTGGCTGCCAGGATATCAATGCGCTCTCCCCAGCCAGCTGGAGGCAAGGGCACATTTTCTTTAGCAGTCCCAGGTTGAAATTCAACTGGAGCACCTTTGAAGTCCGCTTCTGAAAGTGTAACCAGTACATCATCTCCGACCACACTTACTTTCGGAAACTTTACCCACTTGATCCCCTCCGGAGCGGCAGGTGCTGGTTGCTCCAACTTTTCCACTCGGGTACGGAGACTCTCCACTGGCTCAAACAGGGAGTCGGCGATATCGGTGGAAAACTCACGGTAATCCTTCTCGGCGATATCGAAGATATTGTTGTCTTTAAAGCGGCCAGTGATTGCCGCCCACTTTGTTTTGAATGCCTGGAGTGAGAGTAAGGCCATTATATGATCTGATAAGTAAGTTTGAATCCGGAGCGGATGATGAGTGTCCTACCGGCAGGTATAGAAGTGATCAGGTTGCCATGGGTGTCAACCATTCGGACAGCCTCGCCACCCACTGCGGCCGGTGGCGCAATTGTTCCCTCTTCAGCCACATCGAAAGAACCACTATAAAAGTATGCTGGGTTTCGGGACTTGCCTTTGAAGCTGAAACGGTAGCCCTTGCGCTGGCCTGGCTGGGCGCCTGAGTTGAATTTATACTCAAACACTAAGGGGTGCTCTTTATCACCAATAAGCTTGAGCTGCCCATCCATATCCTGGTAGAGCACCACTACCCGTTTACCTTTCATCTCCAGCATGGCCTCGGCCAGCTCTGGCGTGTGGCCAGCCACAAAACCGCTGAAGTTATTATCGTAGAAGTGGCCGTGCACATCGTCATCAGATGGCTCGTCAAACTCTGGAGAGAATTGGGTGGCTTCAATAAAGTTGAACAGCGTGCCCTCGGCCAGTTGCAAATCACCTACAATCGCGACTCCCTCCACAGGAAGCTCGTCGGGGAGGTTAGCGGCGAGGGTATAGTAGAAGCGCTGAAAAAGGCCCGAGGTCTGACCGGCAACCCTTGAAATATTCTTCATATGGAATATGTTATAGGCGAGTGACAACTACGGCGGAAAAACCCGAAGTATCTCCGGATTTCTTTCTTTTAAACCACTTGTTGCCATTCTTATTCCGCTGATAGCGGTAGTATACTTGCTTGAGGGTCTGGGGCTGGATATCGGCGTCATCAAAAAAATACTTGCCCATGAAGCCATCGATCATGGCATCCATGGTCAGTTTTACACCGGCTTCCTGCAGCGTTTCCACATAGTACAGGAACTCATCCTTGATGGTGGCGTCGATAAAATCGTTGAAGTCGTAAATCGTGCGGCTGGTGATGTTGTTGCACCCTCGGTTCTTATACTTGTCGAGGGTGATGATAACATCAAGGTTTTGAGAGTATTTCTCTCGCTCAACATCGAAACGCTCATCGTGCTGCTGGTTGCGCAGCATGTGGATGAGCATTTTTCCTTCGTTGTGCTTGCGGCTAAGTTTGAATTCGCCTTGGTGCTTTTTGTTCAGAAATTTGAGTACGTGGGGCAGTACTGGAATTTGTACAGTTAGAAGCATACAGGGTGGTTTGGGGTACATCTTAAGGGCACACTAAAATACTCATTTAGTGCGCCTTTTAAAATGACAACTACGGCGGAATAAGCTTTTTACCCGCTCAAAAGTTCCCTGTATTTTTTGTACTATTTTTCTATTACAAAGCCCTCAGCAATAAGGTCGGCGACAAAACTATCCACCGAGTCCGTCCGGATTTCGGAGCCCCTTTGTATCCTGCAGCGCCTGGCGGTCTGCTCCATAAAGTCCTGCAGGTCGGTTGACTCGGTATGGCTTGTGTTGCGCATCTCCCAAACCAGGTCCAAGTTGGAAGCGGCCTCTATCTGGCCGCCTCCTAAAAATTCGTATTTTTTCATGCTCTATGCTGCTAGGGCTACTTGTCTGTTTCTGAAAAAGCTTACTACTGGAGCCTGGTTAAAGGTTTCTAAAGATTCCAGCGTCTTTTGCGAAGAAACGTTATTTTTTGAAAAATTCACCAGGTTGTTTAGGAAAGTTATCCAGTTTACCACCTTGTCTACTTCGATGGTGCCGCTGTGCTGGCGGAACTCCACCGTGCCGTGGCGGAAGAAGCTCTCGGCGTTCAGCTTGAAGTAGCGGTTGCGGCCCGTTACTTTCTGCGCTATTTGCTCTACGCTGGTGCAGCTGTCGATGGCGGTATAGGCTGCGCTTTCGCTTCTGAATTTGCTTAGCATGCTTTTGCAGTAGTAGTTGTTGTTGGCTCTGCGGCTTACTGGCAGGAAGCTGTCGATCAGGCCTTCATAGTTGATGTAGTTCTTATAAAGGTTCTTCCATTGGGCAAGTTCAAAGTCGTTGGCTCCGAAGTGTATGTGCATGCCGCAGCTGCGGTTGATCAGGGCGTTGCATTTCTTCAGGGCTTTGCAGGCTTTCTTTACCTGCTCCAGGCCTGCCTCGCCTTGCAGTACGGGGCTTACGAGTTCGAAACCTTGCCTGCCGTTTATCGAGGCGTCTGTTACTATTTTCCAGTGTGCGCGGGTGGTGTGGTTGTATCCCTCTATGGCTACTGTTATACCCTGGCGCTCCAGCTCTGTTTTCAGGCGGTGCATGTCTACTCCGTAGGCTTCGAACTCTACTCCGAAAGTGCGGTTGAAAAGGCCTGGCGTAAATACCGAGGTTTGGGTGGCAAGCCTTCGGCGTTGCATGGCGGCGTATACGTTCTGAACAAAGCCGTATCCTACACCCATCATCTCTGCTACCTGCTTTCTGGTGAAGCCCAGCTGCAGGAGCTGCTGCATTTTGTAAGTCTTTGTTGCGCCGTTCAGGTTTAGTATTTCTTGTGCTGTCATGGTCGTATAGCGTTGTATTGTTGAGTCTAAGTACGACCAATCAAGACTCACTATCAAGTTATTAAAGCACTCTTTTTCAAGTGTTTACAAACTTACTTGCACGCACCAACACAATCTCGGAAGGGTGGAATTTGTGTCTGAATTGAGGTGAGAACAACTGCCCTAATCCCTCCAGACGAGACGCTGCATAGCTACCAGTGGCTAGGAAAAGGACAAAGTCGGTGGGCATCCGAAGAAGCTTATACCGGCTCAGAAGAAAATGGCTGTGATGCTATACCTGTCAAAGGAGCATACCATCGAGGAGATCTGCAAAACGATCAGTGGAACGAGTCTGACCTTATACCGATGTATTAGAGAGGCTGATCAAGAATTTCAGAAGAGCTTGAAAGAAAAAGCGGTGTAGTTCTGCGCCAATTTTTCTTTAGCCTAGTCTAGATTAAATGCTAGATATTCTCTTTCCAATTCTTCCTGCTGCAGTTGATGCCGTTCCAAGTATAGCTCATCGTCATAAAGACTTTCATTGAGTGGTCTAACCTCATTCTCTTCTTCTATAAATGCATTAAGTTCTACTAATCCTAAACTGCATAAGGCAGAAATAGATATAGGATTAACATTTTTCATAGAGAAATCACTGCAATGTGTTAATTTTGATTTTTTCAAGGAATCTTTTTTCAAGAGCTCCTGTCTGAAAACAGCATACCGTTAAAGTAAATCACCAAGGCTTGGCATGATTGTAAAAGAAATACACAGAAAGAATAATCTAGACTTCCTCAGATTGATATTTGCTTCATTTGTAATCGTAACTCACTCGTATTCAATAACAGGTATTCAAGAGTGTGATTGGCTGTGTCAAGTCTCAAAAAATCAGCTAGGATTGTCATGGCTAGGTGTGAAAGGTTTTTTTATCATTAGCGGATTTTTAATATTTCAAAGTCTTACAAGAAGCAAGAATTTGGAAGACTACTACTGGAAAAGGGGATTAAGGTTATTCCCTGCTTTGTTAGTTGTTCTGCTTGCAACTGTTGTACTTGCTTCATTTGTATATGAAAATGAAGCTACTCCGTATTTGTTTAATTCTAGTGTATGGTCATATGTGCCAAAGAATTTAACATTATATAATCTTCAGTATGGTATTGAGGGAGTATTTGAAAACAATCCTCTTAATTCAGCAATTAATGGCTCTCTTTGGACAATATCATATGAATTTACAATGTATATGTTATTGTCTTTGCTCTTTTTAATAAAGAAAAGAGAAAGGGTTATTAAAATACTTTTGACACTTTCTGTGGCTATATTGATTCTAGTAAACCTAATCAACACAGTATTTTATGTCGATGCCTTTAACTTTATCACAAGAGGTGTGCCTATTTTAAATGGTGCACTTCTTCTGGATTTAGGCACTTATTTTATTGCAGGCTCCTTTCTGGCTGCTTTTAAATTTGATAAGCATAAACACGTAAATACAATAGTTTATGCTTCTTTGCTAATCTTGTTAATCTCCATACCATTAAATTTTTTCAGCTTAGTTAAGTATATCACTCTCCCAGCCTTGATCATAGGCTTTGGGCTTAAATCAACACCTTTCATCAATAATATTGGCAACAGGCTTGGAGACTTGTCATATGGGATATACATATATGGGTTTCCTGTTCAACAGGCGCTTGTTTACTTTTTTGAGTTAGACTACTTGCAGTTAATGTTCTTAAGTTTGCCAATTTCATTCTTCCTGGCATATTTATCTTGGCATCTAGTTGAAGTAAAGGCTCTTAGATTTAAGAATTTGCCTCCTTCTATATATTTGAGACAAAGTTTTGGCTTTAAAAATCGGGATTTGGAAAGAGAACAAAAGCAACATGCTTAGCTGTACGATTGGATTTAGTAGAGCAAGTTTGAAGTTTCTCCAAAAATTAACATATTAGTCTATTGCGATACATTCGTTTGTAAGCAACTATTCCTTATTAAAGGAGTGGCTGCTAGAATGATTATTCTTACAAACCACCTCCAAAGGCTCATCTGATTCTTGTGCTCGTCGCTAATCAGCCGGTCGACTGTTGCTTCTTTGGCTTTGGACAGCTTGAGTTGCTCGATGGTGCGGCCCTGGGTAAAGTAGGCAAGTTGGGCAGCTCTCATTTCTTTCACCGCAGTTTTCAGCTGGTTGTACTTTTGCCAATCGGTCATCGTGCACCTCCTTTCGGTTTGTTGTTAGAACGAGAGAAAATCTTTTCATTCTCATCCCAGGCATGCTTCTTTTGTTCATCCCAATGACTGTCCTGGCCATACTCCATTTCAATTAACTCGTCAATCCACCACTTTACCGAGCGCATAGACCTTAGCATTGCAGTTGAGCGATTGTGGCAATGCTGGATGTTTTCTCGGATCCAGTGCCGCAGGTGGACTATCCTCTCATAAGTGATCTGGTGCGGGTACCATCTTTTAGCAATGGTGATAGCGTCATAGATGTAAGTGTCGTAATTCCAGGCCTGGTATACTTCACCGCAGATCAGGAGTTGGTGGCCCTCATCGGTCTTGGTGATCACCTGGGCAAAGTCAGTGAGTTTTTCTACCGTGATCATCGCTGCGCCTCCTTTCCAAAGTAGTACTCGGAAAAAGCCTTTGCCTGATTCATGGTCTGACAAGAGCTGTTGACGGTTCGGTCTTTACTGTAGTCCTTAACCGTATAGCCAACGATCCTGTTGGTGCCGTCTGCATATATGGCTTTGATTTCACCTTTGGGTTTGTCATTGATAGAAACAACCTGCCTGTGTGTGGTGCCGTCGAACGAAATTGTTGGAGATAAAATCATTGTTTTGGGGATTTAAGGTTTAACTCAATATTGTCTTCAAAATTCAGAGCTTTCTGCTGGACCTTGCCGAGGATCATCTGTAGGAAGTGGTCCTGCTTGGTATTGCGTATGCAGTGGTGTATGGCCAGCAGCTCCTGAGGAGCAAAGCTGAAAGAGAACTGTATTGACTTATGGTGCTGCTCTTTCAGGTACTTGGTGTGCAATCGGCCGGCTACTCTCCGGAGCGGCTCGGCTGAGAGAAACTCAGCCAGGCTCACTTTGCGGTCGCTCCGAAGGGGCTTGAAGATATGGGCACTGATCGCATTGTAGAGTGCCAGCACCTCCAGCCGGTTTGTCGTGATCTGTTGCCTGAATACAAGTGCCATGCTCAGCTCCAGTTTCCGTTCTTGTAGCGCAGCACTTCCTGATCGGTGGTGTTATCGTAGATGATGGCCGTCTGCACGTTGTCGTGCCAGTTCTCAATCATCTTCTTCAGTCGGTTGACTCCCAGGGTGCGGTTGGGCACCATCTGCGTCCGGGACTTGTCTCTCGAGAAGAACTTCCTGGAGTTGCCGTCGATGAAGTAGACGATGGCTTTGCTCAATGCCTGTGTGGCGAAATTCTGACCGGCATTGCTGCGGGTTTGTGTACTGTTGTTACTCATGGGGATTTTATTTAGGATTTAGTAATGGCGTGTTGGGCGTAAAATTTGTCCAGGGCAGCTTTGCCCAAGCGTTTAATCCTGGCTTCCTGGAAGCGGAACATCTCCAGCGGGGTCTTGCGCTGCAAGTCCTCGCGCAGCTTGCCCTTTTTGTGCAGCCTGATCTCGTTGGCGGCACGTCTGAGCGCGTCGTTCACCTTTTGCTGGCGCTTCCATACCTGCTGCTTGGTGTACCAATCATGGGTGCCCTCAAAGCCTCGGGTGTTTTCGTGATCAAAGTAGCCAGTGCCAGGCCTGAACTCGGCGTATGGCAGGGGTGGGTGCTTGTCTGGATGGTTTTCGTAGTAGTTGGCTGCCAGTTTGAGGCGCTCGATGGCTTGGAGGTGGTAAAGCTCCCAGTCCTTGTTTGACAATTGCGCTTTGAATCCTCGGTAAACTCCGTAGAAAATGGCGTTTTTAGCCATTTTGTGGTGCCACTCGGTCCAGTCGGCGGTTGGGTAGAGCAGCTTAGAGGCGATGGCCCAGAAGTTCTCGACATAGGCTTTGAAAACGGCCATCTGCGCTTCTTTCTCTGTCCGCGCCGCGCCTCCAGCCTCCGTAGCCTGTCTTTTGGCGGCTAGTGGCCTGGCAGGTGCCTTTTCAGGGGTTTTGAGC